>Ga0268262_10001636_pt1 | contig 27323 bp, 26 predicted proteins | sample TergutNc150P3_FD_190354 | JGI IMG/M metagenome (GOLD analysis project Ga0268262, IMG submission 190354) | Nasutitermes corniger P3 segment gut microbial community from laboratory colony in Florida, USA - Nc150 P3 (SPAdes) (version 2) | ecosystem: Host-associated > Arthropoda: Insects >... | reverse complement strand
GGGCGGCTTGGCTGTGCCGCGTGCCGGCCGTCGTCCACGAGTCGGACATCACGCCGGGGCTGGCCAACCGCCTCTCTATGCCGTTTGTCAAGAAGATATGCTTCAGTTTCCCGGAGACGGAATCGCGCCTTCCGGCCTCCAAGCGGGTATTGACGGGTCTGCCGGTGCGCGAAGAGCTGTTCGGCGGCGACGCCGCCACGGGTCGGGAACTTTGCGGATTTACCGACGGCAAGCCGGTCGTCGCGGTGATAGGCGGGAGTCTGGGGGCGAGCGCGGTGAACGAGGCGGTCAGGGGCGGGCTTAATAAATTGCTAGCCGATTTCAACGTCTGCCATATATGCGGCAAGGGCAACAAGGCGCCGGGCGGACTGCCGGGGTACTGCCAATTCGAGTACGTAGGCGCGGAGCTGCCGGATCTGTTCGCGATGGCCGACATCGTAATATCGCGGGCGGGCGCGACGACGCTGTTCGAACTCTTGGCATTATGCAAACCCGCTCTATTGATCCCGCTCGGAACGGCGGCCAGCCGGGGAGACCAGATATTGAACGCGGAGTCGTTTGAGAAATTGGGATACTGCAAGGTGTTGTCACAAGAAGGGTTGACAGGAGCGATTCTCGCGGAGAATGTCAAGCGGTTCTTTGAGGATAGGGATAAATATATCGACGCGATGAAACAGGCGGTGTCGGTCAAGGCGGTTGACAGGGTTTTGGATGTTATCAGGCAATTAGTTGAAAAATGCTGACCACCACTGACCCGCCGACGACCCCCACCGACCGAACGACGGGGGACGCGGGAGTTGATACGGCTATCTTTCTCGCTTTGAGGTGGCGAAATAGAAACCTAGCATTAGTTGATGATTGTTCCAACTAAAGCCATCAAAATCATCAGCACTATATCCATAACCATTAGGATTCGGCCCCCCCATACATCTAATTCCCAAAAGTCCTCTGTACGTAAGTTCAATAAAATTCCAGCGAAGTTTTACAAAAGGGGCAAGAAAGTTCCACGTCTCGAGATAAGCACTTCTATCATTTTCATAGTTGACATCCGCCGCAAACCAATACCCTGCAGATCCACCGTAGACAAGTTGCAGTTGACCCCACAAATCGTATACATTGCCAAAACTTATACCTACCCCTATGAGTGCTTCATCTTCAATATCAAAATCAACCCCGAGACTAAGGTCTATACCCAAAAACATCCCATTCCCCCAAACCAACCCTCCCTCCACATTAATGCCTCCCCAAGAAACAGGCGTTCCCAACGGAGTTTGATATTTTGGCGCTATATAGTAGTCATGTTTCCTACCTTCAATTGTCATGGGTTCGGACTTCTTCGCAATCGTTTCCGGGTTGGTTTTTTCTTTTCGTGTTGACCCTTTCGCCCCCGCGAATTTCCTAAACATATTCGCGCTCACCGTCGTAGCCTTATTTAAAAGTTCCACAAGATTTTCGGAGCGAATCGCTTCCGATGATACGATGAGCGTCCCGTTTTCTGTTTCATACAATTCGATAGCCAAAGTAAACATCGTTTGGAATTTGCTGACCGTCCCCCTGACAATGTAGTCCGCCCCGATTTTCGATCCGAGCGCGATGACGCAGTTTTCCTCCGCGCACTCCTCAAGCACCGCGCCGCCCATCGATTGGACTGTTTCCGAAGTCATAACGCTGTACTTGTCTCGCGGCAGGTTTTCCGCAGCCTGTCTGCGGAGTTCAGCCGTTATCTCCCTGACTTCCGCCGCGTTCAGTTCGGCGGACGCGCCAGACGCGGCGTCAACGTCGCTCTCCACGACCGCGACGTATTTAATCCCCGCGACCGACATCCCCGCGAGGAGCGCGATCCACACCGCCGTTGCGACCAACAGCGTCCGCCCCCGCCCCTGCCGATTGAAGAAACTCATAACGCAACTCCCCTTTTAATGATTTGATGTTGATGTTTAATCCTAAAATCCTTAAAATCCTAAAAACTTGTTTATCTCGCCGAAGGCAATCCTAGTTCAGACGTTCTTTAATCCTGCTCCCCGTTTTCCCCGTTCTTCCCCCCGTGTCGGCGGTGGCTGCTCTGCTGCTGTTTGATTACTATGTTGATGAAGTGCAGGTCGTTGTGCATGACGCGCAACGGGATACCGTGGATGGACGGGCGTTCTGCGGTACTCATAATCACATCTCCTTTTTAATATGGATAAGCGTCCTGAGTCGGGACGTGGCGGTTTCGGGCGTGAAATGAGTCGTCACGGCGGTCGGACGGCTTAAATACGGTCGCTGGAGCGGTTTTCCGTCGGCGTGACGGGTCATAAAGGCTGCCGGCACTGTGTTTTCCCCCGTAATTAACGAAAATATGTACAATTTAAACCTACCTTTAAATTGTACAACTTTTAAATGGGGAAAACGCTGAAATCAGGGCGATATAGAGAGGGTTTTAATGATAATAAAAGCGGATAATTTAAAGGTACGTTTAATTTATACAACTCGCGGGTCTGTCCGATCGTCCACTAATATAATATATAGGAATAGCGTTAATCAAGCGGGAATCGACGATTCTTGTTAACCGCTCAAAGGGAAGAAAGCGGCGTGGCGCGGCTCAATATCTCTTTAACGTTCTTTATCACCGTTTTAACGTCCGCCTGCCCCGGTTTGTCTGAGAATATCACAGGCATTATCCGATCGTTTTTCTTGCAGTATTTGGCGGACTGCTCTTTTGAGAGCACGGGGACCATCTTGCTCTTTGAGGATATCTGGGTGAGGCCGAACATCGGGCCGAAGCCGGCGATTACCGCGTCGGTGTAAGATATCAGGGCGGCGGTTTTGGTGATCGAGAGCGGCGGCAGTATCGGGAAAAGCGCGTCTTTAGGGGGCTGGTTGTCCTCCTCCATGCCGCCGAATACGCAGAACTGGCCCATCCCGGAAGTGCCTTTGAGCGTTTTCATCAGGTCGGCGCACCACTCCTTGCCGCAGGCGTTCTCTAGACTTGCCAAGTCTATGCAGATCAGCGCGGGGTCTTTTTTGAGTTTGTTGTCGCTTAAAAGCTGCGCCACCTCCTCCGCCGCGGACTTCTGCACGCCCCAGCGCGGGCGCGATTCAGGGTCGGCCTCAAGTATCTTCGCCGCCTCGAGGTTGCGCTCCCACTCCGATACGCCCTCCCGGTCCGTTGCCACCAGGCGGATGTTCAGGAACGGGTAACTGTTCCCGGAGTCCCAGCCCACGCGCAGGTGGGCGCGGCACATCCCCGCCAGATAGAGGTGGGCGAGCGTGTGGCGGCGTTCCAGCATAACGCATATATCGAAAGATTTGACGTTCAGCTCCGCGACGAGCCTGTTGAACTCCGCGCCGTATATAGAGAACTCGGCGGGGTTGAACTTCATCAAGCGGGAGTTTTTGATGGTGTTCACGAACGGGACGTGGGCGGCAGGGCACACGAACGTCACATTGGAGTTCTTGTACCTGCCCAGAATGGCGAAGAGGCTCTCCATCTGGAAGATCATGTCGAGCCTGTCGGCGGGCAGGATGAAGAGTATCTCCGTGGAGCGGTTGAGGTCGGCGGGCAGGACCGCCGGGCTGCCGTCTATCTTTCTGCGCAGCCGCTGCAGGATGAACCACTGCGACAGCTTCGGCCCGATAAGGCGGAGGAGCAGCCTCTTGAAACGCCCGATATTTTTTGTCTTGTCGGCCATAATCATTTAAAATAATTTATGGCGGGGCGGCATAATGTATATTTATTTTATGTTCGGGCGAATATTTAAATAGAATAGACAATGTTAGCGATCATTAACTATATACTGACAATCGGCATAGCCGCCGTAGCCGCTTCCGGCGCGATAAACGGGAAGGGCGACGACGGTCACGGCGTTTTCGGGTACACGGGGCTTGTGTTTCCGCTCTCGGCGCTGTGCGTCGCGGTTTGGCGGGCGTTGCGCCGCCCGCTCCGAAGGGTCGGCGCGTACCTCTTGTTGTGGCCTGTCGCCATGGTTCTGCTCTCAAGGACGCTGTTCCCCAACGGGGAGGGCTTGCAGAGCGTCTATCCGTTGCTTCTCGCCGCCTCCGTGGCCCTGTCCGCGCTTGTCAGGCCCGACTTTACGTGGGGCGCGGTGTTCCTCTTTTCGGCGGTTTTCTATACAGGGCAGGTCGCTATGGAGGAGCGGGAGACGATCACGGCCGTCGCGGAAACCGCCGTCAAGCGGTTTCCCTACCTTCAGCTGATCGGTTTCTGGCTGCTTTGGTTCGCCGCCGGGCTTGTTCCGTGGTGGGTGCTCAAGAGGCGCGGCGAGGCTCAGGAGCGGGAGTTCGACGAGATGCTTGAGGAGGTCCGCAACAACGCGCTCTCAGGCGGCGCGGGGCGCGCCCGCGACCCCGCGTCGGCGCGGAGGGATCACGCCGGCAAGAACTCCGCCGCCGACGGCGCGGCGGTGCCCGTGGGCGTGGGCACGCGCACCCTGCGGATAGACGGCGGCGCGTCGTCCGTCGATACCATATCGCTCCTCAACGTAGGCGGCGAGGGCGTGAACGCGCAGTTAAAGTCTATGCTCTACTTTATGCGCTACAATTTCAAATGCCTCACCGCTAGCGCGTTCATATACGACCCCTCCAAGAACAACCTGACGCTCAACTGCTATGAGACAAAGACGGGCGTGCAGATAGTTGAAAACGCGCAGATACCGATAGGCGTGGGCGTAATAGGCCAAGTCGCCGGCGGCAACAAACTCTTCATGAGCGGCGACCTCGCGCTCTATCAGGGCGGCGAGCAGCCCTACTACGCCAAGAGCGAGGGCGTAAGCTCCATACTCGCCGCGCCGATAGTCGCCGAAGGCAGCAACGAGCTCATAGGCGTTCTTGCCGTAGACAGCATAAACAAGAACGCCTTCAGCGAGCACGACAAGGAGCAGATGAACCGCTTCACCAAAATCGCCGCCGCGCTCATAGTGAACATACGTATGCGCGTCTCGCTGGAGCACGCGGCCAAAACCTTCAACGCCCTGTACGAACTCGGCCACAACCTCTCCGTGGCGCTCAAGCCGGAGGAGATATTCAAGGCGATACTCGACGTTGTGCCTAAAGCCGTCCCGTCTTGTTCGCGGCTGGTTATCGCCCTTCACGACCGCGAGAGGAACTCCATAAAGCTGCAGCACATAGGCGGCGCGGCCGGGGAGCTCGCCGAGGGGATGGAGTTCTCGACGGCCACAGGCGGCATATACGCCTACGCGTTCAATAAGTGCTGCCCGGTGAATGTCGGCGACGTGCAGGCTAAGAGGAACTACCGCTTCGTCCCCGAAGAGCCGGTGAACCCGAACCTCCGCTCGCTCTTGATAATCCCGATTTTCGGCGGCGAGGAACGCAGATGCGTCGGCCTCTTCTCCGCCGAGAGCGCGACGCCGGAGTTCTTCAAGCCCGATCTAGAACAGATACTGAACACCATGGTGGAGAACGCCTCCGTTGCCCTCACCAGATCTATGCTTTACCTGAAGATGGAGAAACTGGCCACGACCGACGGTCTGACCGGCCTCAACAACCACCGCACCTTCCAAGAGATAGCGGCGCGCGAGTTCGAGCGGGCGAAACGCCACGGACGGCCGCTGTCCATGCTGCTTACGGATATAGACCACTTCAAAAACTTCAACGACACCTACGGCCACCCGGTAGGCGACCTGGTTCTGCGCGAGATCGCCGGCTGCATAAGGAGCGCCGTGCGGGCTACCGACTTCCCCGCCCGCTACGGCGGCGAGGAGTTCGCCGTGGTCCTCCCCGAAACCGCCGAACCCGGCGCAATGGCCATAGCCGAACGCATAAGGCAGACGGTGGAAGCCAAGGTGATAGAGAGCGGCCAGAATATGCTGCGCGTCACGATAAGCATAGGCTGCGTAACTTACCCGACCCACGGAACCACCCAGCAGGAACTCATAGACTGTTCGGACAAGGCGCTCTACGCGTCGAAAAAGGGCGGGAGAAACAGAGTGTCGCTCTATAACCCGAGCATGACGGTCAGTTCAAAGTAAGAACTTAAATAGCGGGATAATATATAACCATTACGGCATAACTATTATGGCGACGACCAAAAGACTCCTGCCCGTAGGCATCCAAGACTTTGCCGACATTCGTACGCGGGGTTTTGTTTATGTGGACAAGACCGCCCGCGCTTACGATCTTATTACCGGCTCCGGGAAGGCGTTCTTCCTCTCGCGTCCGAGACGCTTTGGCAAGTCGCTTCTCTGCTCAACGCTTGGGGCGATCTTCGAGAGCCGGCGGGAGCTTTTCGGAGAGATCGCGGGGAGGCCGGCGCTGGCCATCAACGGACTCGACTGGGAGTGGAAGAAGCATCCGGTGATTTATCTTGACCTGATCACCGGGAACTACAGCGATGGAGGAGGAGTGCCCGTACTGAATACGGTACTGCAAAACAAACTTGAGAACTGCGCCAGACGCTACAAGGTGTCCCTGCGCGGACAGACCGCGCCGACGCAGTTCGAGAACCTCATCGTGGATTTAAACGAGAGTTTTGGCGAGAAAGCCGTCGTAATAATCGACGAGTACGACAATCCGCTAACCAGTACCATTCTCGAACCGGCCGTACACGTCCAATTACGGAACGCGCTTAAAGACTTCTACAGCGTCCTCAAATCTTGCGACGCCTATCTGCGCTTCATCTTCCTGACCGGCATTAGCAAGTTCTCCCAAGTGAGCGTCTTCTCCGCCCTAAACCAACTCTCCGACATGACATTCAATCCGCGCTACGCGGACATCTGCGGATTGACCCAAGAGGAATTGGAGGTAAATTTCGGGCCGGAGATAGATAGCGTTTTGGAAAGCACCGGGCGTAGCCGCGAGGAGTACATGGACAAACTGCGCCGCTTCTACAACGGCTACCGCTTCTCAAAAAAAACACTCAAAATCTACAATCCGTTTGGGATGCTCAACCATTTCGAGAACAACGGCGATTTCAGTCCGTATTGGTACAGAACCGGTACGCCCACGCTTCTGACCGACCTGATTAATGACCAGCATACCGACTTCACGAAGCTGAACAATATGCAGGCCGGATACGAGGATTTCGACACTGTCGACATAGACAACATGGAACCGGCACCGCTTTTATATCAAACCGGCTACCTCACCATCACAGATTACGACGAAAACCGAGGGCGTTGTTTCACACTGGACTACCCGAATCTGGAGGTACGGAACGCCTTTGCGAAATCGCTTGCGACGCGGTGTCTTAAGACCTGCTCATTAGAGTCAACCGCGCTAATCGACAAACTGACAACGGCGCTAAACGGCGGCGACGTAGATGCCGCTATGGAGGCGGTGAAGCTGTTTATGACCAAAATACCATACGACTTGTTTCAAAAACGGGAGAACTTCTTCCAATCTGTGATATACGTGGTATTCGCGATGCTCGGCCTCGACTGCCGCACGGAGGAAAGGATCGCCACGGGGCGGATCGATATGGTCGTTGAAACGCGGGACTTCGTCTACTGCTTCGAGTTCAAACTAAACGGCACCGCGGAGGCCGCGCTGGCGCAGATCGACACCAAAGAATACGCGATACCGTGGACGGGGCGCGGAAAGAAAGTGTTCAAGGTCGGGGTGAACTTTGACTTTGAGAAGAGGAATATCGGGGAGTGGGTGTCTGCGGCGGAGACGGTGGCGGCGAATTGACGCCGTCACCGTTGATCAATTAATTGACCCCGACCGACCGCGCCGACCTCTGAGACGGCGGGGACGCGGGGGGATGGGCAGTCGGGACGGCGTATGAAAACGGTAAGCCGTTATTTGAAAGGATTCACAATCCTCAGCGTCTTTTCCACAATTAGACCGTCTTGCATATCTTCGGAATACAAAATACCGCAACCGACCTCTAAGGCCGACGCAACTATTATTCCATCAAAAAGCTGGAAGTCGTAACGGGTTATCAACACATCGGCCCGCTCTATCGTAGAGGCGGTAACGGGGTGGACATGGCAATCTTGCAGCCATATCGTGCAAGCCCGTATCAGTTTCCTTTTTTCGACCTTGAATCTTCTCTGCATGACGTTCAAGTACTCGGATATGACTTGCGATGAAATCACCGGAGTTTCGCTAAGAAGTTTGTACGCTACAGCACGTTGGGCGTTATCATACGGCCTATTGTGCCTATACAGCAAAATGTTCGTGTCGAGCGCAATCTCACTCATAGTCGTTCGCCTCGTCCCTATCGAATTTGAACCCCGTTAAATCAATCTGGATTGAGTCAAAGGCGGCGTCTATGCGGGCGCGACGGGCGGCACGCGCCACGTTGTCATCCTCGGACTCGTCCGCGATGGTAGTAAACAACGCTCCTGTACCGCTCTTGGATATCTTTACACGCTCCGCTCCCACAAAGGAAAACAATGCGTCGAGCGACGTACCTCGATCAATCACTAATGTCTCCATGTTATACCTCCGTATTGGGGATGTTGTAACGAATATTATATATATTAAAGATAATATTCGGGGACACCGGATGTCAAATTATTGTTCGGGGCGGGACCCGCCGACCCCCGACCCACCAACGCGGGGAACAGGGGACAGCGTCCCCGCCGACCGGCGGGGACGCGGGGGACGGGTTATTCTAGTGCCCACGAATCTTCCAAACCACATGGATGTCCGTTTTGGAAACATGTATATTTGATTTCATTTTTTTTAAGTTTCACCAAAACGCCGAGAAAATAGTGATAGGCGTACTGCGGGTCTGTAAAACTCTCCAATTTTTGTATATCACGTTTATATTTATAATTGTTAAATGCCTTGAATTCAATGATTAAAATATTGTCTTTGCATGGTGTATCCTCTCTATGGTGTAAAATTATATCTGGACGTGTATAACCCTCAACGCCATCAACCATTTTATGGGCTTCTCCGTTTTTATTGTATTCACTGTCTAATTTATACGTTGAAAGCGATTCGAAGCGGGGGTCTTGTTCCAACGCTTTTTGCATATAATAGTAAATCCTTGCCACGCTTGATTGTTCCATACTTTTACGCCTAATCAACGAATAATCTTTTTTATAACACATTCTAACGGATTCTCTCAATAGGGTTAAGAGCAGATCCTTCTTTGCTTGTTTCGCACTTACAGACCTGACGGTTGGCGTGTTAGACGATCTATTCATAGTACAACGTCCTTTCGTAAATTGTTATATTATAAGCGTAACCACCGTTTGACGGTTACGCTGACTGTTATACACACTGCCGCAAATTATTTAACACAACGCACAGATAGCCCCCATGACGGCCCGGTCGTTTCCATGAACATTACGTCATAACGATTATCAATGTATCTGTAGTAGGCCCAAGTTTGAAATCCGCCGTCGGTCTTCACCCCGGTTGTCCACCAGTAGCCTTGGCTGCCGATATCGCCGAAAAGATTGCTTTCTAGGTTACCCATGCCGCCGGGCAGGGCCGAAAAACCGAAATCGTCAGTACCAGCAGCATAATCCCAATCGGTTGTCGATTTCAATTTCTTACCCGCAGGGCCGCTAGTACCATAAGTATCGGTTCCACCGGCGGCAATAGCCAATTGTCCCCATTCAGATATGGAAGGTAAATGCCATCCGCTGGGACACGCTGTTTTGGCTGTCTCCCAATTATATAGTCTACCGTATTTCGCACAATTGTCGGCATAGCCTTTATAACACCACGAACCGCTTGATGTCTCTACGTTCAGATTCTCAGCCATCCAAATCTTATCACCTATCTTTACCGCCCTATATATTTGACCGCCGTAGGTAAATGTAAGTGGTGTCGCAGAAACATACTCAGAAAAGTCGCTCCCCTCGTTGTTGTTTGAAGCGGCTACCCTATAGTAATAGGTCGTACCAATAGATAATCCTTTATCTATGTACGACGTTGATGTCGTATACACTTCAGATTCATATCTATCGTCGCTTTTTTTACGAAGCACACTATATCCCGTTGCTCTAGCGACCGGAGACCAACTCACGGTGATGCTGGAATTCGGACCTGCGGTTGCGGTTACATCTGTCGGAGTATCGAGTGTGTTGGATGTACCCGGTGTTCCGGTAGGTAGTAGTAGCGTTATATACTGCAAAGGATTCATCCCGCTCACCGGATTAAACCAATACGTAGTGTCGCTGTACTCGCTCGCCCCTCTGACGGTTATTCTCCAACGGTATGGTATGCCAGTTCCCGCCGTTTCTTTCGTTAGTTGATGAGCGGAGGAACGGTTTTCGCTCCCGCTTCCAAAACCAATATCTATATCCAAATTTCCGCCGCTATGCGTCAAGCGGGACGTGAGAGCGTTGCCGTCCGTACCCTTAATCGAGAGCAAATAAACTCCTGTCGTGATATTCAGGCACGGAATGTTATTTACCCCGTTTGACGCAGACACGTTGTGGCGCAAAATTCGCTTTCCGTTTACCGTATATAGTAAGACTTCTGCGTTTCCGTATGATTGCGCGGGTAAGTTGATAGTAACCTTTCCGCTACGGTTACGTATGATAGTAGGAACATTCGACTGTCTTTGCGATCCTTTCAGTATGCTTGTACTTGAAAGCGGAATGCGCAAAATTGTTTCCACATTAGCCGTCGCCGACACTTGCACTTGCGAGGTAATATCGCCATAGCCGTCAGTGAACTCCGCCTTTACTGTGGCGTTGACATTTACTATAAATGGCACTAACGCCTCGTCCGTCTGCGCCGTCACGCCCAACGCGAAAGCCGCACCAACCATCGCCGCTAAAATCAACATACACAATAACCGTTTCATAACATCTCCTTTAAAAAGTTGAACTATATTTGCGTAACCGCCTCAGACGGTTACGCTGATTGTCATACATACCGCTACACATCAATCATCTTTAAGGCACCGCACAGAGTAGCCGTAGTTCTGGTCAACGTAGTACTCGTCCACGTAGACGGTGTTTGAGTACATGCGCCGGTAGTAGGCGAAACCGCCCAAATAATCTGTAGCCGTCCACCAATAGCCGCTGTAGCCGGCAAAGTCGAAACTGCCGTCGGAGTACCGGTAGCCGCCGGGCAATGCCGAAAAACCAAAATCATCCGTCCCGTTATAACTCGCGATACCCCAATCGCTTGTCGACTTCAACACATTGCCCGCAGCACCGCTGACACCGTAAGTACCCGTCCCTCCGGCGGCTTTAGCCAACGTTCCCCACTCGGCACGTGTCGGCAAGCGCCAACCGGTAGGGCACGCCGTATTCGCCGCCGCCCAAGTATACAGCATGCCGTATTTAACGCAGTTGGCGTCGCTGTCATAATAACACCAAGAACCCCTCGTTCCATAATTGAGATTCTCAGCCATCCACGTCTGATCACCTATCTTCACCGTCTTATATTTTTGACCGTCCCTGATGTCAGTAAGCGTATCGTAGTTCACATTGGGCGGCGTTACAACAACCGCATTATCTTCAAACACCGCCGTCACCGTGACCGCGTTGGCGGGCATGATAAACGCGGTAACCGCGCTGTTCGCGTTGACAAATTTTACGTTGCCGATTGTTGACGTCCAGCTTTTGAATTGCTGACCGGACGGCGGCGTTCCTGCCGATATACTGACTTTAACGCCCTGCGCGTAATCGCCGTTGCCAGTCGCGCCTATACCGGCACTTACAACCGTCACCGTATTCACAATGTCGGGATTGCTTTCGTCTTTAACACACCGTACCGAGAAACCATAACTTTTGATAAGTCTGTATTTGTCGTCGTTGCTCACAGCGTCTCCGCTGTGCCACATCTCTCGATGGTAAGCGTAACCGATCACGTCCGAGGCTGTCCACCAATAGCCGTAGATGCCGGCATTATAGAAACTGCTATCTGTATATAGGCGGCCGCCGCCCGGCAGGGCCGAAAATCCGAGTTTATCTGTTCCGTTACCGCTACCGCCATTAATCTTATTATTCCAACCGCTTGTCGACTTCAGAGTCTTACCGGCCACGGGAGAACCGCCGGCCTCTCCTATTAGAATATCCCAATCCATCACATCCGGCAAACGCCAACCATAAGACAGACAAGCCGCTTTAGCCGTCTCCCATGTATACAGCCTACCATATTTCGCGCAACTATCAGGACTGTTATTATAACACCACGAATTCGACGTCTCTATGTTAAGATTCTTCTTCATCCACCTCAAGCCCCCTATCACCACAGACTCGTATAAATCGCCATCCCCGCCGGAAGCCGCCTTCTGTAATGTTATATTCTGTAGCGGATTTGTTCCCGCCACCGGACGAAGCGTATACACAAAACTAACGTATTCAGGCGCGGCAACGGTTATCATCCAATCACCGTCCTCCGTCTTTTTCGCCAAACGCGAGGCCGACGGCGAATTTTCTCCGCTGAAAACAACGCTTATATCCAAGCCGCCGCCGTTGTGCGTCATGCGTGATGTTACGGCAACGCCGTCCGCTCCCCGTACCGAAAGCAGATAAACTCCCGTTGTGATATTCCGGCGCGATATATTGTTGACCGCGCTTGAAGCGGACGCTTTATAATGCAAAATCCGCTTTCCGTTTACCGTATACAGCGAGATTTCCGCGTTTTTGTATGTTTGCGCGGATAAGTTGAGGATGACTTTACCGTTGCGGTTACTGATGATTGTCGGAACGTTAGCCGCTCTTTGCGTTCCCAAGAACCGTACGCCGTTTGTATTTTGAAGCGGCATGCGCAGAAGAGTTTCCTGATCGGTTGTTACCGTGATTTGCCTTTGCGAGACACCGTCGGTCGCGCTAACAGTGGCGTTGACATTTACTATAAACGGCACTAATGCCTCTTGCGCGACCGCGCCTGTCGCGAAAGCCGCCCCAACCGCCGCCGCTAACAACAGCGTCCGTCCCCATCCCTGCCGATTAAAGAAGCCCATAAAAACCTCCGTCAAATTGAGTATTGTACCGAATGGTTATCTTTCCAAATTTAAAATTTAAAAAAGACATAGCGGACGAATGCCCGTAATACGCGTTTTTAGCGCGATTACAGCGTATTGTTTTCGGGTGGACAAAAATGTCTCCCAGATGATTTATCGTTGATTTACGGGGCATATAGCCCCCTAGGAAAGCATTTAAAACGTGGGGGGGGGGGGGGGGGGGGGCATTTTTCTCATTGTGTCAAGCAGAATGGCGACACAAGGCGTAGGCGTGTTACCGAAGACCACGTCTCTCCCGTGTACCGTACCTAACGTTGTTGTCGATAAATCCAAAGCCGTAGACGCCATAATTTTCCCCATTTTACCTCAAAGATTGCACTTCACCTAAAAAATAGACTTATCATCCCCGATGGCGCAGGTGTTATCTGGCAGCCATAGAGAGCCTTTCTACACGAGAGAACTTGTCTCGATTACCATCTAAGTTTTCCGGCGGCATTTCTCGTTCTGCAAGTTTTAATTCCTGCAGAATGTCTTTAATTACTTCGTTTTCGGATTCTAAGCAAAGAGCAACACCTACATCTTTAGGGTTTTCTTTCAACCGCTCGCTCAGTATCATGCGGATATCTTCGGCTTCCGCAAGATGTTGTTTTAATTCTTTTACGGAATATTTCATATATAACATCCCCGTTAAACAAGACTTCTCCGTATCATTTAACAGTTTCTTCGCGTTTCCTTGCATTGTACCCTCTAGTGTATACTGTATACGCCTCATTCTTGGCAAAAACCACCTGACCTGTTTCTAGGCAACCGTGAATTTGAGACCATCTGCTTCCCATGACGCCCTTTTTATATAATATACTATACTTACGCCATTGAAATCAATTTATTTTTCGACTTTTTAGACACTGCTGCCGCTCCGGGATCACCCTAAATTCGCACAAATCCGTCGCTGTCTCCGGCGGGATGGGCCGTAGGCGGAGAGCTTGCCTGTAGCTACCCCTAAATAACGTAGTGATCCGCCCCTTGGTACTGATGTTGCTCCAGGAGGTCTTGCAGGGTGACGCCGTTTAGGTATTCGTTTATGACTTTGTTGAGGCCTGTCCACATGGGAAGCGTTTTGCAGTATTCGATACGGTCGCACACGTTTATGTCGCCGTCCAGGCAGACCACGGGGGCCAGGCTGCCCTCGGTGATGCGCAGGATTTGGCCTACCGTGCAGTTTGAGGGGTCTTTCGCCAGCATATAGCCGCCCATTTTACCCCGGTTGGCGCGCAGGATGTTGGAGGTGTGCAGCAGGGAGACTATCTGTTCCAGGTACAGTTTCGATATGTTCTGCCGCTCGGCGATCTCCTTTAGGGATATGAAGCCGTCGTTCTTATGTTCCGCCAGGTCCAGCAGCATCCGCAGGGCGTACCTGCCTTTTGTCGAGATTTTCATGTTATCCGCACTAGTTTAGGCTGTTAGGTGTTGAAGGCCCGGGGCTTGGAAAGCGCGTTTTCAACGCATAGCGAGTATATATGTGGTATATGTATACTATGTGTTAAACCGGCAAACCGCCCCTCCGGAGGGAGCGCCCACGGCCCTGATGCAATAAATATATAATATCGCAACGCGTCCGCACAAGTATAATATAAGATTTTTGCTGGTCGTGAAACCGCGAGTTTCAGGGGGTCAAAAAAATTTTTTAAAAAAGTCTTGACAGCAAGAATCCCTTTTATTATTTTTATACATAGCAAACGGGTATGTTATATATGTTTAAGGACGTCATATTAGGAGGCTTTTTATGGGATTGGTGAATCTGTCGCTCCCTACGGTCCAGATACGGGAGATCCGGATCAAATCCATTACCGGCTTTCAGGGCGGAGCGGAAGAGCTGGTAGGGTGCTCGCGCCGGGGGCTGAAAGACAATGTGCGCTCTTTCACCCAGTGCGTGGGCTGCGCCACGTCAAAGGCGGCGTGCATGACGGTTTTGGTGCAGGACGGGGCGGTAATCAGCCACGGGCCGGTGGGGTGCTCTTCCTGCCTCCACGAGTTCGCGTTCACGTACAGGGTCAACTCCCCGCTTCGCGGCTTGGAAAAACCCACGCCGCGCAAGATATACTCCACAAACCTCACCGAAAAGGAGACGGTCTACGGCGGAGGCGTCAAGCTGCTCGCGGCCATACGCGAGGTGTACGGGCGCGCCAAGCCGAAAGCGATCTTCGTTCTGACGACCTGCGCCGCCGGCATCATCGGGGAGGACGTCGAGAGCGTCTGCGACGAGGCGGAGGCGGATATCGGCATCCCCGTGGTCGCCATCTTCTGCGAGGGCTTCCGCTCCACGGTTTGGACTACCGGTTTTGACGCGGGCTATCACGGCATAGCGCGGAAGCTGGTCAAGCCGCCCCGCAAACGCCGGGACGACATGATAAACGTGATCAACTTTTGGGGCAGCGACGTCTTTAAGGATTGGTTCGCCCCGTTCGGCGCGGTGCCGAATTACATCACGCCCTATTCTACTATAGATAGCCTCGCTTGGTCTAGCGAGGCGGCGGCGACGGTGCAGGCTTGCTCGACGCTCGGCTCCTATCTCGGCGCGGCGCTGGAACAGGAGTTCGGCGTGCCCGAACTGCCCACGGCCCCGCCTTACGGGATCGCCCAGACCGACCGGTGGTTCAGGGCGCTCGGGAAACTGCTCAAAAAGGAGGATGTGGCCGAGCGGGTTATCGCCGGGAAGAGGGCGGAGTATCTGCCAAAGATCGAGGCGCTTAAAGAGAAGATCCGCAAGCACGCGGACGGGCGGACGCTGACCGCCTACGTCACCGGCGGGGCGGCCCACGGGCACGCGCTTTTGTCGGTGCTCGGCGAGCTGGGGATTCAAGCGGTGGGCGCGGCCATTTTCCACCACGACCCGATTTTCGACAACGGCGAGCCGGATAACGACCAGCTCGCCCAGCGCGTAAGGGATTACGGCGACGTGCCCAATTTCAACGTATGCAACAAGCAGGAGTTTGAGCTGGTGAACGTGCTGAACCGCCTCAAGCCCGACCTGCTTTTGGCGCGGCACGGCGGAATGACGCTTTGGGGCGCTAAGTTCGGGATTCCCTCGCTGCTTGTCGGCGACGAGCACTACTCCATGGGCTACGAGGGCCTGCTGAAGTACGGCGAGCGGATACTCGAAACATTGGAAAACGACGAGTTCGTGAAGAATCTCTCGAAACACGCCGTCAATCCGTACAGCAAGTGGTGGCTCAGCCAGCAGCCGAACACCTTCTTGCAGACGCGGGCAAGGGGAACCGAGGCATGAGCAACGTTATTGAACAGGGGCGCTACACGTGCGCCATAGGGGCTATGCAGAGCGTGGTGGCCATTCCGCGGGCGGTGCCCATACTTCACGCCGGTCCGGGGTGCGGCGATATGATCACCGGATTCTTCGAGAGAGCCACCGGATACGCCGGCGGCAGCACCTCCCCCTGCACCAACTTTTCGGAGAAGGAAGTTGTCTTCGGCGGCATAGAGAGGCTGCGGGAAATAGTCGCCAATACATACAAGGTTCTGGATACGGATTTGCAGGTGATCCTGACCGGATGCACCTCCGGAATCGTGGGCGACGACGTCGACGCTCTGGCGGACGAATTCCGCGACGAAGGCAAGCCGGTCGTCTCGGTGGAGACGGCGGGCTTCAAGTGCAATAATTACGAGGCCCACAGCCTCGTGGTGAACGCGATAATCGACCAATATGTCGATAGATTCTCAAACGGGAATGAGAGCCGCGGCGAGCCGAATACCGTCAATCTGTTCGCGTCGCTGCCGTACCAAGACCCTTTTTGGAAGGGGAATCTCAGCGAATACAAGCGTCTGCTCGAAGGGCTGGGCCTCAAAGTCCAAGTCCTCTTCGGCCCCTTGTCGGAAGGCGTGGAGGAGTGGAAGCGCATTCCCCGCGCCAATTTCAATATCCTCGTTTCGCCTTGGTACGGGAAACCGATAGCCGATCATTTGAAGACGAACTACGGCCAGCCGTACACATGGTTTCCGCATATTCCCATAGGGGCTAACGCGGCGGAAAAGTTTTTGCGCCAGGTATTGGAGTTCGCGCTTGAACAAAACGCGGACATTAGCAGGGAGAGGGCAGAGACGTTTATCAGGCGCGAACGCGAGGCGTATTATGAAGAGATAGACAATCTGGCGACATTTCTCATGGAATTCCGCTACGGGCTTCCGACCCACGTGCACGTGCTGCACGACGCGGGCTACGTGGTGGGGCTTTCCAAATTCCTGTTGCATGAGGTAGGCATTGTGCCTAAAGAGCAGTTCGTCACCGACAACACGCCGGATAAGTTCAAAGAACAGATCTGCGCGGAATTGGCCTCGACATCCGACAAGCGCGAGATTCCAATCACGTTTGAGCCTGACGCCGGGCTGGTTCAGGAGGCCGTCCGCAAAATAAAGCACAGCGGGCGCGGATTGATTATAGGCAGCGGCTGGGACAAGGAGCTTGCCCGCGAAAAGGATTATGATTTCCTTTCGGCGGCGGCGCCCTCCCCGTACCGGCTGGTGCTGACCACCGGCTACGTGGGTTTTTCCGGCGGGCTCAGGGTGATTGAGGATATTTATCACAATGTACTCGCGACGTATAGGTGATTGATATGGGATACAGATTGGCGTTTGCCGGCACCGGGAAATACGTGGACCAGCACTTCGGGTCGGCGCGATGTTTTCAGGTGTATGATATCGGGGAGGGCGGATACAAGTATGTCGAAACCCGCGAGACAGAGGCCAAGTGCCGCGGCAATTGCGAAGGCGGATTTGAACACTTGTTTGAAGCGCTTAAAGATTGTGACATGGTGTTCGCCTGTCAGATAGGGCCTAGCGCGGCGGCCTTTATGACCGCCAAGGGCAAGCGTGTCTTTGAGGCGGTTGGCGCGGTGGAGGAGATCATCGCGCAGATCATTGAGAAAAAGTTATTGGACTAATCGCGGTAAACCTAAAAATAACAAAAAGGAAAACAAATCATGGCTACGGAATCGGCAGTGCAGGCGTATCGATTCGATACGCAAAGGGTGCGGGCGGGCTACGAGCCCAAGGATCATCAGGGCGCCGTATCGCCGCCCATCTATCAAACCGCCTCCTACGATTTTCGGGATGTGGAACACGGGAGGAACCTCTTCAATAATTCGGAGGCCGGCAACCTTTACACCCGCGTCGGCAACCCCACGGTGGCGGTGCTGGAGCAGCGCGCGGCCGCGCTTGACGGCGCGGCGGGAGCTATCGCCTTGGCCTCAGGAATGGCGGCCATCAGCTATACGATATTGGCCCTCGCCGAAGGCGGCGGGCGGATACTCACATCGCCATACCTCTACGGCGGCAGCGCCGACAGCTTCAAAATGGTCTACCCCAGATTCGGGATCCATTTTGATTACGCCAAAAACATACTGAATCCCAAGGAATTGGAGAAGGAGATCAAGCCGGATACCAAGGCGATATTCATTGAGAGCGTCAGCAATCCGAGCGCGGTGTTATTGGATGTTGACGCGATTGCGGCCGTCGCTCACAAACACGGGATTCCGCTTGTGGTGGACAACACGGTGGCCACGCCGTACCTCTTCAACCCTATCGCGCACGGCGCGGACATTGTGATCTATTCCGCGACCAAAGGGCTGAGCGGCCACGGCAATCTTATCGGCGGATTGGTGTTGGAAAGCGGCAAGTTCGATTGGCTGAACGGTAAATTCCCGCAGTTCTCAGAAAAGGTCTATACGCTGCGCGACGCGGACGGCAACATACGCACATTCCTTGAAGTGTTCCCGGAGATCCCCTTTACCTGCCTGATCCGGCTAAGATACCTGAACTATTTCGGCGCGGCGCTCGGTCCGTTCGACGCCTATTTGGCAATCATAGGCCTGGAAACGCTCTCGGAACGCCTCGCGAAGCAGAGCCGCAACGCCGTGACGCTGGCCGAGTATCTCAGCGCCCACAAGGCGGTGGAGTGGGTGCGGTATCCCACGCTTAAAAACAGTCCGAGCCATGAGTTGTATAAACGCGATTTCAAAAACGGCGCGGGGGGAATTTTGGCGTTCGGGTTTAAGGGAACGGTAGAACAGCGGGAGAAATTCCTGAACTCAATTAAATTGTTCCACTACCATGTGAACATCGGAGACGCCCGCTCTCTGATTGTCAATTCACCGCAGACCACGCACGGCGAGCTGACCGACGAAGAGAAGGTAATCGCCGATATTCCGGAGAATTTGATCCGTATCTCGGCGGGACTGGAAGACCCGGAGGATTTGATCGCCGATTTGAATCAGGCGTTCCAAGAGGCGTTTCGTTAAATTGATCATATTGTCAACCTATAACATTAAAAGTAAGGAGCATTCGTCATGAAAAACAGTAAGATGATTACCAGCGTGTTTGTTACGGTTCTCGCGTTAATCGCGATGACCGGTTGCGGCGGTAAGAGCGATACCGCCGGCGGCAAGTTCAAGTTCGGCAAGATAAACATTCCGGGCAGAGACGGCGCGTTGTGCGGCGCCCCTATCCACATCGCGTACGAAAAGGGCTTTTTCGCCGAAGAGGGCTTTGACGTATCATTGATAGCCGCCGACGTCGAGACAAAGAAGATCGGCTTGAACAACGGAACTATTCCGATGATCAACGGCGACTTCCAATTCTTCCCGTCCATTGAGGAGGGCGTGGACGTGAAGGTCGTGGACGGTCTGCACAAGGGTTGCATAAAATTTGTCGTCCGTCCCGATTCCGACATCAAAACCGCCGCCGACTTCAAAGGGAAAAAGATCGGCATAGACGAGGTAGGCGGAACGCCCCACCAAGTGGCGAGCGTGTGGCTGGAAAAAGCCGGCATTTCCGCGAAACCCGAAAAAGGAGAGGTGACGTTCCTCCCGTTCTCCGACGGCAATTTGGAACTCAGCGCCCTGTACAGCGGCGAAATCGACGTGGCGGCCATGTGGGACCCGTTAGGATCCGTAGCGGAAAAAGCCGGAAAAGTGAGGGTCGTATTCGACCTGACCACAGACCCCGTCTTCGCCGACCACTACTGCTGCTACCTGTACGCGAGTTCCAAAGTGATCAAAGAGAACCCGGAAAAGATCGCCGCCCTCCTCCGCGCCTACCGCAAAGCGCAGAGCTGGATAGCGAAAAATCCGGCGGAAGCCGTCGCGATTATCTCAGACAAGAAATATTCGGCCATAGAGGATAAAGCGCTGGCTGCGGAACTGATAAGCCACTACGCGTATCCCGACGAACATCAGCACGGAACAGCCGAATACGACGTGGAGGGAGACGTGAAATATTTCGCCCAAGCCCTGTTCGACATCGGCTACCTTAAAACAAAGCCGGAAGATTTTGTTAAATCGGCCTATTACAAAGTTGATTTGAATCTAGGCAAATAAATAATAAGGAACAACATGAACGCAGTTTCAAATTCAAGCGCCGGACACGCCGTTTCCGATAGAAAATTCATTCTATTGACGGTAATCAGCGTGTCCGGCTTTATCTTAGCCGCGTTGAGCAATCTCTGGTTCCCCCAGATCGCCAATGTCAAGATCACGCCGTATCCCGTCTTTGATAACGCCGCCGAAATCAATTTCAATCAGGCATACCGATTCGCGCTTCTTGGATTGATTCTGCTCTACATAGGAATAGCGCTGTTTTCGTGGTCCGACCCCGACCGCCGCAAGCGTTTCAAAAAACGCGCGCCGTTTCGCTTCGCCGTCGGTCTCGCGCTCGCGCTCTGGGATATTCTCGGAACGAAGCTCCTGCTCCTGCCGCAACCGTTCTTCCCCGGCCCGGCCCGCATTGCAGAGGCTTTTCTCATGGAAAACAATTACATTATGAAGAACACTCTGTATTCTCTGCGCTTGTTCACCGTAGGCTTTATTTTGGGAACGTTTTTCGGCGTTTGCACCGGAGTGCTCATCGGCTGGTTTCCCAGAGTGTACTATTGGGTGTATCCCGTACTTAAAGTAAGCGGCGTAATCCCCGCCGTCGCGTGGATGCCTTTCGCCCTTACCATGTTCCCCAAACCCTTTTCGGCGGCCGTGTTTCTGATAATAGTATGTATGTGGTTCCCGGTGGCCACGCTCACGGCGGCGGGAATTTCGAGCACGCCTAAAATATTCTTCGAGGTGGCCAGAACGATGGGCGCGAAGAACTCTTATCTGATATTCCACGTCACCATACCCCACGCCATGCCGAGCATATTTACCGGGATCGGCACCGCCACGGCGTTCGCGTTTCTCACGCTGGTCATGGCGGAGATGATGGGTCAGCCCGGCGGCCTCGGCTACTACATCAACGCGTCGAGGGTGTGGAGCGCCTACTACAAAGTGTTCGCCGCCATTTTGGTAATGGCTGTTCTGTTCAGCGCGATCATGTACCTAATAGGGCTTGCCGAAGCCCGCGTGCTGCGCTGGCGGAGAGGGTTGGTGCGATCGTGAGCGAACAGAGCCGGCAACAAACGTCATCAGACGCAGACAACGTGATTTTGCGCTTGGAATCCGTCAGCCGCGCGTACATCGACGACCGTGACAATACCGTGGAAGTGCTGAAAGATTTAAACTTATCCGTGCGCCGAGGGGAATTTCTCTCCATCATCGGCTCATCCGGCTGCGGCAAGACGACGCTGCTGCGGTTAATTGCCGGGCTTGACGCCCCGCAAAACGGAGGTCTGACTGTAAACGGAGAAAAGATCGCCGGCCCCGGCCCGCAGCGCGGTTACGTCTTTCAGCAAGGCAGCCTGTTCCCGTGGCTGACGGTTGAGAAAAATATCGCGGCAGGGCTTCGCGCCCGCGGCGTCTACAAAGAAAACAAATCCGAAGTGGCGCGGTACATCGACCTCATCGGCCTCAAAGGTTTTGAGAAATCCTTCCCGCACCAAATATCGGGCGGCATGGCGCAACGCGTAGCCATAGCGCGGGCGCTGATCAACAACCCGTCGGTGCTGCTGCTCGACGAACCCATGGGCGCGCTGGACTCTTTCACCCGCGCCGATATTCAAGACAAGCTGCTCGAATTGTGGAGAAAGAACAATACCACAATGATTCTCGTCACCCACGATGTTGACGAGGCTATTTATTTGTCGGACCGCATAGTGATAATGACCCCGCGCCCCGGCAGAATCGAGGATATAATAGAAGTCTGGATGCCGCACCCCCGCCACCGAGGCGGCGCGGAGTTTCTGTCCGTAAGGCGGGACATTCTGGAAAAATTACACTTGGCAAGCGCTAATCCGCAGCCGGAGTACACTATATAGTTGATCCATAGAGATAGATATAATTGACAATAACGCGGATAACGTGAAAAAAGTTGAAAATCTTACGAGGAAAAGATTATTTTCATAGGATATGTAAAGGAGAATTTTCATGGCGAAGGAAATCAGACAAATAGCGATTTACGGCAAGGGCGGAATCGGGAAATCCACCACAACCCAAAACCTTACCGCCGGTCTCGCCGAAAGCGGCAAGAAAATCTTGGTCGTAGGCTGCGACCCCAAAGCCGATTCCACAAGGCTGCTGCTGGGCACACTGGCTCAGCGCACCGTGCTGGACACCGTCCGCGTGGCGGGTTCGTCCGTGGAGCTTCCCGGCATCATGAAGGTGGGCTTCGGCGGCATCAAGTGCGTGGAATCCGGAGGCCCTGAACCGGGCGTAGGCTGCGCCGGGCGCGGGATCATCACATCCATAGGGCTTCTGGAACAGCTCGGAGCCTACGACGACGACCTCGACTTCGTCTTCTACGACGTTCTGGGCGACGTGGTATGCGGCGGCTTCGCCATGCCCATCCGCGAGGGCAAAGCCAAGGAGATTTACATCGTGGCGAGCGGCGAAATGATGGCGCTCTACGCCGCGAACAACATAGCGAAAGGCATAGCCAAATTCGCGCAAAAAGGCGGCGTTCGTATGGGCGGCATCATCTGCAACAGCCGCAACGTAGACAGAGAGCACGAACTGCTGGAAGCCTTCTCGCATGAACTTAACACGCAGCTTATATACTTCGTCCCGCGCGACAACATGGTGCAGCGCGCTGAAATCAACCGCAAAACGGTAATCCAATACGACCCCAAAGCCCAGCAAGCGCAAGAGTACCGCAACTTGGCCAAAGCCGTAGACGAAAACACAAAGTTCACCGTCCCCAAACCAATGACTCCGGAGCGCTTGGAGCAGATATTGGTGGAGTTCGGGTTGATGGACGGCATAAAGGACGATTACCGTATTTAGGTTAAAATTTCCCGACGTCTCAAAACCGCCGGCAAAGCCGTTGCCGCGAACACACGTCCTACCGTCTTAATGGTAATGATTTTCGTACCGTACCCTCCAGCGCTCCGTTATATTATGACGTCATTTTCTATTATAATACTATAAGTATGCCCAACATTCCGATGATTCGCGGAAGGCGGCTTTGCGTAATCATACCGTATAGATTAATATATTTTTCGGTATTTGTCAAGTTTTTTTCATATTTTTGTAATTTGTTTTTTTTCACATTTTGACAATGCGATATTGTCATTTTAGTAACGCTGCGAAGATTTTGAAAGTCAAATTTTTTTTAAATTTTCGCTCTCTATGGATAAAATTTTAATTATATTACATTACAAAGGGAACAAGCGGTAAAATCAACGACGGTTCGTCCTACCGTAAAGGAGCTTTTCGGTGAAAAGATTGACGTTTTTCCTGCTCGCGGCGTTAATTGCCGCAATGACCGCGACCGCCGCGTCCGCCCAGATCAAGTACGTGGCCGTCGTGGAAACGGAGCTGGACGCTAGGTCGGGCGCGTCCGCCGACCTGAGCGCGGCGGAAGTCGCGCTGATAACCGCCGAATTGCGCCGGGAGGCCGTCAAAAATCTGCCGCGCGGCAAATACAACATAATGACCTCGGAGACCGTCCAAGCCCAAGGCGGCGCGGTCTTAGAGGAGTGCGCCGACGAAAACTGCGTCATCACACTAGGAAGCAAGATCGGCGCCGACTACATAGTACGCGGAATCGTAAGCAAATTCAAAACGCGGCTCACGCTCTCCGTGGAAATGTACGAGACCGAAGACGGAACCTTGGCGGCCTCTTCAGACCCAATCCGCTCCGAAAATGCCGCCGAACTCTTGGAAAAAACCTCGGTTGCTTGTGCGGAGATGTACAAAACATTCGTGAGCACGCGAAGCCCCGCGAAGAAAGCGCCGGTAACATCGGCGGCGTATACCGTTACCGCTATAGCTAATCCGAAACCCCGAACGGCTAAGGCTGTGCCGAAACCGGACGCCGGCGTTGCGAAAGAGCCGGCCGCGAAGAATCTGTCGCCGCTTATGTTGACCGCGAGGATATCCGGAGGCGCGTTGTTTGTCGGCGGGTTTGCGGGCGGGTTGCTTTTTAATAACAGCGTCGCCGATACTTACGAAAAATACAAAGATTGGAATAGTGACGGTTCCGACGCGCAAAATCCCGAAAAGGTGAAAGAGATGAGGGATAAGATAGATTCGCACGAGACGTGGCGCAATGTCTTCTATACGATGGCGGGCGTGGGCTTGGCAGGTTTTACGGTGACAATCTTTTTCTAAACGGAGCTATGTCATGAAGAAAACAATTTCGATTGTTGTGCCGGCGGCGTCGCTTTTGGTATCGGCGGCGCTGTTTGTCTGTGAAAAACCTAACGTGTTCGAGAATCCGGTCGACAAGGAGGGGAGTAACTACTTATATGGACGACACTATGATAGCGATGACGAACAACATTGCACTAGCGTAAATGATTATGGGGTGGCGCTGTTGTTTACTGATGATTCTGCGTGTAATGAGTACGTCGCGCCGGATACCGCGACGCCGGTGATTACGTTGCAGGGAAATAATCCGGCTGAGTTTGAGGTTGGGCAAACATATACGGACGGAGGAGTGACGGTTTCGATAGGAGAGCTTGACAGTATTGTGGTCAAGGGTACGAATTCCGGGAATAATTACAGGCAAGAGTTAAAAACAACACCGGTTGTCGCCTCAGCGATAGCTACCCCTAGTAACGCGGCCGCCGGTTTCACGTATACCGTCACGTATTACGCGAGTTATAATGGGAGAGCCGCTGCCCAGGTGTTTAGAAAAGTGAAGGCCGCGCCGTCGCCGCCGTCGGGCGGCAAATTTTCTGAGACGGTCGGCGTATATAAATTTGATATGATGCTTGTCGCGGGAGGGACGTTTAAGATGGGGTGTGCGGACGAGCAGAGCGATTGTTATTATGATGAAAGACCGGTGCATGATGTGACGCTGAGTAGTTTCTATATAGGGGAATATGAGGTGACGCAGGGGTTGTGGAAGGCGGTTATGGGTAGCAATAGTAATCCGTCATCTTTTACAGGGAACGATGAATTGCCCGTGGACAGCGTTAGTTGGAATCAGGTCAAAGTGTTTATAGATAAGTTGAATAGTAAGACGGGCAGGACGTATAAGCTGCCGACGGAGGCGGAATGGGAATTTGCGGCTCGCGGAGGTATAAATAGTGAAGGGTATAAGTTTTCGGGAGGTGATGGTATTGACAGTGTCGCTTGGTATTGGAGTAATAGCGGCAGTAAAACCCATGAAGTCGGTGGAAAAAAACCGAATGAGCTTGGTATCTATGATATGAGCGGTAACGTGTGGGAGTGGGTGAGCGATTGGTATAATCTCGAGTATTATGCTTTTTTCCCGTCGGATACCCCTTCTAGTAACCCTAGCGGACCGTCAGAGGGCATTAGACGAGTGATACGGGGCTGTAGTTGGTACAACAACGAGAAGAGCTGCCGTGTCTCTCTTCGCGCCCCCAACGAGCCCGTCATGAGTAACAACAACGTGGGCTTCCGCCTTGCGTTGTCGCCCCGCTAGCTCAAAAGCGGCCGGTTTCCAGACCGCGCAAGCGGTTGAACAGCGTGTTGAAAGGCCCCCGGCGAATAGCGCGGTTGAAAGCCGGGGGCTTTTTTTCTTTTGGCGGTGAATTTGACACTGCCGCCGCCCGTATATTATATTTAATTCATACCAAAGGGGCGTCGGTATGAACAAGACCATAAACAAGAAACCCATAAGCCCGATAGGGCGTTGTTGGGATGACGAATTCGAGAGCAAGATTTTTACGCCTGAAGAGATCGCCGCTTCGGATTTGCGCGTAGCGAGGATGATTGAAATCTCCGAGGATATAATTAATGAGGTCGAAAATGGGTGAAAAAATAACGTTATACCACGGTTCCATACACGAATTTGACGCCATTGACGTTTCAAAAGGTAAACCCTATAAAGATTTCGGGGCGGGCTTTTACTTGTCTCCTAGCAAAGAGCACTCGAAAAGTCTTGCGCGGAGGAATAGGCAGATTGAGTTTATGAGAATCAAACAGCGCAAAGAGAAAACTACGATAAGCGCTTGGGTTTACGCGTATGAGCTTGATTTAAGTCATTTGAACAACATGAAAACTAAAGAGTTTCCTAAGCCCGACGGAGAGTGGATGCGGTTCGTTGTGACGAACAGAAACAGTTTGGCGCGTCAGCACGATTATGACGTGGTAATCGGGCCTACGGCGAACGATGACACGCGGACGTCCATACAGGCGTTTTTTACAGGGGTGTTCGGCGATATTAACAGTGACGGCGCCATAAATTTTCTTATAAATTTGATAGAACCCTGCCAGCTGCCCGTGCAATATTTCTTTGGTACGCAACGCGCCGCGGATTTATTGTCTTTTAGGGAAAGGGTGGGCGTGGTATGAAATTAACGGATCCCTCGGTACAATTCTGCATAGACTCCGTGACGGCAAGGGTCGCGGAGATGTACGCGGATAAGGAACGTGTTTCGCATACGGAGGCTTTGCGTTTTTTTATGGCGTCGGATACGTTTAATTTGCTTATTCAGCCCGAATCGTACCTATTTTTAGAGAGCGCGGAGTATACTTTGGATATGCTTGACGCGGAAGTAAAGGGCGATTGGGATCGGTGGATGTTGATTTAGGGGGAGCGTAAATAATATGAACCAGATTTTATACATGCAAGCCGGTATCGCCAATCTTTACATGAAAAAGCGCAATCTGTCCCCAGATGAATTTCTGAAATTGGACAAGAAGATTGACATCCTCGGTTTTATACGCGAAGGGTACGATGTCTTCCATCTTATGGGGGATCAGGGAATTTTGGACGAGATTGAGGAGTATGTTCGGGAGGCGGTTGCGGGGGGCTGAAGATTTTTTTGACAGCGGCGCTCCCCAAATACTATATTAGTAATAATAGCAGGGGAGCAGCCTACGGATAGCGGCCTTTGTTAAAATTATTCTTGAGAACAGCGGAGGGCGGTACGATGCTTGCGATTTTGGGTTTGACGATGCTGACGATTGCGCTGCTTTGGACAGCGTGCGCCGAGGCGCGGGGCGACGGGGTGGCGCACGGCCGTTCCGTGTTGACAACACGTGATATGTGTTATATATATAATATGCCAAATTGTAAAGCAGAAATCGTCGTAACTCCTTATAAATCAACAACTTACCCCCCCCCCCCC
>Ga0268262_10001635_pt1 | contig 27328 bp, 19 predicted proteins | sample TergutNc150P3_FD_190354 | JGI IMG/M metagenome (GOLD analysis project Ga0268262, IMG submission 190354) | Nasutitermes corniger P3 segment gut microbial community from laboratory colony in Florida, USA - Nc150 P3 (SPAdes) (version 2) | ecosystem: Host-associated > Arthropoda: Insects >... | reverse complement strand
TCCGGGGAGCTATATACAGCCAGGCTTTCGGGTAGGTTGCCCTTTTTGCGCCCTGTTCAAAGTATGTAAGGGTTTGCGCCCCACCTGACAGGTTGAGCTTTGCAATCTTGCCTTATAATAGCGGTTGGCTTCTTTGGTATACGGTATACCCCATAAAAAGACCTATAATGCCAACGGGTCAGGTGCGCGGCGCAAACCAGCACTTTGGGTGGATTGTACGGCGCGAAAAGGGCAGCACTTTTTTTTCATAGAAAGCGGCGTTAGGCATAACTAACTTGGACGCTTTGGCAGGGCATCATCTTGTTGCTGTGCGTTATGCGCTATACGCTTTTCTAAAGGCAAAAATGGCTTAAAAACGGCCTTCGGATTACTTTTTGATAAATCATACGGCAAGGGGGCCGGAAGCGGCTCTACGGCCCGTTATATGCTACAATCGGGGGTATTTTGAATTGCACTGCCCTTGATAAATTTGTCGTTTTTAGGCATTGCGCCTAACGGGAAAACTGTAAAATGTTATCAATTATGACATCAATTTTTGTGAATAATTGGGATATGCAAAGAACAATAAAAAGTAATAGGTATTGACTAATTCCTTATAATACAAGAAAATAGAGTAATAAAGCATACCATATAGCAAGTATGAGCGTGAAGGGAAAACATTCCACATTGTTTTGTCTGCGGCGCTCACCCACACCTTCCTGTCTTTATTATGTTAAAAGCATGATAAAAAACTTGGCTAATTAAGGTTTCAACAAGTATAAATAGTCTGCATCTCACCGAGCAAAGTGTTTTTGCCTGCTTTAGCAGGGTGAAATGCAAAGCATTACTGAATGAAAAACCCCTTTTATTCGAATAAGTCTTGGCTTGTCTGAAGCCGCCGCGCAAGGCCTTGCAAGGGCGCACGGCGTGTGAGAGAAATGGTCAGGCCAAAGCCTGCGTCAGAAGAGGCCACGACCGTCTAGCCCGCAGCAAGGCCTTGCGCGGCGGCTCCGAGTTGGTCAGGTTTATTCGTTTAAATCAGGGGTTTCCTCGTCGCTGGCAAAAAGCTCCGTCTGCGGCTCTTCTTTTTCCTCTTCACTTTTAACGATGCGGTCTACCCCGATAACAAAATCCGGCTTGTCGATGCTTAGTATCTTCACGCCCTGAGCACTGCGTCCCATCACCCTTATTGAGGCAACTTTCAATTTAATGGATTTGCCCTGGCTTGTGATGCACATTATTTCTTCGCCGTCCAGAACGCCAACACAGCCCACGATTTCGCCGGTTTTTTCGCTAACCGTATAGACCTTCTGCCCCGACGTGCCCCGGCCATGGGAGCTGAACTCGCCGAATTCAACACGCTTCCCGAAACCGTATGCGGAGATGACAAGCATTTTTTCCTCAGCGTCTACCCTGAGGAGGCCCGCAAGTTCGTCGTCCGCGCCCATCTTCATGCCGGTTACGCCGCGGGAAGATCGGCCCACGGCCCGGACATGCTCACCGTGGGTACGAAGCGCCCTGCCCTTCCGCGATATTAGCACCACCTCGTCCTGAGAGCCCGTTAAAAGCGCGCTGACAAGCTTGTCGCCTTCGTCCAGCTTGATGGCTATTATTCCCCTTGTTCTCGCGTTGGCGAATTCGCTTACTGCTACCTTCTTGACCACGCCCCGCGCGGTTCCCATAAAGAGAAAAGGCCCCCCTTCTTCGCTGGCAAAATCCTTGAAGGACACCACTGCGGTTATATCCTCATTTGGCGAAACCATTAGCAGGCTTTTAATGTGGCTGCCCTTGCTGGTTCTGCTGCCCTCAGGAAGCTCGTGAACCTTCATCCAGTAGGCTTTGCCCTCGCTGGTAATGAACATTATGTATTCGTGGGTGGACGCCACAAAGATCTGATTAATAAAATCGTCTTCGGCAAGTTTGGCGCTCTGCATGCCCTTGCCGCCTCGCCCCTGGTTTCGGTAGCCTGAAATGGGCAGACGTTTTACATAGCCCATATTTGAAATGAGGATCATCATCTCCTCTTTTTTGATAAGATCCTCGATGTTGATGGTTTCAACCTCGCCTGAAACGATTTCTGTCCGGCGCTTGTCGCCGTATTTTTCGCTGGCTTTTTTTGTTTCGTCTTTTATAACGCCAAGGAGCTTCTTTTCGTCCGCAAGAAGGGATTTATAATAAGCAATCTGGGTTTTAAGCTCCGCCAATTCCTGCTCGATCTTTTCCACCTCAAGGCTTGTAAGGCGGCCAAGCTGCATTTCCACTATTGCCTTGCTCTGGGCTTCGGAAAGGGCAAAGCGTTCCTGTAGCTTTTCCCTGGCTTCTTTCACTTCTTTGCAAGCTCTGATAAGCGCAACCACTTCATCAATATTTGCAAGGGCAATGATGAGCCCTTCCAGAATATGCGCGCGTTCCTCGGCCTTTCTCAAATCGTATTGAGTCCGGCGCGTAACCACCTCAACGCGGTGATCCACAAAATGGTGGATCAGCTCTTTCAGGTTGAGGCACTGGGGCTTGCCCTTAACCAATGCCAGATTGATGATTCCAAAAGTGGACTGGAGCTGCGTATTGGAAAAGAGCTGGTTCAGGACAACTTTGAGGATAGCGCCCTTTTTAAGTTCGAAAACCAGCCTGACCGGCTCGCCTTTTCCCGATTCATCGTTGAAATTGGCAATGCCGTCAATGACCTTGTCGCGGACAAGAACCCCGATGCGTTCAAGCAATGGCTTGATGTACACGCCGTAAGGGATTTCGTTGAATACTATGGTTTCTTTGCCCGACCTTGAGCTTTCCACCGTGAAACGCCCACGGACTAATATCTTGCCTCTGCCGGTTTTATAGGCTTCTTTTATGCCCTTCCGCCCGAAGATGATACCGCCGGTTGGAAAGTCGGGCCCATGGACAAACTTCATAAGTTCATCGATTGAAATTTCAGGATTATCGATAAGAGCGCAGACGGCATCGCAGACTTCTCCCAGGTTATGAGGGGCCATGTTGGTCGCCATACCAACGGCAATGCCGCTTGAGCCGTTTACAAGCAGGTTGGGAACAACTGTGGGAAGGACAGTCGGCTCCATTTCCTCTTCCGAGAAATTGGGGATAAAATCGACGGTTTCCTTTTCCAGATCGTGAAGCATCTCTTCCCCAAAACGGGACAGCTTTGCTTCGGTGTAGCGCATGGCCGCCGCGCCGTCGGGGGCAAGGGAGCCGAAGTTACCCTGGCCTTCCAGCAGTGGGTAGCGCAGCGAAAAATCCTGCGCCATGCGCACAAGGGCGTCGTAAAGGGCAAGATCGCCGTGGGGGTGAAACTTACCCATGGTGTCGCCGACTATGCGGGCGCACTTTTTGGTGGCGGCGTTGTGCCTAAGCGCCAGTTCCCCCATGGAATACATGAGCCGCCTGTGAACAGGCTTAAGCCCGTCACGCACGTCGGGCAGAGCCCTGGCTACAATCACCGACATGGCGTAATTGAGGTAATCGGTTTTTACTTCGTCTTCTATAGCAACGGGTATTACTTTCCCTGTGGGGGCTGTCTCGCCTGATGTTCCGTGTTCAAACATTATCTTTTTCCTTATAAACTCATTATACTGAAATTGGAATTTTTAGTCATGAGATTACGAATGGATTCGCTTATCAAGTCCATAGCCACGGCTTTGGATATTGTGGAAGGCAACCTTTTGGGAGCCAGTACCAACCACGGCAAAAGAATAGCCGTTCTATGCGCAAAGATGGGAGCGGTTTTGCAAAAAACCCCGGAGGAGATCACCGCCCTGGCGATTTGCGCACTGCTCCACGATAACGCGCTTACCGAATATATCCTTTCCGAGCGCCTGGATGGACACCACGATCCGGCAATGAAAAAACACTGCGAATTCGGCCAGCGGAATGTGGATGCCCTTCACTTCAAAACAAACGTAAAGGATTTTATCCTCTACCACCATGAACGGGCCGATGGCGCCGGGCCGTTTGGCATACGCGAAGGGGAAGGCCCCCTGGAAGCTGAAATTATCACCATTGCCGATTCAATTGACGCCGCATGGCATCTTCAGAGGCTGGAGCCTGAAAAATTGCCCGCTATCCGGGACATGATTAAGAAGGAAACCGGAAAACACTACGGCAAAACAGCGGTGGAAACGATGCTGGAAATTCTCACATGGCCTACAGTCCTGTCACTAAAAGACGATGTCATCAAGCAAACAGCGTCGGAGGCCTTGCTTCCCTGGACTGTCGATGTACAAACAGATACCATTTTCGGTTTAGCCGGTTTTGTTGCCAAAATAATCGACTACAAATCCCTTTTTACACGCCTGCACTCAACCCAAATTGCCAACAGAGCCTGGTTTATGGGACAACACTACAAGTATGATTCACAAGAACTGGCGGAACTGTACCTGGCGGCATCTCTTCACGATCTCGGCAAATTGGCGGTTCCAACTGAAATTCTGGAAAAACCCGACAAACTTTCTGATGAAGAATTTGAAATTATCAAGAGGCATGTTCGCATGACCTGGGAACTTCTTAGCGATATTGAAGGATTAGGGACTATATGCCAATGGGCCTCCAACCACCATGAAAAACTGGACGGCAGCGGTTACCCCTTTGGGAAAAAAGCTTCGGACTTGGACTTTAATTCCCGGCTGCTGACCTGTCTTGACTTATACCAGGCGATAAGCGAAGAAAGGCCTTACCACCCCAGGCGCAATCACAACGACACCATGCGGATACTCTATGAAATGTCGGATGCGGGAAAAATAGACGGGGATATTGTCAAAGACCTGGATTCTGCTCTTGCCCAATATGACAGTAAAGACATGCCGCCACCTGATGGCTGTGGGAGGATTTGTGAATGATATGTTTTGCGTACCTGTCATTCCGTCCATAAAGACGCAGTCGGAACCGCAAGAAAATTATCGCTGTATTTAATAGTCCTGTCACCGGAATACAGCACAATTCCGGTGAAGGGCTTTTTATTTTTAATTATACTGTCTCTGAACCATTCAGACGGGGCAAAATCTTTTTTTGACACATTGTGCCCCGCTTTGACTTCTATGCCCAAGAGTGCTCCGTCATCGCGTTCCACAATAAAATCTATCTCGTGCTTTTCCCTATCCCTGTACTGATAAAGCGAATACTTGCTTTCCAGATCGACTTGCGCCGCAAGTTCCTGAAATACGAAAGTCTCCATAAGTTTGCCGGATCGGTCGTTATCCAGCATTACTTCGTCTATCTTCCAGTTGAGGATAGATGTCATAAGTCCGGTATCCGCCGCATAAAATTTTGATTTTCTGTTAACGCGTTCATAATCGGTTTTCAACCAGGGCGGCACTTTGTCAAAAATAAACAGGGACAAAAGCCAATTTACATAACTGTTCAATGTAACTTTGGTCAATGACAGCGACGTACCGATAGCGTTCATATCCATAAATTTTGCTGACCACGCCGCCAAAATCGGGAGCATTTCTTCCAACACATCCTTGCGCCTGATATTGGCAATATCCATTAAATCAAAGTCAATAAGCGTTTTTATATAATCTTTGTGCCATTCGCGCCGTTCGTTAAATTTTTTGATGCGAACAGCTTCGGGATAACCTCCGCGAAACGCCAAATCAAAAATTGCCCGCTTGTCATATCCGCGGATAAAGACCGGAAAGTCCGTCTTAAAAGCCCGCTGAAAAAAATTCGGTTTTGTTCTATTTATTTCCCCGACTGTCAGCGGGCGCAATCGTATGTTTTTCACACGGCCCGCCAGGCTTTCAGTTGCGCTGGGCATTGTCTGGAGGTTTACAGAGCCAGTTAGCAGAAATTGCCCGTTGCGGTTGTTTTTATCCACAATCATTTTTATTTCCGGGATAAGCCTTGGGGCTTTCTGTATTTCGTCTATAACAAGCGTTTTGGCGGATGTTTTTACAAATCCTTTTGGGTCGGCAAGGGCTAAATCCAGCAAATCTGTGTCATCAAGCGTGCGAAACTCCAGGCCCGGTGCCTTTATTTGTTCTGTAAGCGTGGTTTTGCCTGCCTGACGCGCGCCAGATACAATGACTATTCTTCGATTGTCCAGCGCGTTTTTTAAATTCTTTGCCAGCCAACGGGAATACTTTTCGCTCATAATTGCCTGCTTTTATGCTCTAGCATTATTTATAATACAAAGCCCGCGAAAAGTAAAGTACGTAGCCCGCGAAAAGTAAAGTACGTAGCCAGCGAAAAATAAAGTAAAAAATCCTTTGAAAGCAACTTGACTTTATCATAGACAGATTGCAATGTAATGCATTGACACTATGGGCAGAATCCTTATTTTAGCCGACGATCTTACAGGCGCAAACGACACGGCAATCCAATTTGTTAAGCAGGGATTCTCAAGCCTGGTTATCATCAATGCCGATTCGGCTAACGCAGATCTTTTTGACAGCTACGATGTCATCTCTGTCAATTGCGACAGCCGCAGATTAAACGCCGATGAAGCGTACAGCGCCGTTTACAAGATCGCAAAACATTTTAAAGACGTTTCTTCTGTTTACAAGAAAGTAGATTCCGTGCTTAGGGGGAATTCCGGGCAGGAACTTGGCGCCGTGATGGACGCCCTTGATATTCCCCTGGGTTTGGCGGCCCCGTCTTATCCCGCAAACCGCAGCGTAATTGAAAACGGCGTACTCTCTAACGGAACCGACGCGACGCTGGCCTTCGCAAACGGAACCGGAAAAAAGACTAAAAATATCCCGCTGGAAAAGATCAGGAAAGGCGCTGACGAGGTTACGGCTTTTATCAATTCCATTGAGTCGATCGAGGGAACTCAGGTCTTTGTTGCCGATGCAGTGATGGATGACGATCTTGAAATTATCTGCAAAGCCTCGGCCTCCCTTGTAAAACCCCATGTACTCGCGGGCTCTGCCGGGTTGGCGAATCAACTGGCCAGCAGCCTTGGCAAAACGGGGACAGTTCCGTCCGTGAAACCCGCCGCTTTGTCTCCGGCGCTGATAATCGCCGGTACCAGGCAGGCTGAAACCGCTGCTCAAATCGAGACCCTCTGCGAAACATTCCCTACCGCCGCGCTTGTTCGTTTTGACGTAGCAAAGGCCACCGGTGGCAGTACTGCCGGCGGCAATACCAAAAACGCTATTGCCGGAGCTTTTGATGAGGCTTCGCGCCGTATGAAAGAAAACCCTTGTTCCTGCATAATCGCTGTTGACAGCATGTTTACGCCAACAGCCGATGCCTATACCGAAGGCGATGAAAAAAGCGCTATTATTTGTGAGGCCCTTGGCGTTCTCGCTGAAAAACTGCTGGACTTGTTCCGGTTTTCCATGCTTCTCACTACCGGAGGTGATACGACCCTGGCGGTTTGCCGTCGCCTGGGAGTAAGCGCAATAGAACCATTGGCTGAAATTTGTCCCGGCATTCCTCTTGGACGAATCGCTGGCGGACATTATGACGGGCGTTTTATCGTTTCAAAAAGCGGAAGATTCGGGAACCCCGATTCCCTTGTAGAAATTTTCAATTGGAGTATGAGATGAGCAAGAGACCTATTCTGGGAATTACGATGGGGGATCCCTCGGGCATAGGGCCTGAGATAAGCGTCAAGGCGCTGGGGCAGGCGAAGGTTTACGAAATATGCCGCCCCCTTATAATAGGGAACGCGGGAGTGATGGAAAGGGCAGTGCGAGAAGCGGTTAAGCGGCAGTACATCGCCATTCATCCTGTGTCTGGTGTTGGGGAATGTCTTTTCAAACCCGGAACCATCGACGTGTATGATCTGCGAAGCATAGAAGCGCAAAAACTCAAAATCGGCCAGGTAGACGCCGCTTCGGGTGAGGCGGCCTTTTGCGCGGTAAAAAAAGCGATCGAACTTGCCCTTGCCGGGGAGATTGACGCAACTATTACCAACCCCCTGAACAAGGAAGCCCTTAACCTGGCAGGCCATCACTATGCAGGCCACACTGAAATATACGCCGATCTTACAAAGACAAGGAATTATGCCATGATGCTTGCAGACGGGGAACTCCGGGTAGCGCACGTTTCGACCCATGTCTCCCTGCGGGAAGCCTGCGATCGTGTCAAGAAAGAACGGGTTCTAAAGGTGATTGAATTGGCGCATAACGCGTGCGGGTGTTTCGGCATAAGCGCACCCAGAGTAGCGGTGGCCGGGCTTAACCCACACGCCGGAGAGGGAGGATTGTTCGGGCGAGAAGAGATCGAGGAAATCACGCCGGCAATAGAGGCCGCCCAATCAAAAGGGATCGACGCGGTTGGCCCCATTCCGCCAGACACGGTTTTCGCCAAAGCCTTGGGGGGCATGTATGACATTGTTATTGCCATGTACCACGATCAGGGGCATATTCCCCTAAAAACGCTGGGTTTTCGCTACGACAAATCAGCGGGAAAATGGCAGTCAATCAGCGGGGTTAATATCACTCTGGGGCTTCCCATTGTCAGAAGCTCGGTTGATCACGGGACTGCCTTTGACCAGGCATGGCAAGGCACAGCCAATGAATCAAGTTTGTTAAACGCCATTGAGTACGGCGCAAAACTTAGTTGCGCCCCATGAAACACCGTCCAAAAAGTAGATTAGCAAACTCGCCGCCAAAAAGTGTTGATCTATTACACTTATTGACGCAAAAAAGTGTGATACTTTACATTTTTTGGTTGCAATAAGTGTAAAACGGCGTTATAATTAAACCTATGGAACGCGCCCGTTATAACGACCTTTTGGCCTGGAAGACAAGCAAAAACCGCAAACCCCTTATCCTGTATGGCGCACGACAAGTCGGCAAAAGCTGGCTTTTGGAGGCTTTCGGCAAGGGGGAATTCAAACAGGTTTTGCACCTGAATTTTGATACGGACGATGGGCTGGCCCCTATTTTCGGCGGCAACATATCCCCCGAAAGGATTATCGCGGCGCTATCCGCCTATTGCAAAACGGAGATAAGCCCTGCGGACACCTTGCTTATATTTGACGAGATACAGGCAAACCAGAGGGCAAAAGATTCCCTAAAATACTTCAATGAAGACGCGCCGCAATACCACATTGCCGCCGCCGGAAGCTTCCTTGGCGTGGCAAGCGGAAAGTTCCCCGTTGGGCAGGTGGACGAGCTCACTCTGTTTCCCATGTCGTTTGCCGAGTTCCTGGAAGCCTCTGGCGAATCCCGTATGCTTGGCATTTTGCGTTCGCAGGATCCAGCGCTAATAAACGCCCTTGCCGCACGGTTTACGGAACTGCTGAAAACCTACATGTATGTCGGCGGTATGCCTGCGGCAGTAAAGACCTATATCGAAACGAACGACCCGCAGAAGGTGCGCATAGAGCAAAACGCCATACTGAACAACTACAAGAATGATTTTGCCAACCATATCCCCGCTAAAGATATGCCGAAAGTCCGCATGATTTGGGATTCCATACCTTATCACCTCGCCAAAGAAAAGAAAAAGTTTGTGTATAAGGAAATTAAGACAGGTGGGCGGGCGGCGGAATTCGAGAACGCAATGGACTGGCTTGTCAACACGGCTCTTGTGTACAGGGTCGACCGCACCACAAACCCGAAGCTCCCGCTTTCAAGCTATGGAGAGCGCGAACACTTCAAGCTCTATTTTCTTGATGTCGGGCTGTTAGGCGCAAAGGCCCTGCTCGACATATCTACCCTTATGCTCCCGAACAGCCCCGTATTCACGGAATTCAAGGGCGCGTTGACGGAACAATACGCCTTACAGGAATTAAAGGCCAACACCACCTTGCCTGTGTTCTATTGGGGTAATGATTCCGGCAAGGCCGAGGTCGATTTCATTATGCAGTATAGAAACGAGATTGTCCCTATCGAGGCGAAGTCGGCCATAAGCACGAAGTCGCAAAGCCTTTCCGTGTATTTGGAAAAATACAAAAGCGCCCGCGCAGTCCGCGCTTCCTTGAAGCCTTTTAGCAAGGACGGTAGAACCTATGCCGTGCCGCTTTTTATGATAGGGGAAATAGAGCGCATACTCGCCAGCGGAAGCAGTTTGTTGTAATATGGTACCAATGAAAACCATATATCTGGCAGGCGGCTGTTTCTGGGGAGTAGAGAAGTACCTCTCGCTGATACAAGGGGTTGTCTCCACATCTGTGGGTTATGCCAACGGGCGCACGGAGAACCCCTCCTACGAGGAAGTCTGCAAAAACGATACCGGTCATGCTGAAACCGTTAAATGCGAATTCGATCAGTCGAAGATTAGCCTTGGCTTTCTTTTGGAACTGTTTTACGACGCGATTGATCCGACATCCCTGAACCGCCAGGGCGGCGATGCAGGAACGCAGTACCGTACCGGCATCTATTATACCGACGAGGCAGACAGGAAAGTCATTCTCGATTCTATCGCACTTTTACAGGAGAAATTCGACAAGCCTGTCGCAATTGAGGTAAAGCCTTTGGAAAACTTTTACAGCGCAGAGGAGTATCATCAGAAATACCTGGATAAAAACCCGGCTGGTTATTGCCATATCGGCAATGCGAAATTTGCCAAAGCGCGTCTGGCTGTTTACACTAAATGATAGCTCTGCTCAATAGCCCGTAACTGCCTGTAAAGCGTTTCGTTTACCGGCACGGGGATACCGTGTTTCCTGCCAAGTTCTGTCACGGTAAGGCTGAACATTTCAACTTCGGTTTTTCGCTTTGCCAATACGTCCTGACACATGGAAGTGAAGCCAGCGGGGTTCAGGTTGGTCACCGTATTAACCCAGCTTTTTACATCCGTTTCGCCAAGGTCAATGCCTTCAGCATTGGCAACGGCAACTACTTCCCGCGCGGTAGCGTCTATTAAATCCCGGGCCTCGGGTATTTCGTTCGGGCCGCCTTTGTTCGAAATTGCGCCGTAGGGCAGGCGTAGTACCGCGGTAACCTGATTGACGCCCACGTTGAGCATGAATTTGTACCACAGCGAGCGTTTCATATTCGCTTCCAGTTTATACGCTAAGCCGACACGGTCGAAAAATTCCGCAATCGCCTGTTCCTTTTCTCCGTTCTTTCCGTCCCGATCCCCGAAATGTATGACGCCCTTTCGGGTGAAGTTTGTTTCCTCAGCTTTGTGAAAAGCGTCGGTGCCAAGGATCATGGCAAGGGGAAGCCTGTCCCGACCGAGTTTCGCGCCGATTATATCCTCGCTCGAAATGCCGTTGAGGAGCGACAGTATAACTGTATCTTTGTCAACCGAGGGAGCAATATCTTCGATAATTTGATTCAAATGACCAAACTTGCAGGCCACAATGATGAGGTCAGATTTTTTTTCCGGTGTAAAACAAAAATCCGGCTTGTTACCGTTTACCTTTAGCCCGTTTTTGCGATAGCGCTCCAGGCGCTCTCCCTTCGCAAGAATGGAAATAGAGGCGGGATTGTAATTGTAAATAGTTTCCGCTACGGTAAGGCCAACAGCCCCGGCTCCGGCCAGCAATACTGAATTTATTTTCATTGGCGTTATTTTAGCATAAAGTTGGGGTCTTTGCCCATCCTGGTCATTTTTTTCATCATGCCTTTCATCTTCTCGAATTTTTTTAAGAGGCGGGCTACTTCCGCGACGGAAGTCCCGGAGCCGCGGGCAATGCGGGAGCGGCGCGAAGGCCCGATGATAAGGTGGTTGGCGCGTTCCTTGCGGGTCATGGACGAAAGGATGGCCTCCTGGCTTTTAAGCTCAGCCTTGTCGATGTCCTCGTCGCTTATCTGTCCTGCCATGCCGGGGATCATGTTCAGCATGGATTTAAGGGAACCCATCTTTTTCACCGAGCGAATCTGCTGAAGCCAGTCTTCCAGCGTGAGGGTTTCCTTTTCTATTTTTTTCTGAAGGGCAAGGGCTTCCTTTTCGTCAATAACTTCCTGGGCTTTTTCCACGAGCGAGACAACGTCGCCCATGCCCAAAATTCGCCCTGCGGCCCTGTCGGGATGGAAAGGTTCAAAATCTTCGGGCTTCTCGCCTGTTCCTACAAATTTAAGGGGCTTGCCGGTAATGGTTTTAAGCGAGAGGGCCGCACCGCCCCTTGTGTCGCTGTCGAATTTGGTCAGCACAACTCCGGTAAGGCCGATTTTCTCGTCAAAGGCTTTGGCTATATCCACGGCGGATTGGCCGGTCATGGCATCCGCCACGAGGAGAAGCTCGTCCGGTTTTGCCGCGTCTTTGAGCCTGCCGAGTTCATCCATCATGTGGTCATCAATTTGCAGGCGGCCTGTGGTATCGACAATCAAAGTGTCGATTAGGTTTTTCTTTGCCCAGTCAAGCGCGCCTCGGAAAACTCTTACCGGATCGCTGGCCCCTTCTTCCTTGTAAACAGGTACACCCGTCTGAGCGGCCAGGAGCGTCAACTGCTCCACGGCGGCGGGCCGGATAAGGTCGCAGGCCGCAAGCAGGGGTTTTCGCCCTTCCTTTTTGAGGCGCAGAGCCAGTTTGGCGGAACTGGTTGTTTTTCCCGAACCCTGGAGCCCAAGCATCAGCACTACCGAAATGGTATCGGGACCTTTTAATTTCAATTCCTGCGCGGAACGGCCATCGGGGCCCTTTGCGGTTTCCCCCAGAAAAGAAACGAGCTTATCGTGAACGATCTTTATAAACTGCTGGCCTGGATCCACCGAGCGCAGAACTTTTTCGCCTTTTGCTTCTTCGATGGTGGAATTAATAAACCTGCGGACTACGCGCAGGTTTACATCCGCCTCAAGAAGGGCCATCTTGATGGCTTCTACAGCGTCGTCAATATTCTTTTCGGTAATTGTGGATTTTCCGGCCACAAAGCGAAAGGCGTCGGAAATTTTTTCTGTCAGCTTGTCAAACATGAGATGATATTACCTCAGTCCTCGTTGCTTGGAAAGAGGCGCTTTATTCCAATAGCTTACTCCTCTTTGCCTGCTGCGAGCAATTCCTCAACGGTTTTTACGGCATAGTCGAATTCGGCCATTAACACCTGATCGGATATTTTTTCTAAAACTTCCTTGACCTTTGAATCTGTCGTTTGCCGGTTCAGTACGTTCAGGACGCGTTTGATTTCAGAGACTTTCCGGGATTTAAGGGATTCGGCCAGCTCGCGGAAAAGCCGGATAGTTGAAATGTCGGTTTCCGGGTTTTTATCAATCGGAAGGCCCTGTACACCGTTCCCGTCCGATGCAACTCGCAGGGCAATGCCGATGTTTTTCAGCAGCGCCGTCAGGCGTTCAAAAAAATCGCCCAGATGTTCCCGTATAAAGGCTAAATCCCCAGCCCTGCCTGCGGCTTCAAGCTTCGTGGCTATGTCCGACACTTCCGCCGCTCCGATAGAAGCAATCGAGCTTTTGAGGGAGTGGACATGGATGGTAAACAGGGAAAGGGCATCCGGGTCAGGAGGCGTTTGGAATAGCGGCAGCATTTCTTCCACGTTCTTGCTTAGCATGGCCAACACGTTTCGATAGCCCTTCTCCGTACCGCCGGTCATAGCAATGCCTTTTTTTACATCCACACCTGGAATATTAGGGAATAGGGAATGGGGACTAGGGACTAGTGGTTGTTGTTCCCCATCTGATCGTATTGGTAATTCTCTTTGCTCCCTAACAGCGCTCCCTGTTCCCTGTTCCCCGGTCCCTGCTCCCTTTTTATCTTTTACAAATTTATTCAGGGCTTCGTCAAGCTGAAAAATGTCGACGGGCTTTGGGATAAACCCGTTAAATCCTTTGGACAGGAACATCTCGGAATTTCCCACAAGGGCATTGGCGGTAAGGGCGATAATGGGTACATTTCTTCCGTATTCGCTGTCTAACTCCTCTCTAATAATTCTGGTTGCCTCTATGCCGTCCATCTCCGGCATCATGTGATCCATGAAAATAAGGTCATACCTGGGATTTTCCGCCTTAACCAGTTCAACGGCTTCCTGCCCCGACTCGGCTGAGTCCACCAGAAGTCCGTAGGGCTCAAGGAGCCCCCGCGCTATCTGAAGGTTCACCGGCAGGTCGTCCACTACCAGTACCTTGCCGTAAGGCATCCAGGAACGGTTAATATTCTCCCCTTTCATGTCCGCCGTGTAATTGAAGCCCTTTAGTTTTCCGGCTGTTTCTTCCCCGATAGGCTTGTAACCCGCAATACCCTGAATAATCTCCACCGTAAAAACAGAGCCAGAGCCGTACTCGCTTTCAACAACGATGCTGCCGCCCATCATCTCCACAAGTTTTTTGGTAATTTCAAGGCCCAGGCCCGTCCCCTCAATGTTCCGGTTCGCCCTTGTGTCAAGCTGGGTGTACCCGGAAAAAAGCTTCCATATGTCTTCTTTGCGTATGCCTATGCCGGTATCCCGCACACTAAAACGAACCAGCACTTCATTCTCATGGCCGGAAAGACTCTCCCATGCGACGCTCAGAGTGACGCTTCCTTCTTTAGTGTACTTAATCGCGTTTGAAAGAAGGTTATTAAGTACCTCTTTAATCCGCAGTTCGTCCCCCACGAGCATCAGGGGGAAATCCCCGCTTATTTCCAGGGTAAATACAATCGGCTTTGAGGCGATACGTACCCTGTTTAGCATAACTGTGTCGCTTAAGAGCGACGCGGTTTCGTATTCAACCGGAATAAGTTCAAAGCTTTTTGCTTCTATTTTTGAAATGTCCAGAATGTCGTTGATGATTCCCAGAAGGGATGAACCTGATTGGTAAATCTGCACAATGTTGTCCCTGCTGGACTCATGCAGATTTTTGCGCAATTCTATTTCCGACAGGCCGATCACCGCGTTCAAAGGGGTTCTGATCTCGTGGCTCATTGTGGCAAGGAACTGGCTTTTGGCCCGGTTTGCCTGTACGGCTATTTCGGTTTGTTTTTCCAATTCCACCGTACGCTCATGTACAGCTATCTCCAGCATAGTGTTGGATTTTTCAAGCTGCTTATACATATCGCTGAATCGCCGCGACAAGGTAAAGACCATCCCGACGTAAACCACAATTACACTGTATGAAAAAAGAGAGACGTTGTTTTTTAAAATTGTATTGTACAGAATGTCAAAAACCCCGCATAAGTAGCATATCACCATGCCAATCAGAATGTTGTCGATAGGCAGGTCCGGAGCCTTGCCGGCATCGCTTCCTGTGACTAAAGTCTCAAGAACTTTAGTTCTAAGGACTTTAGTCTCAGGGACTTTAGTTTTAAGGACTTTAGTCCTCTGCCTTTTCCAAAGATGGAAATATAAAACTTCGTAAAAGAGAAGGTAAGTAACATAGACCCCGGTTATTACATTCCATATTACGTTGATTTCCTCCCCGTATTGACGGCAAAAAAAAGTCTGGGTCAGGCAAATAAAAAAGCTGAATGCCAGATAGCCCCGGCTTATTTTTGTAGTCTCCCCCTTCCTCCCCAAAGCTTCTAAAAACATTCCGAATATCGGGATCGCCAGCATCAGGGAGCCGAATTCCAGGCGTTTGGAAATATCGGAATTGGGAATCAGCGAATTAATCAGTTCCTGTAAACAGACAATATAAACGCCAAGAAGTATGGAGAAGATTCCAAAGTAGAGGTTAAAAATTTCAGTCTTCTCCTGGACAGAAAAAAACAGCATCAGATAATAGAGGCCGGTAAAGGCAAAGAAACCGCACAGAAATATATACAGATAATCAAAATGCCCACTCTCAATGTTTTTATAGTTCTCCATATATATGGGGGCCGAAGAAAAGTACAGCCCTGTACCCCTGTAGGTGGGATCCCCAAGGATCCGCAGGGCAAGGATGTTGGTTCCAGGATAGACAAGGGCGCCATCCACCGGAAAAGACACAGCATTCCACGTTCGGCGCTCTTTGATTCGGCCTGTTTCATCCAGGTGCATCTCCGAAAGGATTAATTTCCCGTTGAAATAAACTTCCCAGTTCTCGCCGATACCGGCAAAGTAAAACCCAGGTACTACTGAAATATTCCCATTAAGAAACTTCATGGCCGCGCCGTCCATTTCTACTATGATAATAATGGTAAATTCCTCCGTGTCATTTCCCCAGGGCGAAAGGTATCTGCGTTTTGGGATGTCAAGCCCGGAATCACCGATACGCCGTGATATGCCTTCAAAGCGTTTCCATTCGCCGGAGGCCCGTGGCCCATCGTCCGGAATCTTCAATATGTCAGCAGGATCAAAGCCCTTTCTGGCAAAAGACGGACATTCCCTCAGGTTTCGATAGAGAGGACTCTCCCCGCCGCGCTTGGCTTTATTTTGTTCATTCCATGCGTAAAACACCACAATAAGCATTGCCGCTGTGTAAAAAATGGGGATAAGGTATTTTGAAAATTTTTGGTTAAGCTGTTTAGTCATCGTCAAACCTCACTAGTAGAGAGCAAAGCAAGGCGTTTTACGCTGCCTGATTCCTGTTATTAAAATCTTTAGTTTCAGAGATAACAACATTATATCCCAAGAATAAGAAAAAATCACAAAAACTCCATTCCAAGAATTCAGCCATCGGAAAGCCGTTGACCCGTAGCCCGCGTTAGCGGGCAGTAAATCCATTCCTTAAAAGAGCCATAGGCTTTGCCTTTAGCGAAGCCGTTGAGAAGAACCGTGAAAATAGTTATTATTGCAAACGATATGGAAAGAAACAACGTTTTTTCCCGTTTTATCGGCGATTTCCTTGACAGCGCGGTTGCCGAAATAGCCGGGATCATCGAGATACGGATAGGCACTTCCGCCCCTGTCCCTTTTAGCGCTTTTCCCTGGCCTGCCGCTTCCGTCATAAGCGGACTAAAGTACGATTCCAGAAACGTCGCGCCCGGGGATCTCTATTTTGCGCTGCCGGGCCTGCACACGGACGGCCACGATTTTATTTCGCACGCCGTTGACTGCGGGGCCCTGGCGGTGATCCACCAAAATGATTGCGCCGAATTTCGCGAGGGGATTATTTATATACGGGTAAAGGATTCCCGCTTTGCCATGTCCCCAATAGCGGATGCTTTTTATAGTTTCCCGTCCCGCAAGATGGGAATTATCGGCGTCACAGGCACCGAGGGAAAAAGCACCACAGTTTATCTCATCTACCAGCTCCTCAAACTTCTTGGAAGAAAGGCCGGTTTTGTTTCAACGGTTCAGCATGGGGACGGCCTGACGGAAAAATGGAACAGCGAGCATCAAACCACGCCCGAAGCCGTAACGGTTCATCTTCTTTTGGCGGAAATGCTCCGCAACGGAACCGAGTTCGCCGTGCTGGAATCAAGTTCCCACGGGCTTTCCAAAAAAACCAACCGCCTTGGAAACGTTGACTTTGACATCGGAGTAATGACCTGCGTAACTCACGAGCATCTGGAATTCCACGGCACCTGGGGGCAGTACCGCAGCGACAAGGCGGAGCTGTTCCGCGTTTTGGGTACTTCTCCAACAGCGCACAGGAAGCAGGGCCCGGCAGGCGAATTCACAGTGCCCTCCTTTGGCGTGGTAAACGCCGATGACGCAAGCGCGGATTACTTTGCATCCGCCGCCGGGCAGAAGGTTTATTCATTCAGCGCCAAAGGGGCTATGGCGGATCTTTCAATAAAGAAACTGGAAAGCGCGGCAGGTGGAAACAAATACGAAGTGTTGGTCTCTTCAACGGGGAAAACTGTTAGCATAAAAGATAATTTAAGCGGGGCCTTTAACGCGGGGAATGTCCTCGCCTCAATTCTGGTGGTTTCAAACCTGCTTTCAGTGGACATTGAAGAACTCATCCCCCTGATTCCTCTTTTAAAGCCGGTACGCGGCAGAATGACGGCGGTCAATCTGGGCCAGCCATTTGAGGTTTTGGTTGATTACGCCCACACCCCTTCATCTTTTGAAACGGTATTCCCCCCGCTTAAAGAAAGGATAAAACGGTCCGGGGGCAGACTTATCAGCCTTTTTGGTTCCGCCGGGGAGCGGGACACCAAAAAGCGAAGCCGGCAGGGGGAGATCGCGGCGCGCTATTCAGATATGGTCTTCCTCGCCGACGAAGACCCTCGGGGGGAAAATCCTATGGACATTTTGGAAGAAATAGCCAAGGGCTGCGAAGCAGACCAAGGTTGTTCCAGAATGATCCGTAATGAGACGCTTTTCCTCATCCCCGACCGTCCAAAGGCAATCAGAAAGGCTTTCTCCCTGGCGCGGCCTGGCGATTTGGTCTTGCTTTTGGGGAAAGGCCACGAAAACTCGATTATCTACGCGTCAGGAACCATAAGTTACGATGAAATTACCGAAGCGGAAAACGCTTTAAAAGAAGCTGGATATTAAAAAAAACTATGATATAATAAGGCTATGCCTATTCGTTTAAGGGCCATTCTTGTCATAGCCTTCATCAATTTGGTCATTATTTTATTCAGTGTTCTTTTCGGTACCGCTTATGTTAAAAACAGGCTGGAAAGATACGTAGAGACAGAAATGAGCATAACGGCCAACAAGGAAGTTGACAGGGGGCTTTGGCTGGTTGGGTTTATCTGCTTTGGCCTTGGCGTTATAGCCGCAATTGTAGGCTCAAATGTAATAAAGAAACCTTACGAAGAAATAGAGGCTCTGAAAGTAAAAGCGGAGGAAAGTTCAAAGTCCAAAAGCACTTTTCTCGCTACCATGAGCCATGAAATGCGAACCCCGCTGAACGCCGTAATCGGGCTGTCGGAATTAACCCTGGACGGAAAAATCTCGGGCGAGGAAAAGGAAAACATCGAAAAAGTATATACCGCCGGGATGGTCCTCCTGGGAATAATAAACGACATCCTTGATATTTCAAAAATTGAAACGGGAAAATTTGAATTGAATCCGGTAGTATATGATTTACCCAGTCTCATTAATGACACTATAACGCTTAACACCATGCGCATTGAAGAAAAACCAATCACCTTCAAGTTATTTATTGAAGAAACCCTCCCGTCCGAGCTGCGCGGCGACGATCTAAGGATAAAGCAGATCTTTAACAATATTATTTCAAACGCCATTAAATATACCAAAGCCGGAACAGTTGAATGGCACATCGCCTGGGAAAAAAGCGGCGATGATATATGGCTTATATCAAGCGTCAAAGACAGCGGCATCGGCATACGCAAAGAAGACCTGGATAAACTGTTTCAAAATTACAGCCAGGTTGATACAAAATCACACAACAAGATTGAAGGAGCCGGCCTTGGCCTGTCGCTAACAAAGCGTATGGTAGAGATGATGGGCGGAACTATTACCGTGGACAGCGAATACGGCAAGGGCAGTACCTTTACCATTCAAATCAAGCAGGGCCATGTCAATGATATTCCTATTGGTCCAATGGTCGTGGAAAAGCTAAAGAACTTCCAATTTATCGATGAAAAGCACCAGCAGCACGCCAGACTGGTCCGTTTGCCGCTTCCTTACGCAAGGGTGCTGGTAGTGGATGATGTTGAACCTAATCTGGTTGTTGTTAAGGGTATCTTAAAACCATACGGAATGCAGGTAGACTGCGTTACCTCCGGCAAAGACGCAATTATGCAAATTAAGAAAGGGATAAAATACAACGCCGTTTTCATGGATCACATGATGCCGGAAATGGATGGCATTGAGGCGACCCGGATCATTCGAAACGAAATTGAGAACGAATTTGCAAAAATCGTACCCATTATTGCTCTGACCGCAAACGCAATCCGTGGCAATGAGGAAATGTTCCTTAACGCGGGCTTTCAGGCTTTTCTTACAAAGCCTATTGATATAAACATAATGGACTCTGTTTTAAGGCAATGGGTAAGAAACAAAGCACAGGAAGGAGGTCAGATCGTGTTTGAAAATAACGCCGAGCAAAGGACAGAAAGCAGCGGGAAAAAAGAAATTCCCGGCATCGATATGCAGCAGGCAATGGAACAGCTTGGGGATGACGAAGAAATTTTCGAGCTGACGCTGCAATCTTTTGTGGATAATACGCCGACAGTGATTGATAGATTAAGAAATTTTGAAGTGGAAAAAATCGCCGACTACATTATTACTGTTCACGGCATGAAAGGCATCTGCGGAAACATTTGCGCCGAAGAAACCGCCGCCATGGCTGCAAGCCTTGAACAAGCCGCAAAATCAGGGGACGTTGATTTCATTAAGGGGAACAATGCCGCCCTTATCAGCGCAGTTGAAAAGTTGCTCGCTGATATTAGGGTGTGGCTGGAGAAGCATTAACTTAGCGTTTCCTTACCGCAAACGGCATTAACTATTTTTTACTTTTTCTTTACATTCTTTCCAGGGCGAGAACCTTTGGCGGCTCTTGCGCCTGGGGTTTCAGCGGCTTTTTTGCGTTTGTCGGAAAGAGTTATTTTTTTGTTGGGCTTTTTAGCTGTTTCCGCTTTTGGGGCGGCGGGTTTCTTTGCTTTGGTTACGGCTTTCAGAATATCCTGCAATTTATTGTCTTTTGAAGCTTCGTCGAGGTCTGCTTCACGCTGCAGATCAAGCCAGAAATCGGGAGTTTGGTCAAAAAACTTGGCAAGGCGCAGGGCGGTGGAAACGGTAACATTCGATTTCCCGATAACGAGCAGGCGCACTGCTGAATGGCTCAGGTGAACCGCTTTTGACAGAGAAAAGGGGTTTAGCTGGTACTCGTCCATGAGAGATTTAAGAACGGTAGCGGGGGTCTGGGTCTGTGTTGATTTGGGCATAAATAATCCTTTAAAGTAGAATGATTAATATATAGACAAAAATGATGAAAGTGTCAAGTAGGACAACTGTTGCTTTTTCTTCCTAGAACTTATCCGTAAATAAAATTCTACCACGAACCCTCACTCCGATGTTTGCTGGAAAACCTTCATGATCCTCAACCTGGCCCGTAGGGCGTCGAACCAGAGGTTCGCGGTTCCCCTCTTGCAGGGAAGCTTTTCTTTTCTCGCAGAGCGATTTTATTTCGGGAATAAGCGTGAACCCGTCATCTTTTCCCGCTGTATAGGGAACGATAAAATAATATTTTACAGTACTCGCTTTCTTCGCTCCGCCAATCCTGTGAGGTACTGAAAGTCCAGTCTCTCGCCGTTGTCAAGAAAAACCTTGCCTGAAAAACTGCCAAACAATTGCCTGCGCCGGTGCGAATAAAAAAACATCTGGCGGCTTTCATCGCGTTCCTGTTGGGGTTCAAAAATCATTTCCAGGCGGTTGTCATTGCTGGTGAAGCGCCAGGGCATAATCCGTTCCGAGGGGATGTGAAAACTGACCTTGTCGAGCTTGTGAAGCCTGCCGTCCAGGAAAAAAGCGTTTTCGGTTCCCATGCCGGAATTCGCCGAATTGTAGCCAACGCTGAATCCTGCCTGACAGCCGCCAACCTGGCCGCAGCCGGCAGCCCAAAAACTGATATCCGAACCGGGGCGCACTCCCCTGCTCCAGTCAAAAATCCCCCAGCCGTTTCCGCGGGTAAAGACAATTTGCACCGGGCCAAACTGAATTACTCCCTCGGCGTAAAACCAGGGAGAACGCCTTAACAGCGAGAATGCCTGCCCCTTTCCTCTCCATGGCATATGCGTATAAATGGATTCCGCCTGCTCAGGCGGGGACAGAACAACCTCGCCCCTAAGGCTGAAGCTGTGGCTGAACGAGGGAATATCAATTTTAATAATCCTTACCCCGCCTTCCATAGCCGCAAAGTTGACAAAGGCCGTTTTTTGCCGGAATTTAATTGAACCGGACTCGCTGTCGCCGGGAAGATCAAAACAGCCCAGGGAAAAAGGCGTAACAAGAGTCTGGGCGGAAGTTTTCTTGTCCTTCAGACTCACCACGGATATAAAAAGGTAGCCCAGGTAGCCGTCATCCAGGATTTCAAAAAGAACCTCATGGGTCGGTGAAAGCAGTACATAGCGGTCGCCTTCGCTTATTCTTCTGCGTGGAGAGCGTATCAGGGTGTGATCGTATGAGAAACACCGGGATTTTGACCAGCCAAAATTGAGCGGCCTGCCGGTTTCATCCAGAGCGGGAACAGGTTCTGTAATTTCAGTTTGCGGCATACAAAAACCCGCTAAAATTCATGCTTTTTCCCTCGTCCCTTTTCTGGTACTATTAATTAATTATGCAGGCGATTTCGCCAAAAAACAAGGTTTACGGTAAAAATAACTATGCGGGAATGAAGGTACTCGTCATGGGACTTGGACTCCATGGCGGCGGCTTCGAATCGGCCCGTTATCTGGCGGAAAAGGGCGCCATAGTTACCGTAACGGATCTTAGGGACGAAAAGACCCTCAAGCCAACCATCGAAAAACTAAAAGATTTCCCTATCCGTTACGTTCTGGGCAGACACGAGATCGAAGATTTCAGGGATTCCGATTTTATAGTAAAAAACCCCGCAGTCACGCCCAATTCGCCCTATCTACAGGCCGCAAAAAGGATAGAAACGGACATTTCCCTTTTTCTTGCCGCCTGCCCGGCAAGGCTGCTGGCGGTAACAGGCTCCAAGGGCAAATCGAGCGTTTCATCGGCCATTCACTTCGCGCTGAGAGAGGGACAGACCCCGCGTGGAAAGGCCTGGCTAGGGGGCAACATCGCCATTTCACCCCTAAGCTTCCTCGACGAGCTGGGCGAAGAAGACGACGTGGTACTGGAGCTTTCTAGCTGGCAATTGGGGGACCTAAGGGGTCGGGGCCTTTTGAAGCCGAGGGCGGCAGTAATCACAGCCATAATGAGGGATCACCAGGACAAATACGACAGTATGGAAGCTTATGTGGACGACAAGCGGGTCATTTACCGCGACCAGGACGAAAACGACATAACAATCGCCGCTGATGACGCCTGGGGAAGGAGCTTCCTCAGCGAAAGCCGGGCGAGGTCTGTCCCTTATTCCGCCAAGCCCTTAGATAGCCCCGGTGGCTGGTTTTCCGATCTGCAAGGCCCCGGCCTTGCCAGGCTTTGGGAAATCCCCGGCAAAGGTAAAATGGAAGAGAAAGGCCGCGTTGTAGAAGTTGTTCCAGCCAAGCCGCTTATCCCCGGTTTTCACCAGAAGCAAAACCTCCTTATTGCGGCTCTGTCCCTCCTGGATTTGGGACTGGAGGCTGATTTTATCCACGGAAGCCTTGGGCGTTTCCCCGGCATCGAGCACAGGCTTGAGTTTTTCCACGAATCTGGCGGGGTGAAGTTTTACAACGACAGCGCGGCTACAATTCCCGAGGCCGCCGCCGCCGCTTTAAGCGCCTTCGAAAAGCCCCCAGTTTTAGTAACCGGAGGCGACGACAAGGAGCTGGACTTTACGCCTTTGGCCATGGCGGCGGAAAAAGCAAAAGCCCTGATTCTTCTTGCCGGAACGGGTAGCGAAAAACTGAAAACCCTTCTGGATTCTGGCGGGGTAAAGTACATGGGCCCCTTCGATTCTATGGAGGCGGCAATAAGCGCCGCCGGAGAAGCAACGGTTCCGGGCGATGCCGTGGTTCTTTCGCCCGGCTGCGCCAGCTTCGGCATGTTTCTCAACGAATTCGACCGCGGCAAAAAATGGAAAGAGGGAGTAAAGAGATTATTTCCATAACGCTAGAAAGCAGGGAAGCCTTCAATGGACATTGAGTTACTGCGCGAGCGTTCCCGAATCATTAAGCAGGTACGTTCCTTTTTTGACAGCCGCGATTACCTTGAAACTGATACCCCCCTGCTTTCCCCGGATTTAATTCCCGAATCGTGCCTTGAAGTTTTCCAAACCCTCCGCCTCTCTCCAAAGGGAAGCCTAACGCCGGACAAGCCCTGCTGGCTTGTGCCATCCCCCGAAATTTGGATGAAGCGCCTCATCGCCCAGCACCGGGTAAACCTTTACCAGATATGCAAGTGCTTCAGAAACGGGGAATCCTCTGGCCGCTGGCACAACCCCGAGTTTACGATGCTGGAGTATTACACCATGCAGGCGGACTACATGGACTCGCTAAAATTAACCGAGGAGCTCTTCGCTTTCCTCCTTGGCGATGGAGGGAGAAACAAAAACGAGCATACGGAACTTTTACCTCCCTTTATTAAAATTACCATGGAAGAAGCCTTTGGTCGCTGGGCCGGCTTTGATCTTTACAAGGCCGCAGAATCACAGACTGCCATGGAAGACGAGGCGCGGAAACTAGGCCTTTGCCCGCCGCTTGGGCTTTCCGTTCCCGAACTCTACGACCTTATTTTTATCCACGCCGTGGAACCAAACTTAAAACTTGAGCGTCCCGTTGCCATCATCGATTATCCGGCATTCGTTCCCTGCCTTGCAAAAAAAAGAAACGGCGGAAAAACCGTCGAGCGCTGGGAGCTTTATGCACGAGGAATTGAGCTGGTCAACTGTTATTCGGAAGAAACCAGCGCCAAAGAAGTCCGCACTTTTTTTGAAAGCGAAAAAACCGCCAAAGAAAAGAACGCGCTTGTACCCCACAAGACAGACGATGACTATTGGAAATTATTTTCGTCAAAAGAAAAACCATTCCCCGAGTGTTCAGGCGTGGCCCTGGGGCTTGATCGGCTTATCATGGTTCTTACCGGACGCAAGACAATCGACGGCGTGTTACCCTTCCCGGCCTTTTAAGACAGCTGAATAATAAAAAACCACGGAGGTCACGGAGTAACACGGAGTCCAATTCTAAATTTTAACTTCTTACTCCGTGAAACTCTGTGTAACTCCGTGGTAGAATTATTAAAATGAATTAATGGTATACCCGCAGTTCGCCGGTAATAAACGAACGCTCTTTTTCTTCTCCCCTTGGAATGATGAGAAGCTCGCCGCCAGGGCCAAGACCCGAAAGTATCCCTTCTACCAGATCATCCGAATCGGCAGCACCTTCGGCAAAAGTTACGGTCTCGCCCTTTTTGTAAAGCCGCATGAGAAGGCGCTCACGCCACGCCCGGCTTTCGGCGGTCTGCTTTCCAATCTCCGCGTAAAGCCGAAAGAGGATTCTTTCAAGCAAATCGAAGCGGGCGTTTTCGCTCAGAGCCGGAAAAGAGTGGATGATGCTTCCCGCCTTGGAACGGTACTGCTCAGAAAATTTTTCCTGGGCGACATTTACGCCAACGCCTATGTACACGTTTTTGCCGTCGGCTTCGGTCAGGATGCCCGCCGCCTTGCGGCCGTTTATCATCACATCGTTGGGCCACTTGATCTGCACAGAGCCGCCAGCTAAAGCAGGCGCGAGATCTTCTATCGCAAGGGAGACCGCAAGACCGGTTCTCAGCGTAAGGGCAACCGGCATGGACGAAGCGCCCGTATAACGGAGAATAATCGTAAACATCAGGCTTTTACCACGCTCGGTAACCCATGGGCGGTTAAGCCTGCCCCTTCCCGCTTCCTGAAAATCCGCCGTGATCACCGTGCCGTGAGGCTCATTTTGCCCGGCGAGAATTCGGGCAAGGTCAAAAGTGCTGGAAACCGTTTCCTCATGGTAGATCGGCGCGCCAAAGGGATTATTCAGTTTCAATAATTTCATAATTGAATTATAATAGCATCTGAATATTCAAATAAAGGAGATAACGTTGCGCCTGGTATGTCTTGATCTTGAGGGAGTTTTGACTCCCGAAATATGGATTGCTTTTTCCGAGGCTACAGGAATTCCCGAATTCAGAAGAACAACAAGGGACGAGCCCGATTACGATAAACTCATGCGATTCCGCATTGAGCTTTTGGCAAAACACAATTTGAAACTCGCTGACATACAGAAGGCCATAGGAGGGATGGATGTTCTTGAAGGCGCGGAGGATTTTGTCCGCTCATTGCGCGAAAGAACCCAGCTCATCATCCTTTCGGACACCTTTGAGCAATTCGCCAAGCCGCTTATGGCAAAGCTGGGCTACCCCACCCTTTTCTGCAACAGCATCGTAACCGCCGCTGACGGCTCGGTCTCCGGCTACGCCCTCCGCCAGCAGGGCGGCAAGAAGTGCGCGGTTGTGGCATTCAAAACCCTCAACTTCAAGGTCTTTGCGGCGGGGGACTCCTTCAACGATTTGGCGATGATCGCCGAAGCAGATGCGGGCTGCCTGTTCCGCGCACCGGAAAAAATACGGAAAGACAACGCGCATTTGTTCTGCGCGGAAACTTACGGGGAGCTTTTGGAAAGGATAGACGGGTTTTTGGGAGAGGAGGTTATCACCTAGTGTAAGAGTTATAGCCACTCAAGAATTTCGTCAAAACCAGTAAATTCCGGATCAATAGCCTTGTATGCTTCAAAAACTTCTCGAGCTTTCTCAGGTTCGTTTTTCTTGCAATATATATCCACCATGTCAAAATAAGCCTTTTTGCTTTGGATATTCATTTTTATTACTGTCTGAAGGTCCTCTAGGGCATTTTGGTCGTGCCCCCCCATTTCGTAATATGAAAGACCGCGGATTAATAATGCCAAGGGATCGCCTTTGCTGATGTCCAACGCTTTTGTGCTGAATTCAACTACATCCGCCCATGAATCTCTCTGTATGTACAGAAAGATCAGATTTATGCACGTATCGTAATCATTGGGGTTAGCATTAAACGCACTGGTATATTCGGCTATCTTTTCGTTAAGCTCATTGGTCGTTTTGTTATTTTCGCCCCGTAGTCTGCTCCCCGAAAAAAGATCTTCTACATTCTGAATAGCTTCTGGTGTTAAAGTGGACATTGCTATTGGGACACTTGGGCCAGAAGGAAGTGTTAATCCACCTGGTTTTGATAATTGAAAATTAATAAATAAAACTAGCAAAGCTATAGCAGCTACAGCGGCTGGAATTGCAATTTTGACCACCGCTTTGGGAAAAGAGAATAGGATGTTCTTTTTTATCTTTTTCTCGATAGATATAGATTTATCCTCAACCACTCCGACAGGGAGTCCGATGCTAATAGCACCGTAATAATTAATCGCTGTTGTGTAAAAAGTCGGAACATAAATGAAAGCGGTAACCAGCATAAGAAAGTATTTTGTAATAGAAGAGCTTGAGGAATCGTAAAGAGTTTCCTGTAAACCAGTCTGATTGCGGTAACTTTGGATTACATCGTTGTTTTCACCAGAAGCGAGTAAATACAGTAAAGCCAGCACCTTTTCTTTATTGGTACCCTGTAAACTAAATATAGTTTCGATATTTTCAATTTCATCCCTATTTGCGCTGTTATAATTAGAAACCGCCACAAGAGTTATGCCTAAATTTTTTCGAATGGAATCAATGTGTATATGCTTATCCATATTTCGCTCCCTCAATCCTTCACACTTCGTTTGATATTATTAATAGCCCTTTTAAACATAACTAAATACTGTTTCCTTATTCCCTCATGCATTTGTAGGCCTGTAAGAGAACAAAAATTTTCAAACAATTGATTTATTGGATATTTAATTGCATTTGAATTTTCATCAGAGTCATAATGTAACGCTAATGGATATTTTTCAAAATATCCTTGAAGCAATTCCAAAAATAGATTAAGTTTTTCTCCCAATTCGTCTTTAAATTCATTTATAAATTCATTAAGCGGGAGCCGCCGGATGACCCCATCTTCCGGATTAAGAAATTTTTTATCTGGAGTAACGTCATATAAAATAGGAGGCCTTTCATCTT
>Ga0268262_10001634_pt1 | contig 27375 bp, 21 predicted proteins | sample TergutNc150P3_FD_190354 | JGI IMG/M metagenome (GOLD analysis project Ga0268262, IMG submission 190354) | Nasutitermes corniger P3 segment gut microbial community from laboratory colony in Florida, USA - Nc150 P3 (SPAdes) (version 2) | ecosystem: Host-associated > Arthropoda: Insects >... | reverse complement strand
CACCGTCGGCACGCCGCGTATCTTGCGCACCGCCGTGCCGGGGTCCATGGCGAGGTAGGCGCCGCTCATCAGCTCGCCCTTGCCCACCACCACGGTGCGGATCTTTATCTTGTACTCGTTGGGCGTAAGCTGTATGTTGTCCCTTATGCGTATGGGCGGGATGATTATGCCCAGCTCCGAGGCGAGCTGCTTGCGGATCATGGTTATCCGGTCGAGCAGGTCGCCGCCCTGCTTGACATCTACTATCGGGATGAGGCCGTAGCCGATTTCGAGCTCCATGGGGTCGACGTGCAGGTAGTCCTCAATCCGCTCCTCCTTCTTGCCTTGGTCGGCGCCGCCCTGCTGCTTGGCGGGGTCTTCCTGAGCCGCCGCGGCCTCCGCCTTCTTATTCTCCTGCATCCTGAAGTACGCCGCCGCGAAACAGACGCCGCCGAGCATCACAAAGGGTATCTTGGGAAATCCGGGAATCATCGCGAAGAAGAACATGAGCGAGCCGGCAAGCCACAGCACCTTGTGGTTGGAGAGGAGCTGCCCGGTGATCTCCACGCCCAGGTTATCCTCGGAGGCGGCGCGGCTGGCGATCATACCGGAGCCCACGGATATCATGAGCGCCGGCATCTGCGAAACCAGACCGTCGCCTATGGTCAGCTGGGTATAGGTGGAAATCGCCGTGCCCCACTCCATCCCCATCTGCGCCACGCCGATGATGAACCCGCCGATGATGTTGATGGCCGTTATGATGATGCCCACGATGGCGTCGCCGCGCACGAACTTGGAGGCGCCGTCCATCGCCCCGTAGAAGTCGGATTCGCGCTGTATCTTGGAGCGCCGCGCCCGCGCCTGCTCCTCGTTTATGAGCCCCGCGTTCAGGTCGGCGTCTATGGCCATCTGCTTGCCCGGCATGGCGTCGAGAGTGAACCGCGCCGCCACCTCCGCTATACGCCCCGCGCCCTTCGTAATCACTATAAACTGTATCAACACCAATATCAAGAATATGATGACCCCCACGACCATGTTGCCGCTGGTCACAAAACTGCCGAACACCTCGATAACCCGCCCCGCGTCCGCCTGCGAGAGAATAAGGCGCGTGGAGGCCACGTTGAGCGATAATCGAAACAAGGTGACGGTGAGCAGCAGAGACGGAAAAACGGAAAACTCCAGCGCCTCCTTGGTGTACATGGAAACAAGCAGAATAACAAGCGCGATACACAGGTTGAGCGCTAAAAGTATGTCCATGAGAAAGGTGGGGATGGGAATAACCATCACAACAACGACGCAGACCACGCCGATTATGACGAACAAGCTGCTCTGCTTGCCTATGCTCTGAAAGATAGACGAGTTGAAGACGCCGGAGAGGAAGCCGGAGCCGCTTGCCGTTCCCTTTGAGTTCATCGATTGACCGTACTTTCCGGAATTTGGGCCGTTAAGAGCATAATAATGATAATATACATTATAGCGTCGACCAAAATCAACTCCTATAATTTACCATACCCGCGTGGCACAGCGAGAAGTCAAACCTCACCGGATCTTTTGGATCAAACTTTCTCAGCGCCTCCGTGATCTCCTCGGCCATCTTCCAATCGGCGGCGTTTCGGCCCGTCAACCCGTAATGCCTCGCGATCCGCGCCACGTGGGTGTCCACCGGCATTAACAGTATAGAAGGCGGGACATCCTTCCACACGCCCAGATCGATTCCGTCGTCCCTCCGCACCATCCAACGCAGGTAGAGCGCCATCCGCTTGCAGGCGCTGCCGCGGCTCGGGGAGGGGATCAGATACTCAAAACTCGGACGGGAGGCCGCGCCACCTTTCAGCACCCCCTTCAACTCGTCGGTAAACAACGTCAACGCCGCCCTGAATTGACCGCCCGACCGCGTCAGGCACTCTTTAAAACATCCGCCTATAGACCCGTGCCGCCGCGCCGCCATATTCGCCGCTTCCAATAAAGCCGCGACGTCCTCCCCGTCGTTGAAACGATGCTTGAACTTGGCCAACGCCCTCCGCTTCTCCGCGTACGACGTCCCCTTGACAAACGCCGCCGGATCCCCGCCCATCGCGCCGTCAATCAGCCAATTGATATTGCGGACAATAATCTCCACCCGCCCGTAAGCCAACGCCGACGAAAACAAGCCTACGACCTCGCGGTTCTCGTCGTCGTCAAACCGCCTGACACAGACCAAAGGGTCTAAGCCGAGATAACGAGGATGATGGTATTGACGGTATATCGATTCTATCTTATTTTTAGATAACAAATTTCCCCTTCCGATAGATAACCATCTCCGTCCCATCTTTCAGCACCGCCGTAACCGTCCTGTCCGCCGTAGATATTATGTCGGTATGCTCCTGCGAATGGTTGAAGCCCAATTTCGCAAACTGCGCCTCCGTCATCTTCGACGTGTTCCCCGCGTAGGTGTCGTGGTAGCTCTTGCCCACCGCGATGTGCGTGTTGCCGTATTTGCCGCCAAAGTTCTCGTCAAAGAGCGTCTCCGCCATGAACTTCGATATCTTGGAAAAGCGTATGTCCGTAAGCGAGAACTCCCCAACCTTGTCCGCGTTCTTCTGCTTGATGAGCTCTTTGAGCATCCGCTCGTTTTTGGAGGCCGCCGACCTCACCACGCGCCCGTTCCTAAACTCCAGCCTGATGTCCTTTATAACGTTCCCGTACCTGTACAGCGGCATATCGAAGCTGATGTGCCCCTCCGTCCCGCGCCAATCGGGGGAGGTGAAAATCTCGAACGACGGGATGTTGCGCCCGCTCCCGCCCAGCCACTTGCGCTTCTCGCCAAGCGTGATCCAAAGATCCGTCCCCTTAGACTCAACGTGCAGACGATCTATCGGCAGCGCGTTCAGCCTGTCCAAAACGCCCTGCAAGTCGCGGAAGACGCGCCGCCACTTGGCCACGGGATTCGCCTCGTTCAGGAAACACGCCTTGGCGATCTGCCCCCAATACTCCTTAATCGTAAGCCCCGCCTCCTCCGCCATTCTCTCGGTGGCGTAGAGGCAGAGCGTCCACGTGAACTTGCCCTGATCCTCCTTCTCGTCGAGCCAATCGCGGAAGGTGCGCGCCGCCTGATTCGAGAGCAGCACCTTCGCCGGGTCGGCGGACTTCAGGTACATAGGCTCCTCGTCGGCCACAACGCGAATCCAATGGTCGATGGTGTCGGCGAGCCCGCGGTAGTACTTGCCGGGAAAGAAGGTCAGCTGATTATGGGAGGCGTTCGTCACCTGCAGCAGCTTGAAGTCGTCGTCGATCACGTTGACTATGGGGTACGCGCCGACCTCGAGGATCGTCTTGTAAATCGCCTTGGCCAAGGGGAGGCCGGGCTGCTGGGCGGCCAAGTAGACCACGTCGCCCTTTTTGATCCCCTCGCCGCCGTTTAAGGCGAACTTGACTAACACGTCGGAATATTTTTTCAACATTCGGGCGGTGGGAGTGTACGCTTTAGACTTTCTTGCCCTAGACGTTTTACCGCTCCTTGCAACTCTTCTTGTTCTGTTCATACTTCGCTCCATGATTGAATGAGAAATGAAAAGATTAAAATCAAAATCTTTAAGGCTTTTCAGCGAATCAATATTAATCCTATAATCCCCGCAGCGGCTACGCCGGCTGCTGCTGCGGCTATTATCCACGGCAATTTTCCCAATCCCTGCGTATCTTTTTCTATAGCTACCTGTTCTTGTTGCAATTCCGTCCACTCCGGGATTGATTTCGGGTCTCGCATATAGGCGGATAAAATGTCGTTGTGGGGTAAATCTGAGACCTCTCTTAGAACCGCGTAGATGGCTCTGGCCATTTCGGCGGCGTCGGCGTATCTGTCTTCGGGTAGAAGCGACATCGACTTGTCCACGACTTGCGCTAAGCGGCGCGGGAATTTTACGCCGTAGCTTGACAACGCCGGATATTTGCCGGCTGTCTTTTTGGGCACGAGTTCGGCCAGCGTCTTCTGCGGGAAGGCCCTCGCGCCGCTTACCATCTCGTAAAGTACCGCGCCTAGGGAAAAGAGGTCGCTCCTGTGGTCTAGGGCGCTGCCGCTCAGTTGTTCGGGGCTTAGGTAGACCAGCGTCCCCATCACCTTGGCGCCCACCGTATGCAGACTCACCTCGCTGGGGCGCGCTATGCCGAAGTCCATCAGTTTGACGCCGCCGCCATTAGACACAAGTATATTCTCCGGCTTGATGTCGCGGTGGATAAGCCCCTTGTACACCTTGCCGTAGAGCGTGTAGCTCTTCAGGTGCGCGTAGTGCAACGCCCGGCACACGCAGTAGGCGATGGACAGCGCGACGGCTATGGGCAACCTGCCGCGGCCGCCTATCAACTCTTTTATCGAGATGCCCTCCACGTACTCCAGCACAAGGTAGGGCTCGCCGCGCTCCATGTAGCCTATGTCGAATATCTCCACGATGTTCGGGTGGCGTATGTCGGCCAATATCTTGGCCTCCGTGAAGAAGCGCTCCCGCGCGTCCTGCTTGCCGCCCTGCTTGAGCACCTTCACGGCCCGCACCGTCTCCAACTCCTCGTGCCAAACCTTGAAGACGGCCGCGCTGCCGCCCTCCCCTATGGGCCCCCGGACAACGTACGCCCCAAGCTTCGCGCCCGCGGCGGGCATCACCGTCAACCGCTCGTTGTACGGATTAGCGACGCCGGCCGCCCCCTGCTGAACCCGCAAAACGACCGGTTCCTGTTGTTGACGTTCTGAGTCTTCCATCATATAAATATAATTTATGCTAATAATAGGAGAAAGCGTTTTTATGTTACCGTCCCCACGCTACCTCACCCCCACGACCGCCGACACGCTCTCCCGTTTCCCATCGGACGTCTTTAACACACCTTTGATCAAATACGTACCTTCTGAAACCGAGCGGCCTTTTTTGTCCGTCAAATCCCACGAGCCTACTCGACGCTTGCCGTTGTTGCCGACACCGGCGGCGATGTCACGAACGGCTACCTTCCTAACGGCATTGCCCGACACGTCATAAACCACAAGCGAAGCGGACGATACGCGGCTGCCTTGGCGGAAGAAATTCACCGTACCGCCCGATAATCTGCCGGCAGGATTCGGGCCGGCGGTGAACTCGGCGAACAGCGCGGCGATAGGCGCTATAACAGCCGTCTCTTCGCCGGAACGGGCGAGGGGGAGTACGCGGTCGGGCGTAAGAACCGATATACCGGCGCCCACGCGCACGGTGTCGGAGAGGATTCTGCATCTATTTTCACCATATTCCGGTGGATATTTGTCTTTCGGGGTATTTACGGGCAAGCAGACCGTATATGAGACCATCAGGTAGTCGTTGACCATCGCGCTCATGACCCCCCTCGTAACGACGGTACTTGAACCAATCTTCGGGTTCACTGTGGCCACTTCCGTGTTACCGCTCACCCAATTCGCCTCCCCTTGGCTACTCCAATCGTTTCTGTCTCTGTCGTTGGCGTTATGGATATCGGCTAAGCCCACAAAGTTTTTGTATTTGTCCCTAAGAATGGCATAGACTGTCACATAGTTATTATTGCCGAAACCTATGTCGTCGCTCATTTTACTTTTATCCGTGGTGGGCGGTTTGGGTATATCAGTTTTTTGTATATGGATAAAGGCGGGTTCAAGAGCCAACACGTTCATTAACGTCTCACCTTTGAATTTGTTGCCACTGCCGTCATTGTATGTTACCTCTATTTGATCGGCTCTACCCGCAACAGAGTCATTAACCACGATTGAGCAACCGTTTCCTTTCGGCACTCCGTTTATTGTCCAAGTGATGTTATCGCAAACGTACTGGTCTCTCAACTTCACCGAACCGCCGCCGTCAAAGACCACCGCCCACAGTTGGAGCGGTTCATCGACTTTTCTTTCTACGGTCCTGACCAATCCGGAGCCATCGTTTTTGTCATTCATACTTATTCTTATTCCGAATGGAGCCACGATGTTGGTCTGGATCCCTATATTGGATGCCGTGGAGTGCCGCTCCGTATAGAAGACACGCAGGTGGTGCTCTTTACCCATTTCAGATTCCGACAACACGTCACTCAAGTTGAAACTGCCGTATTGCACGATGTGGATACCTCCTATGTCGAGAACCAGCTTATTGTCAATGAACACCCAAACATCGTCATCCCCCACAAAGTTAAACACCATCCCTTGTTTCGCCTGAAACGGAAATACCAACTCCATCGTAAAGGCGTAATTATGCTGAGTCCGATTATCGCCGACGGACACCCATTCATTTCCGAAACCCCTGCCGTCCAATGGGAAGAAACCGTTGTTTTCACGTCTATTGAACTCATACATCCCGGTACTTCCATTACTAATGCGGAAAGGCAGGCTGTCTTTAATGACGATATTCTTGAACGACGTGTCATGGCCAACGTCGGCAACCCTATCAACGAGAGCAACCGTCGCCCCCCATTCGTTGTCGTAGTCTTGTTTGATACCCGGAGCAGGAGTATACATCGGCGCCATATTTTTACCCCGTGAGTATGGACCGTTTGTGTAGGTACTCCAATCGCGAAACCAGTGATCTATACCGTAGTTCCGGTACGGTGTCGGCCCCAACGTCGGTTTATTGTCCGGGCCGAGCGTGCTCGCCACCATACCCTGTCGTATGCAGCCGGTAGTGGAGTTATCAGTACACCCGCTAACCTTCCCGTGCGGCTGCTCAAACTCCGGGTTAGACCTATCCGAGTGGAAATCATAGAATGTCACCGGCACCCAAATTGTGTCGCCGGGAGCCGCGAACGTAGACGCCGCCCCTCCCGTCCCCAAAACCATCGCCGCGACCGCCGCGGACAGCATCATTGACCTATGCCTAAGCAGTTTTTCAAAGCTCATAACGCACCGTTCCTATAGATTTTGGGTTTATGCCGCGCTTATCCCTCATAACGCGGCAACGATATTATATCTGGTACAATTCCTTTATTTATGGTGTTGAACTCACATAATTGGTTTAAGTGGCGTAAGCATAAAGATTTATTATTTATCCACTTTCAGCTTCAGTTGTCATACCTTCAGGAAACGCGGCCAAACATAGTGTTTCAAATATTGCGATTAAGGCCTCCGATGTGTAATTTCGCTCTTTAACTAAGTAAATTATGCGGTGATACCATTTCTTAAAGTATGGCGACGCCATTAACTTAATCATAGGCAAATTACCTATTCCTTGCCCGCTGTAGCTAGCGCATATACATATCCCATGATAAATCGCCAATGTTTCATTTATGTCTACATCCTCTATACAATCTTGCAAACAATGCTTAGGCACAATAGGGCGATATTTTAATATAGCGTTTGTCATTAACCCGGCCACTTTAGGCGCTTCTGCAAGATCGTTTATACCGTAGCGATCTTTGAGAATATCCAAATCGTCAGAATAGTGCATGACAACCTTAATCGCAATCGACAGATTCAATTCAAATAATTGTTTATCCGCGACATCTAGACGATCTGCGATGATAAGCCATGTACGACAAAGCGATTCCATCCTTCTTCTCTTACGGTCGTTGATCGCCTCTACATTATTTTGTGCCATAATAGTCCTTTAGCACCTCATTAAATGGTCCTGTAAGCGCGTCTAAAGAAGCAATGAAACTCTCTGACGTAAGCCGATCAGCGCTATTTGGATTTTTTGTAGATTTGGCCGGAGGCTTAGATAAGGCTTTATTTAAGCAATCCGTCATCATCTCCATTGTCACTTTTGTGCCTTCATATACTGTTTCCATGTAAAACCGTCCTTTGTTATGGGAGGATAAAACCACGCTACTACCTATAATATATTATAATTACGCTACTAAAGTCAATTTCTTCCGAACTTTTAGACACCATTATTATACAAAATCCCCTTACAGCGCGCCTAATTTGGCCGGAATCCATAAAACAGTAAACCACAATATATTGTATAAAATTAACAAAAAGTGGATGACTATACTATATATAGTAGGCAGCAACAGTTTGCTTGGAATGGAATCCTCCGTGGATATGCGGTTCCCATCCTTTTAGATCGCCGCCTACCGCTTGCCCCGCTGGTAACCGCGGTACTGCATATCAAACAAATACTCCTCGGCCAAGCAACGGTAAACGCCGCCGCTTTCAAATATCGAGCGCCTTATTGAAAACGCCTGGCGGGTGAAGTCGGCGGCCGCTCGCGCCGACGCCTCGTCCATACCCAAACAGACCGCGCCTATCCGAGGGTGGACTACGGCCCTGGGCAATAGGTCGGCGGCGCCTTGATTCGATACGCCGCGTTCTTTGAGATAGACGCCGTAATCTTTAACGAATTTGTCAACCGCCGCTTTTATATATGACGATATCTCATCAATACCGCCGCGCATATCGACATCCAGCCACAGCGGCAGTATACACCGCAACATCGGGTAGTCGGGCGTAAGCGGCGGCTCGCGGAGTATACCGGCGTCCGGCGAATTGATCAACTCCATAATATCGAGCGTGTTTAATAGTGTTAACGATATTCCATCAATCCCAAACGCCTTATGTATTAACGGCGCGATTTTGTGATAATTATTTTCCGACTCCTCCGTAGACACCGCCGTTCCTAATGTAATGGACTTTGACGTGATAGACGCCAAAAATCTCTCCGCCTTGTTGACAATCTCAATAGTCAAATCATATACCTCACGCGCCCCGTCTCCCCACACCACAAGCCCGTGGTGGACGATAACAACGCCTTTGCATCCGGTATTTTGTCGGGACGCGGATGATACCGCCGAGGCGAGGTCGTAACCCATCCGAGCGTACGGAATCACCGCCAACTCCCCCCCGAAACACTCCGTCAGCAGCGCCTCCCCCCCCTCCCTATTAGCAATCTTCAACAACGCCTCAGGGTGAGAGTGATCCACAATCTTAGCCGGAATAAAAGCGTGCATCAAAGACTCTATGGACGGAAGCCTGTCCGTTTGCACCAATCGACGCCTCTTAAACTCCGAAGCCATCTCCGCGTCGTCAATCCCCCCGCGACCTTTCAGCCCAACCAATCCCTCCAAATCCATCACCACAAAATACCCCGGCTCAAACAAATCCAACGGCGTCCCCGTAGCCTTAACATAGAGCGCGCGTTTCCCGTCTATATCGATTTTGATAGACGTATTCCCCCCCCCATGCATAGTCAACCCGCTATCCCCCCCCAAAAGCACAGTAGCGTAAGCCTGTCGGAGCGTTTCTTCTTCCATATCGTAATGATGATATTTACCGATATAATTCGCTTCATCGACATCATTCCATAAATTTTTCATTTTGACTAAGTTCCCAGATTTTAAAATCTTTAAAATCAAAGTCTTTAAAATCATATTTAGACGGAAGGCTTCGCCTTCCATAGATAAATCGGGGGGCTAAACCCCCCGATTTTCAGTCAACGTCAAAGTCAACAGAAAAAAGCCTTTTTTTGTGATTTTGACTTTGATTTTGATTGAAAATGCGGGGCATAGCCCCGCATTTATCTATGAAGCCGAAGGCTTCGTCTTAAAAAGATTTAGATTTTAATGTTTTGACTTTTTTGACTTTAAACAAACCCAAATCACCACCAATATCAATACCACCGGTACCGCAATCTTAATAATCGACACCTCGCGCCGCCGTAACGGCTTACCCCTCCTCCCCTCATCACACACCCTCTCCGGCTCCCCGCTATTTTTTTTCGCCCGCGAGACAATTCTCTCCGCCAGCGCCTCGTCCACATTCTCAAAGACGCGCTCACCGGTACGCTCGTTATTCATCTCCGACGTCCCCATATCACGCCTCCGCTCCTTTCTTCTTCCCCTTTTGGAACCTCTCCTTCGCCTGCTCGCGGACATAATCGCCGCGTTTGCCTTTAAGCGCCCCCCACACCTCCTCCTCGTCGCGCGTAAATAACTCGTGCACTAGCTTCACGTAGCAGGCCGCGCCCTTGGAGTACAGTCTATGCAAAAACAGTATCTTCCCCTCCGTGGCCACCTCGTCGAACACGTTGTCGGTCAGTATGCGCGTATCCGTCACACGACCCTCGAACATCTTGTTTAAGGCGGCTATAAACGTGTTGTGGCGGCGGATGTCGCGGTAATTGTTCGGGATGATCTTCGTGATCCGCCCACCGCGCGGGCAACGCTCCAAAAGCGTCCGCTCCATCTCCGCCAAACCGTCTACCGCGAACTGACGCAGCTCGGTCGGCACGAATATCTCGCCGCAAGCGTTGACGGCGGACATTTGCAGTTTGTCAAGACCGGGAGCGTTGTCAATAAACACAAAATCGTAGTAACGGTCGAGACCGCAGGCGTCCGCAACCTTTTTAAGGTGGTAGACGTCGCCCACCGCGTCGTCAAGCAAATCGCCGCAAGAGGTCACCATGTGCAAATTAGGCAGCCCCGTCTTAACAATCGAGCTCAACAAGATCTTCGGCGCGCTCCCTATATTAGCGCGGTAGACGTCTAAAATATTGGGCTGTTTGACGCCGACGTTTAACAATGAGGATAAATTGTGCTGGCTGTCGTTGTCAATAGCCAACACGCGGTAGCCGGTAAGGGCCAGCGCTTGGGCTATGCTGCCGGTGAAGGTAGTCTTGCCCACCCCGCCTTTGTGGTTCAATATAGATATTATTTTCATAATGACACCGCCTCTCGCAACCCAAACCGACGCGCCGCCTCCGACAGCGTCTCTAAGTCGTCCGCCGTCTTTATCACCGCGTACGAATCGGGCGACACCGTGAGGATCACCGGATTTGACGCTAACGGCAATATGTCCGTGGCCGCGTAGCCGACTTTGGGCGAACGCGGGATGTTCGGCAGCACCTCTTTGGGCGGCGTCGCGTAGTCCGGCAATTCGTTATCCGTCAATAAATTAGTATCAACAGCGTATAAGCCGGTATTAAACGGCAAATAAGATCCTGTGCGGCTATCTGTAATTTTGCGCGTCTCGTCGTTGCGTATGGCCTGCTCTATAATACAGACCGTACGCTTGCCCCCTTTTTCTATCGCCGCGAACGTACCGAAGGGGTCGTTTGAGTCAAAACGGCTTCTCGGAATCCCCACCCCTACGCAATCATGGCCGCGCGCGGCTTTTGCCATTTTGGCCAGCATGAGAGGCTCGTATAGCGCCGTGGCCTGTACTATGAGAATCTTTTCGCGTTTCAATGACGACAACAGCCGCCTCAGCGCCATTAGCGGGCCGCCGGTCTCGTCCGGCTGAACTACCGGCGACAATTCCCCCTCCGTCAACCGAACGGCTATCCTCTCGTCGTTCGTAAAGTGCAAACGCTCGCCCTGCGGTATTACTTGTACGTTCGGCAGACCGAAATTATTGTGTCTGTCGATTATCTCCGGAATCACCCTGTCCGTAACCGACCCGGCGGGGCCCGCGGTGACAATTACCGGCACGTCAATACCGCAATCGCGGCATATACGGCTCACCATAGACAAATTTATCTGCAACGCCCCGAAACCGTTCGGGAAACCCTTTAGCGGATACGTCGCCTTGGTAAAGTCGCGCAGAGACTCCTCCGGCGCGCCTCTCTCAATCAAACTCAGCCTGAGCCGCTCGCCGTCGCCGCCGGCGGTAAAGAGTATTGCGCATCCGGAGAGATCGCTCAGAGAGCAGCCGGATAAGGATTGACCGTCCGACACTTCGGGAAAACTCTGCGTCGCGCCGTCCAACAATCTTTTGGACGACTCCGCGTTCTCAATCGCCCGCCTGCGCTTATTCAACTGATCGGAAAAGACGCTCGGCGGGAAGCGTGTATTCATCAATTCGACAAACGCGGCGACAACGTCGGCGCGAGAATCTTGTAACAATTCCCGGTTGTAAACCGCGTCGGTTAATGTGTTGATGTTCCAAATGTCCATAATTATCTTCGGGTAATGACCGTCCTATCATACCAAGGTGGCTGAGCGAAGTCGAAGCCACATTAACTTCTAACGACTATATTCGCCCCGATTCTCACGAAATCCTCTACGAACGTGGGGTAGGTGACCTCCGCCGCCTCGGCGCCGTCTATCTCGGTTTCCCCCTCGGCGTTCATTCCCGCCAGAGCGAGCGCCATGGCTACCCTGTGATCCTTGCGGCTGCTCACTTGCGCGCCCTTGAGCTTTCCGCCGCGCACCACCATGCCGTCGGGGAGTTCTTTTACGGTTATTCCCATTTTCCCAAGTTCCTCCGCCATCACCGTTATTCTGTCGGTCTCTTTTATTCTGGCTTGCGCCACGTTTGTGAAGACCGTTTCCCCCTCGGCGGCGGCGGCGGCTACGGCAAGGGCGGGGAGCGCGTCCGGCGTGCGGTTCAGGTCTATTATCGCGCCGCGGAGCCGGCCGCCGGAGACTATCACCGTGTCGCATCCGCGTTCCACGACGGCGCCCATAGACTCCAGGTGCCTAAAGACCTCCTTGTCGCCCTGCGTGTCGGAGAAGTCTAACCCGCAGAGCTCTATGGGCGCTCCGCCGACAGCGGCGGCGACGGCGGCGAAAACGGCGGATGAGAAATCGGCCGGGATAACAGTATCAAACGCCTTGTAGCTCTGTCCGCCGCGCACGTTGTATGAGGTCAGCTCTTTGGAATACTCTATCTCTATCCCCTGACCGGCAAGCCACCACAGCGTCATTTCCACGTACGGCTGCTCATGCAGGTTGTGCACGGTTATGTGGGTGTCGCGCGGCATGAGCGGCGCGGCGAAGAGCAGGCTCGACACGAACTGCGACGACATACCGTCCACCACGGCGCGCCCGCCCTTAAGCGGACCGCGCACCACAAAGGGCAAATCGCGCCCCCCCTCCCCCTCCACCGTAATAGCGGCGCCAAGCTGCTCAAGCGCGCTGAGCAGCGGCCGCACCGGACGGGTGCGGAGAGAGTCGTCCCCGTCAAAACGGCGCTCCCTGTCGCCAAGCGCCGCGGCGGAGGAGAAAAGATTCAGCCCCGTGCCGGAATTTCCCATGTCTATAAGATCGGTGCCCAAATCGTAGTCGCCGCCAACGCCCGTCACAAAGACATCGCCGTTGCGAATGTCCACCACCGCCCCTATGGAAGCCGCCGCCCTAAGCGCCGACGCGCCGTCGCCCTGCAACAGCGGACGCCGCACCACCGAACCGCCCGACGCCAACGCCGCCACAAGCAACGCCCGTATGGTGTGCGACTTAGACGGCGGAATCACTATCGCCCCCGTGGGCGACGACTGCCTTACTGTCCATTTCATATTATTGTTCTCCCACGTCAGCTGTTATCAACCAACGATCGCAACCACGCCTCGTCAAAAATATCCTCCGGCGCGCCAGTACCCGTCCAATATTTAAATGACTCCAGCCCCTGATACAATAGCATCAGCAACCCGTTCCTCACCCTGCACCCCGCCTTCGCCGCCTCCCTCAAAAACTTCGTCTCGCCGGGATTGTATATCACATCGAAAACCGTCATACCCGAATGAAAATATATCTTGTGAATGGGCGTCTCATTTATATTCGGACTCATCCCCACGTTTGTGCAGTTGACAAGCAAAGAACACTTGACATACGCGTCCGCGCATTGGGAAGACCCCATCTTTATGCAGTCCACAGGCGTTGACCCAAGCCCCCGTATAGAAGACGCCAACGCCTCCGCTTTGTCTATAGACCTCGCCGCTATAACAATCGACTTGCACTTTTTGTCAAGCACCAGCGCCGCCCCAAGCGTCCGCGCCGTGCCGCCGCTGCCCAAAATCACAACGTCGTCGCCGCCGTCAAACGTATGACCGGCCGCCTCAAGCGCCCTGTAAAACCCAATGTGATCCGTGGTAGTCCCGCAAAGCCTCCCGTCTCTAAGATAAAGCGTGTTCACAGTGCCCGTAGCCGCCGATATCTCCGAAACCTCGTCGCAAAAGCGAAACGCCCGCTCCTTATGAGGAATAGTGACATTCGCCCCGACCATACCCGAACGCAACGCGTAAACCGCGCTGTGAAACGCCCGAGCGTCCACGCGCAACGGTATATAAACATACGGCAACCCAAGCGCCTCAAACGCGCGATTTTGTATCTGCGGCGAAATTGAGTGCGACACGGGATCGCCTAACAAACAGACGATTTTTGTGGAGCCGGTGATGCGTGTGTTATCCATAGTCAATCCTAATAATCAAATTCTTTAAAATCAAATGCTTATTTAGACGGAAGGCTTCGCCTTCCATAGATAGTTCGGGGGCTAAACCCCCGAACTTCAGTCAAAGTCAACGTCAAATAATCTTAATCTTCCTCACGCGCTTCTAATCCACCCTCGTCTATCGCCCCGAAATCCTCACGCCAAGACTCTAACTCTTGTACCATGCTCGACTGTTTTAATTTGCGCAACGCTTTTATCTCTATCTGACGGACTCTCTCGTTTGTCAAGCCCAGCCTCGCTCCTATCTCTCCGAGCGTTTTGATTCTGCCATCGTCTAGGCCGAAGCGCATTATTACCGTTTCGCGCTCTTTGTAGTCCAGCGAATCAAGCACGGCAGAGATGCAATCTTTTAGATTGTTCAGCGACAGGCGGTTGAACGGGTCTTCGCTCTGCGTGTCTTCTATGTACTCGCCTACGGTCGTGCCGTCGTCGCTGCCTACCTCTTTGTCAAGCGAGATTAGGGTCGCGGCGCTCTCCAGCGCCATCTCTATCTTTTCAACGGGGCACTTTAGCTCCTCCGACATCTCCTCAAGCGTGGGCGGGGCTCCGTGAACCACGCTCCACTTGCGGCTTAGCTGCTCTATCCTGTTTACAAGGTCGAAGGTGCTGGCCGGCAGGTGGATGGTCTTGGATTTCTCATGAATGGCGCGCGATATAGCCTCGCGGATCCACCATATAGCGTAGGTGGAAAACTTGTAGTATTTGCGGTAATCGAAATTTTCCACCGCGGTTATCAAGCCCTTGTTGCCCTCCTGTATAAGGTCGCTTATCTCCAAACCCCTATGCGTGTAGCGTTTGGCTATGCTGACCACCAGCCGCACGTTCGCCTCTATCATGGCGCACTTGGCCCTATTCCGCTCGCCGTCCCAGTAGGAGAATGTCTCCATGAGCGACTCGCGCTTTCCCTCTGTCAAGTAGCTCTTGTACTTGCCCAAAATGTCCCGTATCTGCCGGGTGTTTAGGCGCAGCTGCTGGAATTTCTCTATGTAGTGATCCTCCATATCCGATATCTTCTCAAGGACGGCCTTGTCCTTGCTCCCCGCCGACGCTTCGCGCAGACGCTCCACCTCCTCCGCCATCTTCCGCACCTCCGCCACGCGCTCCAAGAATGTCTGCCGCAGCGCCTCCACCCGCGCCGGATCCTTAACTTGGTCCTCCTGTATGCGCAACACGTCGACCGGCTCTATGTCGGCGTCTTTCAGCTTTTCGCCTATGCGGTAGACTATCTCCTGCACAAACGGCTCGCGAAACGCCATGTCCATCAGTTTGCGCTGCGCGTGGTACATGAGAATCGCGTTTACGCTCTCCTGTCCCTTGTTTATAAGCGGCACCCGCCGTAAGCTGTTCATATACAGCCACATGGGGTCGCCGTAATGCATATCTCTCTGCAATTCCTTTTGCGCCTCTTTTTCCATGTCCGTTTCGGAATCTCCTTAGCGTATTTGTGTTTTTTAAGTGATTATTTCAACAAAAATCCCATCCTCAAGCCGAATTCCATTCCGCTTTCGTTTACGTTGCTTGACAAAACCGTAATCCAAACGGACGCGTTCACGCTTCCCTCAAGCGCGTAGCCGTCCGCCCCCAATGTAAATCCCGACACTCGTTTGAATTCGCTCAATAGGTTTTGCGGCTCATAGTGCGACCGTTTGCTCAGGCCCGACACGTTGTTTAGCGGCTCAATGCCCAGGCGCATCCGCGCCGCGCCGCCGGCGCCGGTTATGCCGGAGACAAAGAAGGCCATACGCGGGGTGATAACCACCGGCATCTCCACAAAGTCGTTAATTCGCGTCGACACGCCCACGGCGGTGTGGTGAATCGTCCGCGACGCATCAAACGCCGCGCCCGTGTAGAGGGAATCGCAATAAAGCCACATGGCGGCCAGCGAGTACTCCACATACGCGTTGACGTAGCCGATAGCCTCAAAACCCGTTCCCACGCCGAACCAAATGGTGTTCAAGCTGTACGTAGAGCCCAAAATGACGTCGCCGACATCAACGACGTGGGCCAGCGCGTCGTCGTTGGGGTTCTGCACGCGCAGATCGCCCGAATTGGAGGTATAGCCTACGAACAATCCCGGCTTAATCGCCAACTTGTCTCCCGGCAGCGGGAAGCCCGCGCGCGCGGCCCAAAAGATGCTGAGGCTGTCGTTTAAAACGGCGTTGGCGTCGCCGCCCACAGCGGTGTCGGGCGGGGGGGTTACAAATTTACCGGGCTCTCTCTGTCCTTTTTCATTTATATTATCATTTCTATCTATACCCTTCGGATCGCCGCTCTTCACGCCTTTCGTCGCGTAGGCCGAGTAGGTAAAGCGGCTCAACGCGTATGAGAAATCTATATTGCTGCGTACCGGAAACTCCTCGCCCCCGATATCCAAGTTGGCGCCGAACTCCGGCAGATTTATGTGAAACGAGCGATCCCTGCGGTATTCATAGGCAAGCGTGTCGAACAGCGCCGCGGTCCCCACGTACATCCCAACCCGCAACAACGGGTGCACCTGCGAACCCACATCCAGCCGCAGCCTCTCAAACCCCATAATCACCCTCACGCTGTCGCCGTTGTTCCACTCCTGCCTGCCGTAAAAACCGTCCAGCAAAAACGAGGCGCGCATAGCCCCGGAGGTTCCCTGCGAGGCCAACACAAGCCCGAACTTGTTGAGCGGAAGATTGACGCCGTTGCCGTCGTCGCCCTTGTCGGACAAGGCGCTGTACTTGTAGAAGGCGTTAAAATACGACTGCCCCGGACTGCCGAAAATAATCGACGGCGCGTCCCAAATGTTCTCCGAACCGCCCCCCAAGCCGGTGGACCTATTGCCGAACCGCGCGTCAAACTTCGGAGACCCCTTCTCAAACATCCCCAGCGGCGACCCGCCGAGATCGTAACTGTTGTAAAGCGCCGAATCGGTAAAAAACGGACGCCCCTCAAACAACATCTCGCCATACTTACTAACCCCCCGCGTCTGCGCGAAACAAAGTGTGATTGACGCAAAGACGGTGAAAGTAAGTATCAGTAGTTTTTTCATACTAACCCTCCTCAATAAAATTTTTTAAAAATCCTTTAAAATCAAAATCATTAAAATCAAATTCATATTTAGACGGAAGGCTTCGCCTTCCATAGATAGTTCGGGGGCTATGCCCCCGAACTTCAGTCAAAGTCAAAAGACTTAACTTCTACTTTGCACCGGGCCCCTTCGACTTCGCTCTGGGGCCTTCCCCTGCAACCCGAAAGGTCGCTGAGCGAAGTCGAAGCGACCTGACGCATGATTCATTTGTTTTGACTTTGATTGAAAATGCGGGGCATAGCCCCGCATTTATCTATGAAGCCGAAGGCTTCGTCTTAAAAAAATTTAAAAGATTTATATTTTTTAAAGACTTTAAAGACTTTGACTCTACACCACCCAAGACGCAATAGAAAAATATATCAATATCCCGCTAATATCCGCAATACTCGCCACAAGCGGCGCGCTGGCGGCGGCGGGGTCTTTTCCCAATTTGTATAGGATAAACGGCAGAAGCATTCCGAATAGGCTGCTCGCCGTCACTATCACAACCATTGCCAGCGCCACCACAATTCCCACGCGCGAACCGCCCCTGTAAAAGGCCAGGCCGCAGATGGCGGCGGACATGGTGGCGCCGAGCAGCGCGGATACGGACAGCTCCTTTATGAACATCCGCCGCAAATCGCTCATCTTTACATTTCCCGTGGCGAGGGCGCGAATCAAAAGCGTCGACGACTGCGAGCCCGCGTTGCCGCCGCTGCCCACGAGGAGCGGGAGGAAAAAGACCAGCGCGACGGTGGCCGCTATAGTGTCCGTGAAAAACGACATCTCGAATCCCGACAGAATGTTTACCGCCACGAGCAGCACCAGCCAACCTATTCTGCTGCGGAAGAGCACCGAGACCGCCGCCTCGCGGATGTTCTCTATGGGGCCGCCGCCCTCGGCCTGAAGGCTCACCGCGCCCATCTTCTGGAAGTCCTCCGTCACCTCCGCCTCCGCCACGTCCATGAGGTCGTCTATGGTCACTATGCCTATGAGCACCCCCGCCGAATCCACCACGGGCAGCGCCAGATAGTTGTACTTCTTAATGAGCGCCACGGCCTCCTCTTGGTCGCTGTAGCCGCTTAGCGACACGAAGTTGCCGTCCATGATATCCTCAACGAGTTTATCGGGATTGGCCAATATCAGGTGCCGCAGCGAAATTTCGTCCAAGAGTTTGCCGGACGCGTCCACCACGTACACTACGTTTATCGTTTCGCTCTCCGACCCCTGCTCCCGGATGTGTTCCAGCGCCTCCGCCGCGGTCATGTCGGCGCGGATGTCCGCGAAGCAGGGGGTCATCACCCTGCCCACGCTCTTCTCGGGATATCCCAGCAGCTGGCGCGTCTCGGCTAAATCTTCCGGCGAGAGGAGGCCCAAAAGCCGCCGCGTCACCTCCGCCGGCATCTCGTCTATGAGGGCGGTGCGGTCGTCCGGGTTCAGCTCCGAGAGCAGCCCGCGCACCTCGCGGTTGGTAAGCTCCTTCAGCAGGTCGTTCTGCATACCGGGCGTGAGTTCGGCAAAGACCTCCGCCTCGTAGTATCTCGGCAAGAAACGCAATAAGAGAACACGCGTGGGTTCGTCTATGGACTCTATAAGGTCGGCGACCTCCGCCGGCGGCCACATGATAAGCGCGTCGCGCATATCCGTCCACCGCCGCTCGCGAATGAGCTGCACAATCTCCGGCGTAAGCAGTTCTTTAAGCATCGCGTCCCCAGACCCAAACAAGTTTACCCGCCAAACTCCTCAAGCGCCAGCGCTCCCGCGCCCAGCACCCCCGAGTCCTCGCCCATCTCCGTAGGCACTATATCGCACAGCTTAAATATCTCCGGCCAGCAGTGGAGCGCCGCGTACCTCTTCACCGCCTCAAGCACCACGCTCCCCGCCATCATCACTCCGCCGCCCAGAACCACCCTGTCCGGCGAAAAGGTATTTATGATTATCCCCACCGCGCGCCCCAGCATATCGCAGGCTCTCTCGTGCACGCGAAGCGCCAAGGCGTCGCCTTTAGCCACGTACTCGTACACCGTCTTGCTGGTGACCTCGCCCGGATTCTTCCGAACGATCTCCGCGAACGCCGTTTTGCTCTCCTCGCCGCCGCCCTTCGCCATATCGACCGCCGCTTTCACGATCCCCGGCGCCGAGGCGTAGCGCTCCACGCACCCGCGCTGACCGCAGGGACACGGCTCCCCGTCCGTCTCCACCACTATGTGCCCTATCTCCCCCGCCATCCCGTGACCGCCCTTGTAGAGCCGCCCGTTGGTCACTATGCCGCCCCCAACCCCCGTGCCGAGGGCGAAGCAGACCATATTCTGAACCCCGCGCCCCGCCCCGAACATCAGCTCCGCCAAGGCCACCGAGGTCACGTCGTTGGCCGCCGAGGCCCTAAGCCCAAAGCGCTCCAATATAGGCTCGTAGACCCGCGTCCCCGTCCACCCCGGCAGATTCGCCCCGCCGTTCAAGATCAACCCGTCCGCGTCAACAAAACCAGGGGTGCCGATGCCGACGCCGATAAACGCTTTAGGCCCGCCGCCAATAGAGGTTAATTTCTCAATGAGCGACAGTATGTTAGCCATAATACGCTGACCGCCGCCATCGGCCTCGGTAGGAACCCGCGTAACCTCGCCGCAAATCCCGCTTTCGTCAATAACGGCGCCTTTTATGGCCGTTCCGCCTAAATCTATTCCTATAGCCTTTTTTTTCATTGTTCTTGTCTTTGTTTTTATGTTTTATGTTTTGATAAAATCAAAATCTTTTTTAGACGGAAGGCTTCGCCTTCCATAGATAAATCGGGGGGCTAAACCCCCCCCCGATTTTCAGTCAACGGCAAAGTCAAAACACAGGTAACTCTGGCGTCAGCTCCCTTCGACTTCGCTCAGGGAGCTTTCGGCAGACAACCCGAAGGGTCGCTGAGCGAAGCCGAACGTGTTTATCTCGGCGAAGCCAACCGACCCGGCGCAAGACGACACGTCGCCTTTATCTTTTGATTTTGACTTTGACTGAAAATGCGGGGCATAGCCCCGCATTTATCTATGAAGCCGAAGGCTTCGTCTAAAAAAGATTTAAAGACTTTAAAGATTTAAAAGACTTTACTTACGCACAACCCCCAAATAATTCGTAAAATTCTCCTGCGCCTTCTTCTTGTTTTCATCCTCGTACACACACGACGCCTTAAACAAGTAGGTACCGGTGCCGACCAAGCGGCCTTTTCTGTTTTGGCCTTTCCACTCCCATGAGAGCGAATCGCTCTTCATGACAAGCGACGTGTCAACAACCAGCGCGCCGATATTGTCGAACACCCTTATCGTCGCCGAGGCCGTCGTCTTCTCCTTATCGGCACCGGGCGCGTTGGGCGACAGCACAACCTTCATGGCCTTATCCGCCCCGGCCTCGTTTACGAACGGGTTGCTGTGTACTTTGACAGTCCACTTCGGAGTGCTTTCAACCTGCAACGGCTGCCACTTGTTAGTAGCGCTATCCTGCACGTTGTCCTTGTCGTCCTTGATACTCGCCTCATTAGCGCTGTTTATCTGGACGGAGTCGTAAAGCTCCGGCTTCTTCATGGTCACATCGCCGTCCGTCAGGTAACTCACTTTGTAGTACGAGCCGTCGGTAACCTCCTTCACATAGACCAGCAGCGGCTGGAAGGGGCGGCCGGGAGCGGTTCCTTTTATCGTCACCGGCCTCTGCGTCGTCAAAGACGCGTCGACCAGCTTCTCGCTGTATGTCACCATCAAGGTGTCTCTCTCGTAACCCCCGCCGCTCTTGATAGCGCCCTTCTTAAGGATTACCGCCTTGGCCAGCACCGGCGCCGCCTTGTCCGCGGCAGTCACCGACTGTTTCGCCCACCCCGTACCGGAGTTGTAGGTCAACGTAAACGTCAATGCGCCGCCTGTCTTTATAGACCCACTCACCGCCACCGACGGCAAAGCCTTGACCAAATTTATCTCCAGCGTGTCCTTCTTCGGCCCGCTGATCTTAATGTATTGCGCGATATCCGCCGTGGTGGTGGGCAGAGCCACATTATCCACGCTGCCGCCGGTGAAATCGGTGAGGCTGACCCCCTTGTCAAACACCACGTAGGCAAAGTTGGGCTTGCCCACGGAGGCGGCGCCCTTGTACCAAGCGGTCTGAACTTTGGGCGGAACCACCTGCAGCTTCAACTGAACCCAACGGTTGAACTCGTGCGGCGGATTGTTGCCCACCTTGCCACCAGACTGATTGCTCGCCCTGTCCACAACGCCCTGCGCCAAACGAATCCAACCGTTGGCCGCCACCCCCGCCGCGGGATCCACCGTCAACGTGTAGTCAAGACCGTTCACCGTCGCCGCAGAAACGCTGACGACCGTCCCGTCGTCGGCGGCGGTAGGCTCACCCGGAAAACCCGGCCCCGGACTGTACAAAATCTTCGTCAACTTAGTAGGATCGTTCAACGCCTCGGATAACGTCACGTTAATCTCGTTCGTGTTCTCCACTATCCTCGGACCGCTCCCGTCCGCCGAATCGGCAAACACCGGCCCCACACCGTCGTACACCTCAGGCACATCATTAACCGCGTCCTTCCCGCCAACACCGCCCTTCACCTTCATAATACCTATGCCAAGACCGGAAATAGAGGTCACCCCCTTCGGCCTGTTGTTCCCAATAACACTAAAGTTCGCCCACAATGTAAGCGAATCACGCGCCAATACCGCCGCGACGCCGCCCACCTTCAAATCCTTGCCGCCCCACGTCAAAAACACCGAATCCGGCTTTGCCCCGGGACCCTTCAAATTGCCCGCCTTGTACCTCACAATCGCGCTGTCCGGACGACCATGACCGTCGCCGTACACCGTCGCCGACGCAATGTCGGTCTGCGGCGTGGTAAAGTTGATCCCGTCCCTGAACCCCGTCGCGATAGACCCGTCCACATCGGCGGTATTCTTCGACGTCAACGCGTAAACCGTCACACTGCCGTTGGTTATGTCCTTCGCAATGTCAGGCGCCGTGCTAACCCAAAACTCCGCGACGCCGTTCTTGAGGTCAAACACCGTGGCCGCCGTCCCATTCGCCTTGTCGCTGAAAATCATCTTGTCGCCCGTAGACGGTACCACATTAATATACTGATTGGGACGCGTCGTGACCACCGTGTCGCCCACCACCACCTTCACGGTTATCTTGTACCACTCGCCCACATTGCCCTCTATCGTCACAGTAGGATCGTAATAAACGGTAATGTCCTTGCCGGGACCCACATCGCTGAAAAAGACCTCGAAACGGTCGGGAGACTTACCTACACGCAAACGACCCACGTCAGTCTTGCTACTCCCGCCGATAGTGGCGCTGGCCGTCAAATCAAACTCGTCCTTCGCCTTCCCGCCGGTCACATTGGCGGTGAAAGTGGCTATACCCTGCTTGGCGCCGGACGTTGCGGTGGTCGCGGAAGCGGGAGCCACGTCGCCGATGGCGGTGGCTTCGGACTTTATGCTTACGGAGACGGCTTGGTCGACGGCGTTGTCAAACTTGTCTTGAACCATAACCTCCACAGCGTAGGGGACGCCCTTGAATATCGTGGGGGGGAGACCGCCTGATAATTGGCTCTTGGGAACGGGGTTAATGAATGATATGTGGTGAGGTGCGCCGGGCTTTACTGTTATGTCGGCGGTGCCGAGGAAAACCAAACGTCCGCCGTTATTTTGGGGGGCGGTTCCTGAACCCATTATCGTCTCCGCGCCGGCTTTGGTGAAATAGATTTGGTAGTCTTTGCCGGAAGCGCCGGTTATATTAGCGCTTGGACTAGGACCTTCTTGGGTAAGCGCGGTCTCCGTACCCCATTTGTATATGAACGCCGAGGGGGTTTGGAGATCGAAAGAGATCTCATTAAGCGCATTGTCCGAATACGACCCGCAAACGGAAGGATCGGAACCCTTGCACGGCGTTACGTGCATACGGTATTGCTCGCCCGCGGTTACCGTTTTTGTAGGGGTGGTCGACCCGGCTGCAAAGAACTCTATTTTCAGAGAGTAATCAAGTTTGCGGTAGGGCAGGAAACCGATGTCGGAGACTACGTCGTTGTTTCCGTCTTTGCCGGAAACCACCACCTCAAAAAAACCGTATTCGCTAATCCCGCCTTGTTTGGCCGTGAAAGTGAATGTGGCCGAATTTCCGCCAACCACAACAGAGTTGCTCGGATTCGGCAGTCTGTTTATAGAACTCGCCGCTATCGGATCGGCGTCAGAGTCATTATCTTTGCCGTTCGGCAGAGGCTCAACCCATCTCAGTAAGGAAATTTTACCGCCGGTAAACGTCCCGTTTTCCACCGTCACAAAGTATTTCGCGTCGGCCGTGGTGGTACTTTTAATGAGCACGACGTTGGAGGGCTTAACACGGACCACGGACGCCGGGGCTCTGCCGGTATACGGGACAGCGCCTAAGTCGGCGGGTGCGCCGTCGGAATTCTTAAAGCCTACCTCCGGCCACCCTTGGCCTTTTATGAACTTCACAACGTTCGTATTAGTCCATTTCGGTTTGAGGAAATCGGGCGAGTTTTCGCTCGTAGACTCAAACAAGTCTTCCGTGCCCTCTATAGACTTGGAGGTTTCGAGCCAGCGGATGTTGTTGTCCGTCGTGGCGGTACCCGATGTAAATGAATATCCTGTGGCCGGAGGACCTTGTTGCCCCCCCTGCGGCCCTTGACCAGTACCGAGAAGTAACCCACCAGCCGCTTTAAACTCGGTAGTGTTAACCAATTTATCCGCGATCGGCGGCAGACAACGAACCTCTGTGGTGCCGTTAGCCGGTGCCGGTAAGTTGCGCAAAAATTGAATGTACGTAATACCGCTTATTTGTTGACCGTGTGGCGCCATGGTATTTCCTTGAGCATCGGTTCCCCCATTGCATTGATTGACATGACGCGTTTCGGCTGTTAGCTTTTCGGTAGCGGCAAATACGCTATTGTGCAACCTATTCGGAAACCAAGTTTCAAGAATCGCGTTCCCCACCCCGTTAGGCACCGTCGCCCCAAGCGTATACCCCGGCTTACCAAATATATTATTGAAAACCAAATGCGGCGCGCCTTTTTTCCAGCCGCCCAATATGTTTCCCGTGTTGTTGTAGAACGTATTATTGTAAATGGCGATTGGCGACAGCTTCACGTCCCTGAAAAATATAGCCCCCCCCGCGCCAGTGAATTCATTCGTCGGCGTAAGTGTCCAATTTGTATATAGGTTATTGTAAATAAGATTATAGCGGACCGACGACCCTAAATCCCAGCAAGACTCAAAGAACATCCCAAATGTATTGCCTTTTATCTTATTGTACTCAATGAGGTGGCCGCCACCTTGACCGAACTGAGAGAGCGGTATCGTCTTATCGTTATCATCCCGGTTCGGGTTCCCGAAGACGCCGCCGGTATTTCTGTCTTTCACTAAAACCCCGAAAAAACCGCTGTCAATAACGCAATTTCGAATTACAGCCCCGCCCGACCCATGAATGACCAAAGCCGCGTTACCGCCGATATTCGGGTACTTGGTGCCATCCCCTCCCCACACGCCCTCAAACGCGAACGGTTTCGCGCCACCGCCCCGTATTTCTACACCGTCTACCGTAACGTCCTTCGCGCCCAAAATCCTAAACGCCCCGCAAGTGCTGAAGTTACCCGAACCGCCCGGCAACTCGCTCTCATTCTTAGACTCGGCATTGTTTATGGGGCTCACGTTCTTTGTATCCAACCACCTAATAACCGGCCTAGAATGAGTCCCAAACAACCTCCCCCCGCCTGTAGGCGCATACTTTATAGTAATCCCGTCTTTCCCCCCCATGACCTTGGACTCGGTTCCTCCATTCTTCCCGTCCCAGATACTTGGCTTATTCCACTCTCCCCGCCCATCTATTGTAACCTGTTCGTTATAGACTTCCGTATCCATTATTTGGATAACGTCCCCCGACTTAGCCGCGTTGACGGCCTTTTGGATGCTTGTGTACGAGCAAGCGTCTTCTCCCGAGGCTTTGCACACGGTAAGAAGTCCGGCCCACCCTGTAGAAGCCGCCATCATCACCGTCACCGCCGCCGTCAGCGCCGTCTTTTTCGTCCATTCAACCGTTTTCGACCCCGTTTTCATAACACCCTCCTTCTTTTTTTGTTACAACAGCGCCTTTCGGTCGCTTTTTATATGGTAAGTCTATAGTTATCAACGTGTTACGTCGTTCACCCTTTCAAGACGTCGTGGTGTCCGACGTCCAGCGCGACGATGATATTTCCGTCGTCTTCGTCGAACTGCCATATTATCCTCATATCCCTATTTACTCTCGATTCCATTGTATCGTCGCCGCCTTCCATCTTCTTTGTGCGCAGGGACGGATAAAACGGACTGTTCTTCAAAAGTGACAATGTCTTCATCACTCGTTTTTGATCAATTTTAGACAACTTATCAAACTCGCGATCAAATATTTTAGTAAAAGACACCGTATATTTAGTCAAGGGTGATCCCTTTTTTCTTGGCGAACTCCTCCACCGTCATCGGTTTCAGTTCCCCGCTGGCCATCTGCGCCTTTGCGACTAGGTACTCCCTCTTGTACCGCTGTACTGCCTCTTCCGGATATTTAACCGTCGGCAGCTTATCAATTATCTCCCGTCTCTGTTCCCGAGTCAAAACCGGCATAATTGTCTCCCCCTATTGTTTATCGTAAATCTATCTTCTTCATCAAGCGAAATCCCGTATTCAGCCGCGATCTCTTCCACCGTCATCGGTTTCACTTCGCCGCTGGCCATCTGCGCCTTTAAGACCAAATACTCTCTGTCGAGCCGTTGGAGCACGTGTTCCGGATACTCCACTGTCGGCACATTTTCAAGCTTTTTCAGCACCCGTTCATGTTGCGTCAAAACCGGCATAATTGTCTCCCCTTTTTTCGAGCATACTCCGCCGCCGACATCGGTTTAAGCTCTCCGCTGGCCATCTGCGCCTTTGCGACCAAATACTCTCTGTCGAGCCGTTGGAGTACCTCGTCCGGGTACTTCACCGTCGGCACATTTTCAAGCTCTTTCAGCACACGTTCATGTTGCGTCAAAACCGGCATAATTGTCTCCCCCCTTTGGTTCGGCGTTGTTTTTAGGCCCCTAAAATGCCATATTAATATAATATACCGCTTTCCGCAAAAAAAAGCAAGGTTTTTCGTCTATTTTTCCATAAAAAAAAGGGGGGCGGCCGTCTCTGCCGCCCCCCATCCTATAATCTCCTTTTAAAATCCTAAAATCCTAATCCCTAATCCCTAGTTCCCCCGCACTACCCCCAGGTACTTTGTGAATTTGTGCTGGTCTTTTGTGTTGTCCTCTTTCGTGTACTCGCACGACGCCTTGAAGAGGTAGGTGCCGGTGCCTACCAGGCGGCCTTTGCTGTTTTGGCCGTTCCATTGCCAGTAGAGCGAGTCGCCTTGGTTTTTGATCAGGGTGTCCAGCACCAGGGAGCCCATATTGTCGAACAGTCTTATCGTCGCCGAGGCGTTCAGCTCGTCCACCCCTTTAGCGTTGGGCGACATCACCACGCCCATGGTTTCGCCGGAGGCGCCGCTTCTGAACGGGTTTTTCTTGACTTTGGCCGTCCACGTCGGCTCGCGCTCTACCTTCAGGGGCTGGTGTTTGTTCATCAGATCCTTCTGAACATTGCTGTTGCCGTCGCTAATCACGATACCCGCGAGTTCATCATAGTTTATATTGACCGAGTCGCCCTTCTCCGGGGATATCGCCGCGTCCAGCATATAGATCGCCTCGTAGTAGCCGTAGCCTCGTTTGCCCGTGCCGCTGACGTAGTTGATCTTTTGCAGTTTCAGGGTCGGAGAGAGGTCGGCGCTGACTCCGTTCCTCATCCTCTTTATCGTAACCGGCTGCGTCACCAGCTTGGCCGATTCGTTTATCTGTTCGCTGTAGTAGACAATAAGCGTGTCCGGGTAGAAATCGGGTTTGGAGGCCTTTTCGTCCTTTACCCTGCCGGTTTTGAGGACGACGGTATCGGCCAGCACCGGCGCGGCCTTGTCGACCGGCGTCACGTCCAGCTTCTTGGGCGTCCAGGCGACCGACGGGTTGAAGTTCAGCGTGAACCTCATTGGGCCGGAAGTCCTGATCTTCCCCGTCGCGATTCTCGGCGCCGCTTTGCTCAGATCTATCCTAAGTGTGTTGCTCCCCTCATCCCTGAAGAAGGAGGAGTCCACGCTTTTGGTGCTGCCGTCGTCTTCGAATTTGACGCTGCCGCCCGTGAACCACGTTTTAATGTCGAACGGTTTGTTG
>Ga0268262_10001633_pt1 | contig 27378 bp, 21 predicted proteins | sample TergutNc150P3_FD_190354 | JGI IMG/M metagenome (GOLD analysis project Ga0268262, IMG submission 190354) | Nasutitermes corniger P3 segment gut microbial community from laboratory colony in Florida, USA - Nc150 P3 (SPAdes) (version 2) | ecosystem: Host-associated > Arthropoda: Insects >... | reverse complement strand
ATACAATTTAAAAATTTTTTCTATGGTTTGCTTGGCTTCGGTTTTTCGCTTTTTTTGAATATACTCGTAAACTATGTTTTGCAAGCCGTAAATGGCTTCTTTGTTTCCGTGCCTGCCTGCGAGCAAATAGGCGTTTTCGGCTCTGTCTAGCCAGCCGGTTTCAAAGGCTAGGTTTCCCAAAAATATGGAGGCATCGGTGAAGTTGGAATCCATTTGCACAATTTGGTTTAGCACATCTATTGCAAGGTAGGGTTTTTGGTCTTCTGCTAGGCAGTCTGCCAATTTGTATAGCAATTCTTTGTCCCTTGGTTTAATGGCAATGGCTTCTCTGTAAGCGGCAATGCTTGCGGGGAAATTTTTATTCAATCTGTGAATATCACCGAGGTATGTTAAAAAGTCCGTTTCTTCGTGATTTTTTGAATAGGCCTGCCTAACTAAATTTGCAGCAGCTTCAAATTCTTCCATAGCAATGTGAATTTCGCTTTGCTGGTAAACAAGAGACATATCTGTGGAATCTATTTGCCTTGCCTTTTCTATTGCCGCCAGCGCGCCAACATTGTCTCCGGTTTTTTGATAAGCCTCTGCCAAATAAATCCAAGCAGAAGCATTATTAGGGTCTAAACTGAGTGCTCTTCGGTATGCTGCAATGCTCTCCGGGTATTCGCCTATTCTGTAAAGCACAGCCGCCAAATTTGCGAGTGCGGGTGCAAATTCACCATCAGAAAAATTTACCGCTTTGCGATATGCCGCTGCCGCTTCGGGGAGTTTGTTGAGTTGAAAAAGGCTGTTAGCCGTGTTGAAACTCGTAGCAACAGGATTTGCCCCCCTTTCTTCTGCTTTGCGGTATAATAAAATAGATTGCGCATATCGCCCGTTGTTGTATAGCGCATTGGCTTGAGTCAAAATCTGTTCAGAATTTTGTGTTTGCGCAAATATCATTTGCACACCGATCAACAAAATTATCCAACCTCTTGCCATACTCACTCCCTGAACTTAATTTCAAAAGGTTGTTCCATGCCGCAAAAAGGAACGGCTGCACCCCCCTTTTTGGCTGGGGTAAATTGCATTCCCATTATAGCATCCCTTCCGGCATTTGCTAGGCCTTTTCCCGCTGGGGTTTCTTCTATTATGCGGATATCATAAGGTTTTCCAGTTGCGTTAACGCAAAATGAAATTCTGAGATATGCGTTTATTTCGCCGTCTCTTATGGCTTGGGGCGCATTAAATTTTGGAGAACTTTTTAAGGCTGGTCTTTCGTCAACATCGCCACTATTGTTATTTCCGCCACCGCTTTGCATGGCAACCAGTTCGTTTGGCACAAAGGCTCCGCCGCTACCTCCAACAACATCCAAATTCATAGCAAATCTAGGCCCCGATTTTGGAGTTCTGCTATTCATGGTTTGCCTGCTCGGTTTACGAGTGGCTTCTTTTGGCTTTGGCGGTTCTGGAGGTTTTTCGGGATTTATTGTTTTAATTTCTGTTTTTGCGTAGGTTTTCTCTGTTCTAAAATTTCCCTTTATGAGCATATTCAAAACTGGAATAGAAAAAACCAAGAAAACGCTTGTTAAAATGGCGATAATAAAAATAACAAATTTGCGTATAGTTTTCATTTAATGCCGGATTGCAGTCATTATAAAACACACGCATTCGCCGCGCCGTACAAGCTAATGGAATAATCCTTTATCAAATAAACAGGTGTTTGCATCAAAAGAGGTTTTATATTTTTGTTGTAAGCCATTTCGTAATATTTCATAAACAGATTATCGCCCACAAGCCAGCGAAGTTCTTTTTGTGCAACTCCACCCGCCAAATACAAACCTCCAAAAGGCAAGAGAAGCGTGGAAATATCGCCCGCATAGCGAGCCAGCATTTTAACGAATAAGCGAAGCATAGAAGCGGCAACAGGGTCTGAATCCGAAAGTTTGGAAATTAGCTTAGGTCTGTCGGTTGGTTTTGCATTTTCAATTTCTGTCCACGGATCACTATTTGGCAAACCTTTAGTGTCTCTGTGCCATTCATAAAGATTTTGAATTCCCGTACCTGATACCAGAACCTCAACGTCTGGAACTTCACCTAGCAGCTTTTTCATATAATCTCTAAAAGACTGACTTTCTTCATCAAAGGGAGCAAAAGTTAAATGCCCGCCTTCGGAGGAATTTGGAATATAGTTTGTGCCGTTCCAGGCTAGATATCCCGCGCCCAAACCTGTTCCCGGGCCAATCACTGCTTTGGTTGCTTTGCGAGGCTCGCAAATTGAGCCGTCTGTGTGCTTAAAGGCAAAAATCTGTTCTGGATTATTCACATCCAAAGTTGGTATGCCATAGCTTATGCCCAAAAAATCGTTGATTATTTTTATATCTACGCCTAATTCTTTTGAAAGTTCGTTGCCATCTATATTCCAGCTCAAATTTGTCAATTTGCATACATTTTGCGCAACAGGCCCGGCAGCGCACACACAGCCTTTGCTTGCTACCAAATCTGCTCTCTCTTGCTTTGCAGTGCTAAAAAGCTCCTTTATGGGTTCAGCAAGCCCATCAATTTCGCCAGACGGGAAAACTGCCTCTACCACAATGGTGAGTTTTTCGCCTTTTATGCCTACCAGCGCCAAATTTGTATTGGTTCCGCCAATATCGCCCGCTAAAACAAGGCGGTCAAAAGAAGCATCCTTGTTCTGCCACTTGAGTTTCATTTTGTCTTTGCAGTTTGTTTTCGCAGTCATAAAAACCTCTAGGGGAAATGTAGAAATTTTCTAGATTAAAAGCCCGCTATGGAAATTGCCCAACAATACAGGTTTGATACCTTTGCAGCCGGAGAGTCTTCAAGGCTGGCTTTCGCTGCTTGCAATGAGGTGGCTGAGATTGGTGAGTCTCATGGCAATCCTTTGGTTTTGATAGGCGGAACCGGACTTGGAAAAACACACCTTCTGCATTCAACGGCAAATGCCATAAATTCAAAAAAAAGCGGTTTAAAAATAATTTGTGCAACTGCTTTGGAATTTTACGAGGAATATGCAAAAAATGCGCAACAAATAAAAGAAAACCCTTCGCAGATGGAAGAAATGTCTGCAAGGTTTCGGAGCGCAGATGTGCTGATATTAGATGATTTGCAGAATATTGAGAGAAAATTTGAGTCGCAGCACGAATTGCTCCAGATATTCAACATTTTGCTACTTGCTGGCAAACCTATAATAGTGGCTTCCCAAGTTCCCATATCTAGCATAGAAAGCCTAGACGAATCGCTTAGGTCGCGTTTGACTGGTGGCTTGTCCATTCAAATTTCTGCGCCAACTTTCGCAGACAGACTTGCAATTTTGCAAAAAAAATTTGATATGATTGGGCTAAAGGTAAACGAAGCTGTTTTGCAATTTTTGGCAGAAAAAACAGGTGGTTCCACAGTGCACGACTTGGAGGGAATAAGAAATACCATAGGTTTTAAAGTTAAGCAGATAAACAAAAACGCAGATTTAGAAATGGCTTCTGAAGTTTTGGAAGAGCATTTTTCAAATACGCACAGAACCCTTTCTATGGAAGCAATAGTAAAAAAAGTGGCCGCATATTATGGTATTTCGCTTGAAGTTCTAAAACAAAAAGGGCGCGGGAGCAAGGAATCTGTTTTAACTCGCCAAGTTGCAATGTATTTTATGCGTAGCGAATTGAATAAAAGTTTTGAGCATATAGGAAAGTATTTTAACCGCGACCATTCCACTGCTCTTTATGCTTGTAAACTTGTGGAAAAGAAAATGAAAAATGAAATGCCATTTAATTTGGAAATAAAGAGAATAAAGAAAAGTCTGTATGAATAGTGAATTTGCAGCAAACAAGCAGGTGAGCTTTTTGCAAAACGGAGTTAGCATAGCAACCGATTTGGTTCCCAGTGCTTCTTCTGTATATGCTGGTTTGTGGCTACCAATAGGTTCTGCTTCGGAAAATTCAAAAAATAGCGGGCTTAGCCATTTTTACGAACACTTGGTTTTTAAGGGAACAAAAAATTATTCAGCATTTCAAATTGCAAAAGAGATAGAAGATTTGGGCGGAAACTTAAACGCTTATACTTCAAGAGATGCAACCTGTTTTTATATTCACATTGCAAAAGAACATTTGCAAAGAGCAGTGCGTGTTTTGGCAGCCTTGGTTATGGAACCAAAATTAACATCTAGTGATTTTGCAAAAGAGAGAGATGTTATTATAAAAGAAATTATCTCTGTGGAAGACAATCCCGAAGAACTCTCAGATGATTTTTTTCACAAAGTGCATTTTAAAGGCTCTGGCCTTGCGCTCCCAATAGCAGGCTCATTGAAATCCCTAAAAAACCTGCGTATTGAAGAAATTCGCAAGCGGCAAAAATTTATTTTAGAAGAGTTGCCTATTTTAGTTAGCGTGGCAGGGGCAGTTGAACACAATGAATTGGTTAAAATCTGCAAAAAATTCTTTAGCAAAAAAAAGGGCGCTGGCAATCAGCCTAGCGTTGCATATTCTGCAAATTCTGGAGTGGAAATGCGGCAAAAAGAAGTTCAGCAGGCAACGGTTTTGTGGGGAACGTCTTGCGAGGGTTTAGAGGCAAAGGAACTGCGGGCATTGCAGATATTCAATAATATTTTTGGTGATGGATTTTCCAGCAGGCTGTTTCAAAACATCAGGGAAAAATACGGGCTTGCCTACTCCATAAATTCCTCTTTTGGAAATTTTATGCAAAAAACAGTGAGCAAAAAAAGTTTGGCTTTTTTTCAAATTTTCTTTGCCACCGAACAGCGAAATATGGAAAGAGTTGCAGATTTTATTCGCAAGGAGATGAAATCTTTTTTGAGGAATGGTTTTTCAAAAAACGAATTGGAAAAAGCAAAGCAGGGAATTATAGGCTCTTACAAACTTTCCAGAGATTCTCTTAGCAGCCGCCAAAGCCGCCTTGCTCGCCAAGTGCTCAGATATGGACACCCAATAGACCAGAGCAAAACGGAATCTCAAATAAACAAAATGGAAGCCGATTACATTGAATCCTTTATAAAAAAATTCGCAGCCCACTCCAAATGGACTTTGGCTGCGATTGTGCCTAAAAAAACTTGCAGTGTTACTTTTTCTTCTTCAATAACGGCTTGAATTTAGTTGTTTTTGCTTTAGCTTTAAGAGCCTTAGCAGCTGGCTTGGCAGCGATTTTTCTTAGACTTCCTTCCCCCCAGCAGTCTAGGTCGTCTGGATTATAGTCGCAATAGCCACCTTCATCGTACCCCCACCAATCATCTGGCAATGTGTTTTCTAAACACGAATAATAAGGATCCCCTATATTCTGATAATAATAATAAGAATCCCACTCATCAACATCGCCTCCTTCTGCCACATATTTAGCATAAGCTGCTGCACATGCAGCTTGTTTTGTTGGTTTGTCAGGTTGTTTGCAAGGTTCGCTACCATTGTAGCTCATTTCTTCACCATTTTTGGTAAATTTCTTTGTTACTTTATTTGAGCCTTTGCTATATTCAATTGTATTGCAATTAACAACCTTTGTTTTCCAGCCTCGATAGTCAACAGCTCCGTTTACTGCGTCGTCTGTTCTACATTCATCGCGGGTAATTGTAACCTTATCGTTTGTGAAAACCGCTTTTGTTATATCATAACCTTCTTTGCAATCTATAAAAGGAAAGTCAAATTCATCGTTCAGTTCGCAAGAAGCATTTTTGTTCTTTGTCCTTGTCCAAGTGCCTGTAAGATTATTTGATGTGCCTTTGAAATTAAGCGTATCGCCTACAATAAGATCGTCGTCGTAGCTAAAAGTCCAAGTCCAATTCAAAATATTATTGTCTATTGAATAGAATACTAGTCTTTCATAAGGATATTCGACTAGATCTCCACCTGCTTCGCAGGATTCATACGAAACTCCTCCCTTATATCTAAAATAAATAAGATCTTCGTGCTTTTCCAAAGTATAGGTTTCGGTTGTGCCGCCACTAGAATTGCTTCCGTTGTTGCTATCACTGGAGTCTCCACCGTTGGGTCTATCTTTGCTACTGCTTGATTTGTTTCCACTGCTATTGCTGGAATTGTCTTTGCTGTCATCGTCTAAGAATGAGCAGGATAAGGTTAAAATTGCGGCAATGCTTGCCATTAGGATGAATTTGAACTTGTTCATAAAACCTCTTATTTAATGTTTAGGTATAAGATAGCAATTAATTTCTTCTCTAACTGCGTTTTTTAGAGTTTCACAGGTTAGTTTTTCTATTTCCTCTGCGGGTATAATTTTATGCGGAATAATTTTGATTTCACCAGGGTAAAGAGCAATGCCATTTTTAGGCAGAACTTTATGGGTATTTATTAGCGTAATTGGAAACACCGGAGCCTGAGTTTCTTTTATTATGCGAAATATGCCATTTTTGAATGGCAAAAGTTCTCCATTTTCCGAGCGAGTTCCCTCTGGAAAAACCATTATAGGGAAATTTCTTGAAAGCCGATCTTTAATTTGGTTTGGCAGTTCCATATTTGCCTGCGGATTTCCACGTACAACGGGAATACTGTTAGTATGGGTTAAAAGCTGCCCAAAATATGGGATTTTAAATAGACTTTTTTTCGCAAGAAATGCACAAGGAAAAGTTTTGTACAGTATAACAGGGACATCTATAAAACTCTGGTGATTGCTTAAAATAAAACAAGTGCTGCCTTTTTCGGGCAAAGTTCCCTCCATTTTTACCTTTATGCCAAACAGAAAAAACACAATTGCAAAAAATGGCTTGGTTATAAGCACAAATTTAGTCCATTGTCTAGTTATGGCACAATATAAAAACCAAGGCGGTATAACAGTTACCAACCCTATGCCTACAGCTAGATAAAAAAGAAAACCTAAAATATTTGCTCTAATTATTTTCATAAAGACATTATGGAAGGATCTGAATCTTGTGGTGAATCTAAAAGCGGTTTAAAAATTGCGTATTTGCTTTTTTTGTTGCCGGGAAGCCATCTATCTAGGATTTCATTTAATTTTGGCAATTCTATAGGTTTGGTTAACAAATCATTCATCCCGTTTTGCAAGAATGTATTGCGCATACCAGATACTGCATTGGCGGTAAGCGCTATTATTGGTAAATTCGCAAAGTATTCACCTGGTATTTTTCTGATTATTCGCGTTGTTTCAATTCCATCTAGCTCTGGCATCATGTGATCCATAAAAACAATATCGTATTTTGTATTCTTAATTTTTTCAATAGCAGCTTTGCCATTTGTGCAGGTGTCTATATGCATCATATAAGCAGCCATCAAACCTTCTGCAACCATAAGATTTATGGATATATCATCAACTATTAGCACTCTTACATCGGTGGTTATAAAGGTTCTGCTTTCATCAAAATTTTCTTCTAAATTTACGCTATCATTTGCTTCATTCAAAATATTTGCAATGGAAATTGCGTGAATGGGCAAAATGAGAGTCTTTGCGTATTTTTCATACGCAATGTCGTTAAATTTTTTAATTATAACAAAATTTGGATCAACGCCAAGTGCCCAAGATGTCTTTTTTGCCTGGGCAAATATATCGGCTGAAACAAATACAAAAGAATAAGTTTTTTTCAATTCAGAGCAAAATACATTGTAATTTTCAACGCGTATGCATTCAACGCTTAAATCACCAAGAGTTTTGAGGATTGAATTTGCATATATATCGTTTGTTTCGTACAATAAAATTTTCTTTTTGTCGGGGTTTTGCACAGAAGCAATTTTTTCGCATTGCTCAACCATAAGCTGTGGGATTGCGACTAAAAAATTAGAGCCTTTGTCATAAACGCTGTTTACGGAGAGACTGCCTCCCATTGCTTCGCATAAACTTTTTGTTATTGTAAGCCCAAGGCCAGTTTCAAAAATCTTGCCCATATCTTCTTGTTTAATGCCAACGCCGGTATCTGCGATTTCTATGTTTAAAAATAAGGTATTGTCTTTTTGCATTTTTTTGTGCATAGTTATGGAAACGCAACCCTGACTGGTATATTTAAAAGCATTGTTCAATATGTTTAGCAAAATTTGCCTTATTCGTACCTCATCTCCTATCAACTTGCTTGGGATATTGTTGTCTATATCCACAACAAAATGAACCTTGCTTTCTACTGTTTTAATTTGTGTTATGTTTATAATGTCGTGAATTAGGGAAGAAACATCGTATTCTACTGGCACAATTTCCAACTTTCCAGATTCTATTTTTGAGAAATCCAAAATATCGTTGATTATAGAGAGCAAATTATCGCAGGCTTTTTTGATAGATAGCATATACCTAGGCATTTGCTCCGAGAGATTTTCTCTAGCACTTAGTTCAACCAGTCCCATAATTGCATTCATGGGAGTGCGAACTTCGTGGCTCATTCTCGCTAAAAAATTTGATTTTGCATTGCTTGCTTTTTGTACATCTTCAACTATTTTTTGCATATTAGTTACATCGCAAAGCTGAAGCAACACACCCACCATTGCATTTTTTTTGTCTTTAACTGGAGTAAAAGAAACCTTGAAATAGCCTTTATTTCCGTTTTTGAACTCTATGCCCTCATGGTATTCCAAAATTTCTTGTTTTTCAAAAACGCTTTGAAAACTTGCGTTCATTTTCTCTATTATTTCTTTAGATACAACTTGGGAAAAATGTTTAAAAAAATTACTTTTGTTAAGAGCACTTGCATCCAAGCCAATTGCATTTAAGCCGTTTCTTGACCCAAAAATAAAATTTTGGTTTACATCCATCATTATTGCAACACATGGCGTGTTGCCTAGCAATATTTCAAGGTAATTATCTCTAATGTCTTTTTGTGTTTTTAATGCTTTGTAAAGATTTTCCTGAGCTTCAAAAGAAACAATAATGTTGTCGCGCTCTCTTATTTCTCGCGCGAGCCTCTTTCTTTCTGTGCGCTCCTTTCCCAGTTCGGTTAACAGCGCATTGTATTCTTCTTGGCTATACATAAATTCTATTATTCTGCTGGTTAAAGAATACACGCAATAAGGGTTTCATTATGCTCATTATTTACCACTTCTGTTTCCGCTCTCGAGGTTGGGCATATTTCGCCGCCAGAGCAAGTTGCTATATAGTTAAAATTATTTCCCAGAATTTTATTCATCAGCTCAAATTCTTTGTTAGGTTCATTTAACAGAGCGGCACGCCTGCCAAGGCATGAATATATGAGAAGTATTCCTTCTTTATGTTTTGCCTTTATTTGTTCCATAACTTCTTTTGCCGTTTTCATAACAACATCTCCAGTAAAAGATATAGCAGACAAACTTGAGCCAACTTGAATGCCGCTAGCGAAAATATAAGCATCGTCTTTGGGTCTCACAAGCGATTTTACCACAGATGATATAATTTCGCCTTTTTCATTTTTTTCGTCTGCGATAAAAGCACTGAAAAATGAGGCTCTTTGATTGGCGGAATCTGGTTTAAGGTTTGCTTCTTCAAGGAATTGCTTGGCTTTAATATTGTTGATTTCTAGCAGACAATTTCCCTCGGCGGCAGTTACAACCCCAACATTTGGTATCATTATTGATTCTTTTGTGATGGAACCCAAGTAGAATTTAGGTTCCACATTGCCAGAGATGAGAAGCATAGCCGCTTGATTTCTAGAAATGTTTTCGCAATGCAGGGTTCTTGCAGATGAGGCTGTTTCTATTATTTCTCCGTTGGATAGGGAGCCAAAAATTGGAATGTTGTTGTCTATTTCGGTTATGGCTTTTATGTATTGGTTGGGGTAATGTCCATACATAAAATTTGGGTATAAAAAAACGAGTTTTACATCTTTATTTAGCTTGGAGTGCAAGTCTTTGTAGCATTTTTGTACTTGTTCCTTTACTTCGCCAGTATCTGGAACCGCCTCGCTCATGCCACATGCAAATTCGCAATCGTTGGAGGTTAATACCATAATGGAAAACATAAATGTTCCAATTTTTCCGTTAACTATTTGCGAGTAAGAAGTCATGCCAACAAGCGGAAACGGAATGGCTTTAGCAATTGCGGAATACACTCCAGAAACAACAAAATCCTTGTTTACAGTAACTATGCCAACAGTATTTTCTAATAATTTAAGCTCTGACAACTGAGAACGCAGCTCTTCTAGCGCAAGCTCTGCTTCATCAATTTCATTTATGATAATTGAATACGATTTTATCATGCTGAACTCCAGGTAGGATTTACCATTACGTTTGAATATAGAAAAATTTTCTACATTACGGATAGATATGCCCCTCAACTGCAAAATAGGAAAACTATATTTCATATTATTGTTTCTTGTCCTTGCTGCTTACGGGCAGATGCAGGAGAGAGTGGCTATAATCCAAACACTGGACAACAACGATTCCATAGGCGTTAACGATTTGGCTTACTTAACCGACAAGCTCCGAGAAACGGCTGTCAATGTTTTGCCAAAGGAGCAATACGGCGTTATGACAACGGAGAGCATAATTGCCTTTCTTGGTTCGCAGGAACGTGCCGCTAAGGTATGCAATGAGTCTAGCTGCCTTGCGGAGCTTGGCAGAAAGGTTAGTGCAGATTACGTGGCGCAGGGGAGGATAGGGAGATTTGGCAAGGATTTAACTATTAAGGTAGAACTCTACAGTGTCAAAAGCGGAAGTTTGATAGGCTCATTCACAGGCCATTCCAAAGACATATACGGCTTCTTAACCTTAATAGACGAAAAAGCTCCTGATTTGTTCAAAAGGCTTCTTAACGCACCGAGCAGTTCAAGTGCGCCGCCGCCTGCTGTTGTTACAGAGAAAGTTAGTGACTTGGAAAAAATGGATGATTACAAGTCTAGTGATGGAAAATCATTTACAGACAAACGTGATGGCAAGAAATACAAAATGGTAAAAATAGGTTCACAGACTTGGCTGGCGGAGAATTTAAACTACAACACAAGTGACTCTAAATATGACTGGAATGCGGCTATGAAAGCTTGCCCCCAAAATTGGCATTTACCAAACAATGCAGATTGGGAAAAACTAGTTCGTGAAGCTAAAAATTATTCAGATTTTAATAAAGAGTTTGGAAACTCTCAAAGAGGTGATTGGTGGAGTAGTACAGAAATTTCAGGATTTCCTTCTGCAGGTGCTGATAGTTGGAAGATTAATATTTTTGGTTTAAAAAACAACGGCAGAGTTTGGCCATTTGCTAAATCATTGCTAAAGTATGTCCGTTGTCTACAGGATAATTAACGCACACTTGGCTTGAGTGTGGGGGTGAATTTGTGAGCGTTCCTTCGCTATGCAGTTACAGAGCGTGTTTGTTTGCGAAGGTGATTCTCAATATCGGCAACAGTATAGCCTTTCTTTATGAGGTCTAGGATTTCGTTGCTTTTCTTTTCGCCACCATCCTCGCGAGCTTCTTCCCTTGCAACCTCCAAAGCATCGTCCAAATTCCATTCTGTAAAAAGCATATTCAACACCTCCGAAGCGTGTCTCTCTAAGAAAGATAGTAAAATATTTCGCTCAACACAGCTCTTTATAGCGGCTTCTACAGCTTCCGCCAGTTCCATAGTCTGGCGATTCTTGTTCACCTCTGCTATAAGCTCGTTGTAGCCACTCAAAACTGGACTCTTACTCGCTATATCCGCATTGCGACCCTTGTTTATGTTGTAAACGTTTGCGACAAGCTCAAGATTGCCCTTGCCTTTGGTTTTAAAAGAATCTGAAAGCCTAAGCTCCTTGAAATCGGGAAACTCATCCTTGCCGTTGTACAGAACTATAAACTCCGGCGCAGGGATTTTTATCAGCTTCTCTCTGTACAAATCTTTGCCTTTGGTTATTCGCTCATATTCCCTTCCCAAATACATGAGCATCCTAAGCGGTATGTTGTTATTCACGGTTGACTGGTGCTCTATGAGGACTACAAGCCTGTCGTCCACTACGAAAGCTACATCGTTCAATTGTCCTTTGAATAGGGCATTTGAAAGAGTCACTATCTCTATTTTTGTATCTGTCGGGTAGTTTTGCCCTGTCACTGCATTGTAAAGCTCTAATGCAGCAGGTGGTTCGCTGAACAGCAGAGTGAAAACGCTGTCTTTGTGGTTGCGATTGATTTTGATTTCGGTCATTTTGAACCTCCATTTTTTGTTCGTTACCTATTAGACGTAAAAAAACGGAAAAAAAATCCTAAAAAGTGAAAAAAATCTAAAAAAAGTAAATTTTGTCAACAAATGTTTGCAAATAAGTATGCCTGCCACTTGATAAAACATTTACAGATGGGCTTTTAAAAAATAATTGCAGGCAAAATTGTGCATTTTTTCATTAAATACCCCAAGTACATTGACTAAAGAGAAATAACCTATTTTTTCTACATTACCCACAATGCGCTCAATTTCACTAATATTGCTTATTTGGGTTTCTTCTCTCTTTGCGGCGGGAGCTGCCAAGCAAGACCCTATTCTGCTTGAGTCTATTGTTGCTGTTGTGGACGGCAAGGTTATTTTGCGTTCCGATTTAATGGCGCAGCTTTACCACTATCAGTCCACGCCAGGTTTTATGCAGTTGCCAGAGAACGAGCAAATGTCTAGGGTTTTGGATAAAATAATAGAGGAAAAAGTTTTGCTATCTAGGATATCCAGAGATTCTATAAAGGTAGAAGAATCCGAGCTTTCGCAGAGGGTGGATATACATATAAAGAATTTGGCCGCTAGGCAAAACGCAAGCGTTACCGCACTTGAAAAAGCTATAAAAGCCCAGCTTGGCATAAGCATAGCGCAATACAGGGAAAAACTTATGGAGCGTTTTAAGGAAGAAATGCAGCTCTCACGCATTAGGCAAAAGCACGTGGGCATAATAACCCCCACAAGAAAAGAAGTGGAAGAATTTTATGTAGCTTACAAAGACAGCATTCCCCGCCAATACGATTGTCTTTTATTCAGTTCCATAAGTATTCCCGTGGAACCTAGCAAATTCGTAACAGATTCTGTTAAAAATGTAGCCATTGCTCTTATAGATTCCTTAGACAGAGGCATTCATTTTTCTGTGCTTGCAAAAAATCACAGCCAAAATTCCTTTGCAGATACTTCTTCATATTTACGCAGAGGTTTTGGCGAACCAGATTACGAAAGGGCAGCCCTCAGGCTTGGCATAGGTCAGTGGACAGATAACCCTGTTTTAACAAAAGAAGGGTGGAATATAATCCGGCTTATGGGAAAAAAAGACGATGGCATAAAAACAGCGAATATTCTTTTGAGAGTGGAACCAACTGCAGCCGATTCTCTGCAAGTTTTGCATAAATTAGATTCTTTGAAAAGCGAAATTGAAAAGGGCAAAATAAATTTTTCAAAAGCAGCCATTGCCTTTAGCAAAGACAGAGAAACATCTTTCAAGGGTGGTAGTTTTGGCTGGCAAGAGAGAAAGGCTATAGACCCAGCTTATGCAAAAATAATATCTTCTTTAAAAGTAGGTGAAATTTCGGAACCAGAAATTATAGATGGAACATATAGAATTCTACGCCTAGATAACGAAGCGCAGGTTCGCGAGTATAACTTAGAAGAAGATTATCCTATAATTGAAAGCATGGCCGCTGGCTATATGTCTAACCTCAAACTTAAGGCTTTAATAAGCCAGTGGAGAAATGAGGTTTATATTGAAATTCAAGATTTATAGGAAGAAGAGGGATTCGAACCCTCGGTTCTTACGAACAACGGTTTTCGAGACCGCCCCGATCGACCGCTCCGGCATTCTTCCGAGCAGATAAAGAAATATAGCAAATTTTACTATATTACTAGTGTTGAAAAAAATCTACACAATAATTATCGCTTTAATAGCCTTGTGCGGAGGCTTTTATGCTCTTGTGCGTTTTGCCGGGCTCAATCCCGATGAGTTGTTTCAAAAGCCTGCCACCAAAACAGAATTTTTTGGAACTGTTGACCCCGAAAGACTACAGCAACTCTACGATTCCCTAGAAAGCATAAATTTTGCCATACGCAAAGAAACAGATGAAAGATTATTAAAAAACCTTAAAGACACACAGAAAAATTTATGGGAACGCATTTTATCGGCAAGAAACGCAATTAGCAAAGCCGAGGCTCCAAAAAGCATTAAAGAAGAAGAAAGCAATTTAATGGATCATCTAATAAAGGGAATAGCTATTACCGCCGCAGTGTTGCTTACCATAATCATCTTCTTAATAATAAAAATAATGAGGCGGCACAAAGAGGTTGAAAAAGTTACGGAAAGATTAAAGAATTTGCAAACAGAACCGCTACCGCCTCCTCCGCTCAGCGGTTTAGATCCAACCGTGTTTCAAACTCGTTTTTCAGGGCTTCCACTTCCAAAAGTTAAACCGGTTGAAACAGTTGCTGTACGGGCTGCAGAGCCTCCCACGATGAGAAAAACAGCAAAGCAAAGGGTAACAGAAGCAGTTGAAAAACTGCGCCAAGCTCTCACTTCTGTGCGTTCCGGTACAATGAAAGCACCAGTAGCAACCGATAGTTTAACAAAAACAAAAATAAGGGTTACAAGCCTAAATAGCACAAAAATTAACCCGCCAGTAGATGAAACAACCTACGACCGCAAGGTCAGAGAAAAAAAACAAGTTTTAGACTGGGCAAGGCAAGGACGCACTCCTGCTGAAATATCAAAGTGGGCTGGGCTTCCTAGAGACCAGGTTGAAACCATTATCCGTTTGGCTCGTGAACGAGGCGAGTAAAATTAAATGATTGAAGCTAGCGCACAATGGCTAATGGCTAGCGGGTTCAATTCTACAAATGACCAGCCTTTGGCTGTTCGCCAGCGAATAAGTAGCGAGTTGGCGTCTGAAAATACTGGAAATTTTGGAAATTTTGGTTCAGACAATTTTCAATTAGATGCCGAAAGATTAAAAATCATAGATGAAATATCCCGTTTGATTTTTGAGTTGAAAGAGCAATTTCCAAAACTTGCACAATATTTATCAAAAGCAAGGGATAATTTTTCTACAAGTCAGGAAAATGTTCCCATAAAAAACTTAATGAATTTGCTCACTCAAGTTCAACAGAATTTAAATAAACCAGAAGCAGTAGAAACCGTAAAAAATCTTGTAAATGAAATTGTGAAAATTTTGCAGCCACCAAGCACTGAAACTCCGCCGGAATACAAGTTAGTTTTGGCTCTTTCTAAAAATGATTTTATAAGTGCAAACATCGCCGCAAAAAACATAGTGCAAACGGCAATTTCGCAAGCTCAAACCGTTCCGCAGCAAATTCCACAACAAATTCAAGTTCCGCAGCAAACTCAAATTCCTCAACAAGCTCAAGTTCCGCAACAAATTCAAATTCCGCAAGCCGCAACAACGATGCAAACTTTTCAAACAATTTTAAATGCTTTACAGGAATTGAAAGAATTGGGCATTCCAATGGAACTTAAAAATACTCCGTTAAAGGAATTGGAAACTGTGGTTCTGCAAAAAACAGGAATAGAAATAGACCAAAATTTTCCAAATTTACGCAATTTGCAGAATTTTTTTTATGAAAAGCCAACTTATGTAGCCATTAGTTTATTGCCAGCAAATCAAGCTGTGCACTTTGAGAATGTTGCAAATGTTGTGGAGATTCCTTTGCCAAAAGATTTTCCTGTGCAAAAAATATTTTCAAATATATTGCAAACCCCACCACCACCGCAACCTATTCCACAGCAAGTCACGCCGCCGCTGATTTTGCCAGAACAACCAATTCCGCAACCGCAGCAGACTACACCACTAGCACCGCCATCAACTTCGCCACAACTGCAATCAATTCCACCGCAAACTATTCCGCTGTCGATTTTGCCAGAACAACCAATTTCGCAACCGCAGCAACCAATTCCACAGCAAGTCACGCCGCCGCCAATTCTGCCACAACCCCAATCAATTCCACAGCAAACCACGCCTCCGCCAATTCAACCGCAACAATCAATTCCACAGCAAGTCACGTCGCCGCCAATTCCTCCACAACAACAATCAATTCTACAATCGCAGGCGATTTTGCCAGAACAACCAATTCCACAATCACAGCCAATTCAACCACAACAACAATCAATCCCACAGCCGCAATCAATTCAACCACAGCAACCAATTCCGCAGCAGCAACAGACCGTGCCACTGCCACCGCAATCATCGCAGTTGCCAAATATTCCGCGAAAAATTGAAATGGCATTTTCGCTTCATCAAATAACTCCGCCATCTCCATCTCAAAACACTTCGCAACCTACTTCCAAATTTATTCTGCAACCTTGGCCGGTTAGCGCAATAATTCCAAAAGAGGAAAGAGATTTTTGGTTAAAAACAGATTTACCATTAACTCCGCAAATATTAAATGTCAGAGAAACAATTTTATCTTTTGGAAAGCTGCCAGAAAATCCAGAGATTGTGAAATTGTTTGCAAACAACTTGCACGAAATGTCTTTGCAAACCGAATCAGGAGCTTATGTTTCAAAAGAACAGGCAAATTTATTGTGGAGAGTGATGCAACAAACTTCTCAATTGCCAACTATTAATTCTCAGTTCTCGGTTTTCAACACTCAAATTTTAAAATACCAAGCAGCCGGAAATTACGAGGGGGAATTATTTAAGAATTTGCCGGAGCCTATTAAAAGAGAATTGCAGCACGAATTGCCCGCAGGCAAAACTTGGCAGCCCGAAACTTTGCAAAAAGCAGTTGAAAAAATTTTGGAAAAATATACAGAAGTTGAACAGCAACAATTGAGCAAATCAAACCAAAATGAGCATACAAGTAAACACAGCGAAGAAATAAGGCAGGTTTTGCAAAATCTAAAAGAGCAAATTCAGTGGACAAGAATAGACCAAGACACCCGCGTACAAAACGATAGGGAAAACGTATTCTACTTTATGCACGAAGGCAACCTACAAAAAGGCAGATTGAAAATAAAAGATGAACGCAAAGGCAGCTCTAAAAAACATCAAGCATCTTCAATTTCTTTTTCCATAGAAACCAAAACAAAAAATTTAGGCGATGTACACGCAGATTTAACACTGAGCAAAAGTGTTTTAAATATTCGCCTGCAAGATTCCGTAGGCACGGCTAGTGAAGCTGTTCAAACAGAAAGAGAGAGTCTCGCTAAAGAATTGGCTGATATTGGCATTGTACTTGGTGAATTGCTATACGGCAAAACTCCAAAAGTTAGAAATTTGCCTATAAACAAGCCCGAAGAGAAAAAGAACAGCGGTCTTGATGTTAGGGCTTGAGATTATTTGATTCCTTTTTCTATATTCTGTTCTATCGGAATTTTAATAGGAATTTTTTATGCATCCAGACCTTAAAGACAAAGTAAAAACCGCACAAGAGGCGGCAGCTTTAATCAACAATGGGGAAATTATAGGAGTTAGCGGCTTTACAGGAGCCGGATATCCAAAAGTTGTCCCTGCGGAACTGGCAAAAAGAACAGGAGAGCTTAAAGCGAAAGGTGAGGAATTCAGCATATCGCTTTATACTGGAGCCTCCATAGGAGACGAGTGCGATGGCGTTTTAGCCCGTGCTGGCATAATGAAAATGCGCCTGCCCTACCAAAGCCACGCAGATGTTCGGGGCAATATAAACAAAGGCGTAACCGAGTACATAGATATGCACCTATCGCATTCGGCGCGTATGATACGCATGGGATATGTTCCAAAGCCTACCCTTGCAATAGTTGATGCCTGCGACGTAACCCCAGACGGCAAAATTTACCTAACCGGCTGTGGTGGCAACACACCAACATACCTGCAAACCGCAGAGCGCATAATAATTGAGCTAAACACCCACTACGGCGATACCTTAATAGGTTTGCACGATGTATTTATCCCTGAACTCAGGGGAGAAATTCACATTCACTCTGCCGGAGACAAAATAGGCAAAGAATATGTGCAGGTGGACCCCAAAAAAATAGTGGCTATAGTAGAAACAAAGCTGCCAGATTCCTTAAAACCATTTGCCGCACCAGACGAAGAGTCTCATGCCATAGCTGCCTATATTTTGGAATTCCTTTCGCACGAGCGCAAAAAAGGTCGCCTGCCTAACGATGTTCCTTACCAAAGCGGTGTTGGCAACGTGGCAAACGCAGTGCTTGGCACAATGGCAAAAGACCCAGCCCAAGCACCTGTGGCTCTTTACACAGAGGTTATTCAAGATTCCGTTTTTGATATTTTAGAAGCAGACAAGCTCATTATAGCAAGCGGAGCTTCTGTTAGCTATTCACTTGCTGGGCAAGAAAAGTATAAAGCAAATGCCCACGCCAAAAACTGGAAAAGCAAATTTGTTTTGCGCCCACAAGAAATTTCCAATAATCCCGAAGTTATTCGCAGGCTTGGCGTAATTTCCATGAACACAGCACTAGAAGCCGATATTTTTGGCCACGTGAACAGCACTCACGTAAATGGTTCCAGAATGATGAACGGCATAGGTGGTTCTGGCGATTTTGCCCGCAACTGCCTGCTCGGATTCTTTATGACCCCAAGTACTGCAAAAGGCGGGAAAATCAGCGCAATAGTTCCAATGGTGAGCCACACAGACCATACCGAACACGATACAATGATTTTCGTATCTGAACAAGGTCTTGCAGATTTAAGAGGTCTTGCACCAATTAAAAGAGCACGCTTGATAATTGAAAAATGCGCACATCCAACTTACCGACCGCTTTTACAGGAATATTTAGAATATGGCATAAAGCACTCCGCTTTGCACACCCCGCACTCTCTAGACAAAGCCTTTGATTTCCACAAAAGGCTGATAGAGACGGGCAGCATGATGGTTGGATAACCAAATGGAGATAGATAAAGATTTTACCATCCTAGCCATAAGTGATAATTACACTGGCTTGGATATTTTAAGCAGTATTCTATCTCCATATTATACAGTTAAGATGATATCTTCCACAAACGATGCTTTAATTTCGCTGAATTCCGATGATGTACATTTGGTTATTTTAGACTGTGCAATGTATGACAGCGGAGGCTATGGATTTTTAGCCGAAGTAAAATCTCGCGAAGATACAATGCAAATTCCCGTTATTCTTATAGGCGATACAAGCCAACCTGAGTTTGAAGAATTAGCTTTTGCGTTTGGGGCGGTAGATTACATAAGCAAACCATTCCGCTCTTCAATAATCAAAGTGAGGGTTAATAACCAAAGGTTAATGGTAAAACAAATAAAAGCCATAGAAGAACTCGGTTTATTGGATCATTTAACCGGTATTACCAATAGGCGAGGTTTTGACAATAGAATTAATTTGGAATGGCTAAGGGCAATTAGAGATAAAACTTGTCTTAGTCTAGCTATTTTAGATATAGACCATTTCAAAGTATATAACGATGAATACGGACATGCGCAAGGCGATGTTCTTTTGCGCACACTCGCCCAAAAAATTACTTCTATGCTAAGAAGGCCGGCAGATTTTGTGGCACGTTGGGGTGGAGAAGAATTTGTGTTGATGATGCCAAACACAACTCGCAAAGGCGCTACCGAGCACGCAGAGAAAATTCGCAAATCTGTACAAGAAATGGAGGTACAAAATTTGCCATCTACAACCGTAAGCATTGGCGTAGCTTCCGTTTATCCTTCCGCAAATTCCTCAGTGACAGAAATTTTCGATATGGCAGATAAAGCCCTTTACCAAGCCAAAAATGCAGGGCGAAACAAAGTGTGCTTCTTTACCTAAGCAACTCCTTCGCCTAGTTTTGCTTCTCTTATTTCTATATCTTTTCTTTCCCACAAATTTATTTCAATGGGAGGAATTTTTTCACCCTCTTTATTATATATCAAAACAATGGCTGGTTTATTTTGTTCCTTTGTATTTGAGCGCATCACAATGCCTACACAGCCAGTTAATTTTCCTTCTCCGTCTGAAGTAACCATTACTCTATCTCCTGAGCTATATACTGGAATCATTGCGATAAGAGTTTCAACAATGGAGGAATTTAGCTTTGCTCCAGAAAGCCGTACCAAAAATTTTATGCTGCTTATTGGCGTTTGGGCGGTTATGCCAGGTGGCGGAAATATAAGAGAAATATAATCCAAAGCAACTGCGGCTATTTCTGCATATCTATTCATGGTTCCTTTAACGGTTGGCCCTGTTGGGCGCACAGGCGGACTATTTGTTCCAGTTAGCTTGCGAGGGTAGCCACCTCCGTCTTGTCGCTCGTGGTGTTGCAAAGCTACATTTGCGCAAACCAAAGAGAGATTGCATATCTTGATAATTTCATAGCCATAATTGGGATGCTGTTTTTTAAGTTCCAATTCTTGCAGGGATAATTTTGAATTTAGGCTGAGTGCATGGTCTGGCAAAAGAAAGTAACCTATGTCCATAATCAATACTGCCAAAATTATGTCTTCAACCTCATCTGGGGTAAAATTATAGCGTTTTGCAAGCAATGCGGCAACTATGGCGCAATCTATGGACTGCTGCTCGTAAAAGTTTCCAAGGGAGCGAGTACCAGTTATGTGCAAAAGAGAAGGATCTGCCTTTTTAAGTTCCTGATAAATTTCTGCGGCTACTTTTCTAAAAGCCGCAATGTTAAGTGCTTCTTTTATTCCTTCTGGTTTGCTTAGAATTTCCTCTGGAGTGGGAACGGGTTCTTCGGAATTGTTTTTAATAAGCCCTATTTTTGAACGGAAATCCAAAATCGTTTTCCTCAGCAAAAGAACGCTCTGGTTAATTGTAGCTTCTGAAATTAAATCTTCACTTTCTAGGTCTTCCAACCCCTCTTCTTGTACCCATATTCTGTCTATGCCAATGGCGGCAAGTTTTGTGCTAACATCTGGTGTCATTCTGAAACCATTAGAAAGCATTATTTCTCCAGTATCGCGGTAAATGCTTCTGGCAAGAACGTGCCCGGCTCTAAGCTCTTTCAACGCAATTTGAAACATTAATTCCTCCTCTCAGTCATTGCTTCAAAAAAATCTTTGAGCAATGTATTAATGTGATTCTTGGGCAATTTTTCTAATATTTCTGTTGCCTTGTATAAATGTGAACAGGCTATTACCTTTGCTTCTTCAAAACAATTTGAATTTTTCAATTTTTCAACTATTAAAGTTGCAGCATTGGAATCGGCAGCATTCTTAACAAGCATTTCCATTTCTTCTCTTGGATTTTTCTGAAAATATAGCAAAAGCGGAAGTGTTATTAAACCATTTTGCAAATCGCCAAAATTATTTTTTCCTAGGGCTTCTGCACCAATGCCATAATCTAGAATATCGTCTATTATCTGAAAGGCTATGCCAAAATTTAGACCCAAATCTCCACATGCTTCAACTATTTCATTGTCATATCCGGCCAAAATCGCTCCGCTTTGCGCACAAGACACAAGCAATGAAGCGGTTTTGCCTTCTATTACGTGTATATAATCTTCAAAAGAAATATTTATATTTCCGGCTAAATCCACTTCCAAAATTTCTCCGGCAACAAGAGCACTTGCGGCATTTGCAAGGCTTTGCGGAATGCGGCGGTCTTCTTCGTTAACAACAAACATAAGAGATTGCGCAAGCATATAATCACCCGCAAGAACAGCTATTTTATTTCCAAAATCGTGATGCAAAGAGCTTACGCCACGGCGAAACTCACTGCGGTCTATAACATCATCGTGCACTAGGCTTGCAAGATGTAGCATCTCAACGCTTGCCGCAGCACGAGCCATTCTCTCTAAATTTTTTACTTCGCCATTGCTTTGCGAGAGCAGAAAAAGCAAAATTGAACGGAGCCTTTTACCTGGTTTTTCTACTGTTTGTGTAATACGTTCTCTCAGGCCCTTTGGGGAATTTTCAGCAACTTGGCGCATCATTTTATCTGCAAGATCCAAAGAAGGTTTAACCATGTCTCTGGCTTCCTTAATTACGCATTGATATTTATCCAAAAAAGTCAACCTATAATTCTCCGTTTTCTTGTCGCCTTTTTGAAAATACACTGGTTGGATATTGAACTCTTGTGTGCGTACTGCCCTCTAAGCCCTGCAAAAATCCTTCGCCAAGTTCTTTTAAATCATTTATGGTTAAACCAGAATCGTTGAGTTGGTCTTCAAACATTTTATCTTCTATAGTTTTTTGAATCATTTTTGATAGTTGTTCGGGTTTAGAATTTTGCATTGAACGGCTTGTTGCTTCTATTGCATCGGCAAGCATTAACACAGCAGTTTCTTTGCTATGCGGTATGGAGCCTTTATAGCGAAAATCAGCTATATTTACCTCTTTGTCGGTGTACATTTCTTTAGCTTTGTTGTAAAAATAATATGCCACATTGGTTCCGTGGTGTTCTTCTATGCCAGCTATAATGGAATCTGGCAAATTGTATTCTTCGGCAAATTCAACTCCTCTTTCTACGTGTGCCTTTAAAATTTTTATTGAATCGTAAGGAGATAGATTGTCGTGAGGATTATAGCCAAATCTTTGATTTTCTGTAAAATATTCAGGGCGCATAGTTTTGCCAATATCGTGATAAAGTGCCATTACCCTTATTAAAAGAGTATTTGCTCCAATGCGCTCGCCTGCTATTTCGCCGAGATTTCCAACTTGAATGCTATGGTGAAAACTGCCAGGAGCATATTCCGACAAATGCCGGAGCAATGGATGATTGAAATCGGAGAGTTCCACAAGTCTTAAATTTGTTGTTATTTGAAAAAGCCTCTCAAAAATATTGCAAAAAACAGATACAAAAGTTACGCTTAACAATAAATTAGCAGCACCAAGCAAAAAATTTTGCCAATAAACATCCCAAGAGATGCTGTTTCGCAAAAGCAAAATTCCAAGAAGCGACACAGCAAAGATAACAAGCCCAGTTCCAAAAGCCTGCATAAATCTAACTCTGTATCTTATATTGTTCACTATCAAACTCATAGCAAACGATATGAAAAATGCAGCTATGCACAGGGATAAATCATAGTATCCAAAAATTCCAATTAATACTGAACTCCAAAGAGATATTGTAACAGCCGTTCTAAACGGATAAAGAACAGATATTAAAATAGGAGCAAAAGCAAAGGGATAAAACCAAATTATATTCAGGTATTCGTTTTGAATAAATATGGAAAAGAAATCGTGAACTATACGAAATAGAACAATTTGAGTTATTAGTATAATAGTAATTGCCCATATATGTAAAGGACGAACTCTCCTATCTATACGAAAATACCACAGATAAAAAGAAAGTACAAAGAGGAGCATAAAATATAATATGTACTGCCCATAAGTAGCTGTATAAAAAAATGTAACAGAATCTCTTTGAATGGCGTTCTGCATAGCATTAATTTTTTCTAAAGTTTCTTTTGTAACTATTGAACCCTGTGATATTATTTCCATTCCGCGAGGAATCATACCCTTTGACGGATTTACCTGCGCTGCCGCAGCGGCTTTGCGAGATTCTGTTTCTTTATCCAAATAAAATATATTTGGCGACACAAACACATACAAAATTTCATAAAATGCACTGGTTATTCCAGGAGTTGAGCTAAAAATATTTTTATATTTGTCCAAAACGGCGTCTATTAAAATTTCTTTTAAACGAATGGAGGAACTTTCTACAATTGAATCTTTGCCGTTTCTGACTAGCAAAACTTCTTGCTTTGAATACAATATATAATTAACCGAATTTAAATTGCGAGATTCCTTGAACATCACAACATCTTTTGCTCGCTCTGCTATTAAGGTATTTGAAACGCCTTGTGAGAGCATTGTTTTAAAAATATTTTTCAATGTATCTATGGTTGTTGCATTTTGAACAAGCTGATTTAAGGCTGCAGATGATATTTTACGCACAATGGATTGATATAAATCTCCTGCAACAGCTATCTTTCTTTGCTCTACGGCAGGTGCGTTGGAAATTTCTGCCTGCAATTTTCCGTAAGTTTCAATTTGCGATATAAGCATATCAAAATTTTCAGAAAGTTTTTTAGTGGCTTCTTCACTGTATTCAAACACCGGCTGAACTTTGTCTTTGGCTTTTTTCATTTCGTCTTCTAATTCTTGCGGGCTTTTTAGAACATCAAAGGATATTTGCGCTACAATTGAACGAGGAGCGCTTTGCCCAATCACTGGAAGTTCAGATTTATGTGCTATGTCTTCTGTGGGAAATAAAATAATGGCAGATATTGCAAATACCGTAGAACAAAACACAAAATGAAAAAATGATTTATTCATAATTCATATCAGCTCCCATAGCGAATTCGCTATGTTTGCTGTGTTTTCTATCATTGCTGCTTCTTTTGTAGGAACTCCTTGTAGTTTTTGTTCTAACCCCTTGCAGTTAATCGTTGTGCCGGAATTTTCAATCCAGTGGCGAACACCAATTGCAAGGGTTGCTTTTTTTGTGGTATTTCCGTTGAATGGGCTTAAAGCTATGTGCTTTTCGATATTATCCAAAATAGCCGCTTCTTTTGGGGCATAGTCCCATAAGTCTGCGGAAACGGTTATTAAAAGTTCAAATTCTTTTGCCTTTTGCAAAGACTCTTTTAAATTTGCATTGATGCCAGCTTTTTCAAGGCAGGCTCTGTTTGCAACAGGGTCGCCAGAGCGGGCAATGCCGTCTGCTGCCTGAACCGGCAAAAAAGAACCGCCAAAAAGTTGTACATTGTTGCCAATTTTTTCAGCAAGTTTTTTAAATGCGGCAATTTCTTCTGCTGTGCATGTGGTGCCAAGAACTATAGCTATTTTTCCTTTTGTCTCTTTTATAAGCTCTGCAACTTTGGGAATATCGCCGCTTAACAACCTATTTTCATGTACATTTTGAACCACATCCCTTGCCGCATTTGAAAGCCAACTTCTGTTTACCTCTGCATTGCAGCGCGGCGTGATTCTATAAACAACTCCGTCTGCATAGTCCACCCATATATTTGCGCCAAGGGAATCGTCCATTGCTATTGTTGGAACTTTGCTCAAAGCCCAAACGCGTTTTCTAAAGCGGAAGGCTTTATCGGTTAATGCTCCAACGGGGCAAATATCGCTTAGGCATCTGTCGTAAGGGTGGTCTAATTTTTCGCCTGGGAAGGTTGTGATGTAGGTATGTCCGCCTCTTGATGCTAGTTGTAATTGTTCATCGCCTGCAATGTGGCGCATAAACCTCACGCATCTGTCGCATTGAATGCAGCGTTCTTCGTCTAGAGCAATTCTAGGCCCTAAATCAACTCGTTTTCCACCTCTGTGCTGCCCTTTGCTGTCAGTTGAGGAGTGTTCGGGGTTTCCGTGGTAGAGCTTTCCAACTTCGGGGTTCAACCTGCTATTTGAGGCTCCCGCCATTACATAATTTTCTTGGAGCATACACTCGCCAGCTTTGTCGCAAATTGGGCAATCTAACGGGTGGTTCACAAGCAAAAATTCCAAAACCGCTTTGCGCGCATCTGCAACACGAGGGCTGCTTGCAGGGGTTGCAACCTTCATGCCTGCATGAACAGGCGTGTAGCAACCAATGGTGAGCGCCATTCCTCTAGGTCCGTCAACCTCAACCAAGCACTGGCGGCAGTTTCCGCTAACGGGCAAATACCCGTGATAGCACAAATGCGGCGTTTCTATTCCAACTGCTTTAAGAGCCTCTATGAGGTTTGTGCCGCCAGGAACCTGAACTTCTTTGTTGTCCACAGTGATTGTCACCAGCGGAGAGGAAGCCGTTGGCAATACAGGCATGTTGTAATGGTTGCTCATATAGTATATGGTAATATATAAAGTTCATAACACGTGCTTCTGCCACCATGCGGGTCTTGCCTTAAAATTCCCTTTTCTAGCAAGTCTTTTATGTCCCTAAAGGCGGTATCTTGCGAACATTTTGCGATTTTTGCCCATTTTGAGGTGTTTAGTTTTCCGGTAAAATCGTCCATTAATTTATTCAACATTAAACGCTGCCGACTATTGAACGGGGTATCTTTGTGCTTATCCCAAAAATTAACCTTGAAAAGCACAGAATTTGTTATTCTTTCAGATTCAAGCAGGGCTTTTTTCAAGGTTTCCAAAAACCACAAAAGCCAGTCCGTTATATCACTATTTTCGTACTGAGTTTTTTCCAGTATATCGTAATATTTTTTTCTCGATTTCAAAATTTGCGCAGACATGCTGTAAAATCTTTGAGAGCTGTTATCCGAGCGTGCAAGCATCATATCGGATATTGCGCGGGCTATCCTTCCATTGCCGTCATCAAAGGAGTGTATGGTCACAAACCAAAAATGCGCAATGGCAGATTTTAGAATATAGTTGGGTTCATTTTCTTCATTGAACCATTTTAAAAACTGAGCCATTTCCTCCGAAAGCCGCTTTGGTTCTGGGGCTTCGTAATGAATATTTAAATGCCCCATTCTGCCAGATACTATCTGCATTTCCTCTTTTCTGTATTTTCCAACGGATATTGACGGGAAATACTCACTTGCAAAGAGAACTTTATGCCATTCAAATAATCTTTTTTCTGTTAGTGCCTTCTTAAAATTCTGTGTGGCATCAAGCATCATTTCAACAACTCCGTCTATAGCTCTGCTGGATTTCACCGTATTGCCAGCATCTATGCCCAAACGTTTGGCTATTGAAGAGCGCACTTGTTCATAATTCAATTTTTCCCCTTCGATTTCAGAAGATTTCAGCACGTCTAAAGTAAGGGTGTTCAGCATAGCCTCTGTTTTCTGTGAAAATCCCATAGCGAGCATCAATCCGCATATCTTGCCCTGCAAGCGAATTACCTCGTTAAGCAAAGGATTAACCGCACTTTCCTTCCAAGAAAATGCAGTCCAGTTCTTGCGATTATGTATGGCATTTTTTTTCACCATGCGGAGAATATAGAAATTATTCTCCGCAAATTTGCGGAGAATAGCTTACTCCTATTTCTTTGTGCAAGTAACGCCAGCAGGGTACTCTCCTTCAAGCACATCATCATAGTAATATACGGCATTCGATCCCGTTCCGGCATCTATCTCACATTTTGATTTCCAGTTAGTTGGACAACCTCCTGGTTCGAATTTAGTGCCCATCCTTTCACAACGTTTTTCGTCCATACGACCATCCTTATATTACGCACACTTATCCTCGCTAACCCAGCAACCAGGACCATAGCTCTTTCCTTTATTCCCGTCTCCGCCACCGTCATCTGAAGAGCAGGAAAGTGCGGATGTCAAGGCAAATCCGAAGATAGCCGCCAAGAAAAAACGAGAGATTTTCATAGTAAACTCCTATTTAGCTAATAATAACAAAATAAATATATAAAAATAAAGCGTATTTGTCAAGGAAACAGCCCAAACTGGGAAATTACCTCACCAAGCAAAGGTGGTTTAATTTTTCTATATTAAACTTAGTCCATTAAACTTAGTTTAGGAGTTTTATGCAGCAATACAACATTCACGAAGCAAAAACGCATCTGTCTTCTTTAATTGACAATGCCATAAAAGGCAATCCTTTTATAATAGCCAAAGCTGGCAAGCCTGTGGTTAAAGTAGTTCCTTATTCTTTCGAAGAACCTAAAAAACAGAGAATAGGATTTTTAAAAGGCAAAATTTCCATTCCTGCCG
>Ga0268262_10001632_pt1 | contig 27386 bp, 20 predicted proteins | sample TergutNc150P3_FD_190354 | JGI IMG/M metagenome (GOLD analysis project Ga0268262, IMG submission 190354) | Nasutitermes corniger P3 segment gut microbial community from laboratory colony in Florida, USA - Nc150 P3 (SPAdes) (version 2) | ecosystem: Host-associated > Arthropoda: Insects >... | reverse complement strand
TTGACAATTTAAAAACCATAATATATATTAAAAAACATAATTGTTTATATGGAAACAATAAGAATCATTTGGAGACCAAAAAATGCCAGGAATTTGTCGGGTTATGCCTTTTTTCATGAAAAAAACGGGAAAAAGCATAGTTTTTGTACATTTTTTATCTTTTGCAAAAAAGCCAGAATTTTATCCTCCTAATGATAAATTCGGTTTTTACATACTTCCCCGTAGGGGGAAATATGGGGTTTACCGTTGGTAGACTGCCCCTAAGGGGGTTAATCATCCTCCAGTGATTAACCCTCTTGCCGGGGGTTTTCATGGATCAAAAGGAGTTCTCTATGAAGGGAATGAAAAAACTAATTGTTCTTACGATACTCGTTTGTATCGCAAGCATGGCTTTTGTCGGCTGTAAAAAGAAAGCGGCTGCTTCAGGCGACAACTACCCGATTGAGATTTCAGTTTTTATTGGGAGCGGTTCGCAGCCTTCTCCTGACAACAAAATGTTCAAGTACCTGAAGGAAAAATTTAACGTTACATTCAATTGGGATATCCTTGTTGGAGACCTTTACCAAAAACGGGGAACCATGATTGCAGGCGGCGTATACCCTGACTTAATTGAAATTAACGAAACCGCGTTTATTGACGCGGGCGCTGTGATTCCATTGGACGATCTGTTTGATAAGTATGGTCCCAGGCTTAAGGCGCATTACGCTGATAATTGGAAAAAAATGAGGCACACAGACGGCAAAGTCTACTGTATGGTGAATTATGGCATTATTCATGGCGTTGAACAGGGCGCTTTTTATAATGGGTCTGCATTTTGGGTTCAAAAGGCAGTTTTAAAAGACGCAGGCTACCCTAAAGTTACCACAGTTGACGGTTTTTTTGACATGATAGAAAACTATTACAGGAAAAACCCGAATGTTAACGGCCAGCCGACAGTTCCTTTTACAGTTATTACCGAGGACTGGCGCGCTTTTGAGCTATGGAACCCGCCCAATTTCCTTGCAGGTAACCCCAACGAAGGGAACGGGGTTGTAAACCCCTCTACCTATGAATACAAAAATTTCTTTACAATGGATATTTCCAAGCGCTGGTTCAAGAAACTGAACGAAATGAATGCGAAGGGGTTGGTAGACAGGTCTGCCTTTACCGACAACTACGACCAATACATCGCTAAAATATCCACAGGGCGGGCGTTGAGCCTGTTTGGCCAGCAATGGCAGTTTGACAGCACGGAGAACGCGAAGGCTGACCGCGGCGAATATATCCGCACCATGGCGCCGCTCCCTGTCGTATTCGACAATAGCATCACCCCGAAATACCGTACGGAAAGCATTCCCAACCTTGGCCGCGGATTTGGCATATCCGTTTCGGCAAAAGACCCTGTAAGGATTGTTCGTTTCCTGAACGATTATATGGAGGAAGAGAACCTGCGTACCATGCAGTGGGGCATTGAAGGCCAGGACTGGCAGTACAACGCCCAGAAGGTCCCATACCGCACGCAGCAGCAGCGCGAGAATTGGCAGAGCCAGGCCTGGCAGGACGCGAACCGCGCGGGCTTGTGGCATGGTATGGCACCCAAGCTTGAAGGCTCTTTCTCGGACGGTTACCCCAGCGATCTCGGCGACTTCTATCCGGAAAGGGAAGGAATGTTAAGGCCGGAAGACAGGGAACTTTTTGCCGCTTACAGCGTAACAGGCTATGCCCAGATGATGGCAGCCGAGCCTCTGAAAAATAACATTTGGTATCCGACATGGAACATGGTGAACCCGCCAGACGGTTCAGATGCCCAGATCGCGCTTCAGCGCTGCGAGCAGACAATGAAGCGGCTTTTGCCCCAGTTGATCCTGGCGCCGCCTGCCAGCTTTGACAGGCTGTGGGATGAATATGTAAGGGAAATGGAAGTTACCAACAACATCGGCGCTTACGAGAAGTATATGACAGATATGGTTAAGCAGCGCGTAAAAGACTGGAGCTAGGTTTTTCATCTTTTAATGGAGGCGGGTAACCGCCTCCATCTTTAACCTGGTAAGGCATGGAGGAAATTATGCCTGCTATCGTAGTATCCAAGGACAAAAGCTTTTTACTAAAACTGGGACGCCAGCGCCAAATCTTTTTTATGACGTTTCCTTTAATACTGTATATTATACTCTTTACATACGTCCCCCTTTGGGGCTGGACTATGGCTTTCCAGAATTTCAGGGCGGCAAAAAAATTTTTTAACCAGGAATGGGTTGGCTTGCGCTGGTTTAAGTTCCTGTTTGCCGACAGGCAGTTCTTAATAACCGTGCGAAATACGCTTGCAATGAGCGTTATAAATACAACGTTGGGGTTTATCACTGCTATAGCCCTGGCCCTGATGCTTAATGAAGTAAAAAATTTATTTTTTAAGCGTTTCATCCAGACTATTTCATACCTCCCGCACTTCCTGTCTGGAGTTATAGTTTGCGGCCTTGTTTCAGCAATGCTTACCCTTGACGGTGGAGCTGTAAATAGCCTGTTAATGGCTCTGGGCTTTATTAAAGAACCTGTACAATGGCTTGGCAAGCCAAATTATTTCTGGGGTATAATTGGCATTACATATGTATGGAAAGAAGTCGGCTGGAATACGATTATCTACCTTGCGGCAATAGCCGGCATTGACCCCAATCTGTACGAGGCTGCTGATATTGACGGCTGCAACCGTTTTCAAAAAATGTGGAGCATTACTCTTCCCTGCATTAAGCCTACTATTATTATTTTGCTGATAATGAGCATAGGGCGCATACTCGACGCCGGATTTGAAATGCAGTACCTATTGCGAAACGGGTTGATAATGGATGTCTCCGATACGATAGATATATACGTGCTTATTTTCGGCCTGAGCCGCAATAATTTTTCGCTCGCTACTGCTGCCGGAATGTTCAAGAGCGTTATTAACATAACCTTGATATTTGTTGCAAACGAAATCGCCAAGAGGGCGGGCGAGGAGCGCTTGATATGAGAAAAGTGACTTTATTTGACACAATAAATACGGTTTTTTTGATTCTGATTGCCTTTGTTACCTTGTACCCTTTCTGGAATACGATTGCTGTATCACTCAACGATGCTTTGGATTCTACCCGTGGGGGCATTACATTTATGCCAAGAAAATTCACCACGTATAATTATAAGGTACTTTTCATTACGGACGCGATTCCGCGCGCCTTCTTTGTATCTGTCGCGAGGACCGTGATAAATCTGGTAACAAGTGTGTTTTTTAACGCTATGATTGCCTACGGCCTTTCCAGGCATGATTTTATTCTGCGAAAACCTTTTACATTTGTTTTAATACTTTCAATGTACATAAACGCCGGGCTGATACCTACGTTTCTTTTAATGCGAAACCTGGGTATGCTGAATTCCTTTTGGGTATACATAGTCCCTGGCATTATTAACGCATTTAATTTTATCGTTATGCGAACTTATATGCACAGCATTCCGGAAAGCATAATTGAATCCGCCCGTATCGACGGCTACGGTGACTTCTTCATATTTATTCGGATAATTTTGCCTCTTTGCCTTCCGGTACTGGCTACTATAGCCCTTTTCGTAGCGGTCGGCTCATGGAATTCATGGTTTGATACCCTGATTTACAATTCCGGCAATAAAAATTTACATACCCTTCAGTACAAGCTAATGGAATATTTGCAGGCAAGCCAGGTGCAGGGGCGTTCCGCCAGCGAAGCGCAGGGGATGGCTATGGCAGCTAAAACATCAAACGTTGTAACGCCCTTGAGCATCCGCGCCGCGATTACCGTTGTTGCTTCTGCGCCTATCCTTGTTGTTTATCCCTTTATGCAGCGTTACTTTGTGGTCGGATTGAATGTCGGCAGCGTAAAGGAATAGCGTTTGAAAAGAATATCGTAAGCAATCGGTGTATACCATTGTTACATCAAAGAGGCCTAACTATGAACAGAATTATTGTCACCCCCGCCGATGCCAATGTAAAAATCAGCCGCCATATCTACGGCCATTTTTCTGAACACCTTGGGCGCTGTATCTACGGTGGTTTTTGGGTAGGTGAGGATTCACCTGTCCCGAATGTCCGGGGTGTACGTAAGGATGTTGTTGACGCGCTAAAAAAAATTAATATTCCGAATTTACGATGGCCTGGAGGCTGTTTTGCCGACGAATACCACTGGAAAGACGGCATAGGCCCACGCGCCGAACGCCCGAAGATGATCAACACCCATTGGGGCGGCGTAACCGAAGATAATGCTTTTGGCACTCACGAATTTCTTGATTTATGCGAGCAGCTTTCCGGTCCGGCTGGCAAATGCTGCGAGCCGTATATCTGCGGGAACGTTGGAAGCGGCACGGTTCAGGAATTGTCGCAATGGGTTGAATACTGCAATTTTGACGGCGTAAGCCCGATGGCCGATCTGCGAAAAAAGAACGGCAGGGAGAAACCCTGGCAGGCTTGTTTCTGGGGTATTGGCAATGAGAGCTGGGGCTGCGGCGGGAATATGATGCCGGAATTCTACGCTGATAACTATCGCCGTTATGCAGTCTATGCCCGAAGATACGGGAGCGCCGTTCCCTTTAAAATTGCCTGCGGCGCTAATGAAGATAACTATAACTGGACCAGAGTATTAATGGAAAATACGTGCTTCCATGACCAACGCTGATCCCAAAAACCAACAGGAGGTACATCTTGAAATCTGCGGCGTTTCGTCCAGGTCGGTTACGGGCAAAGTTATTACCGCTGACAGGATACAGGATCACAATACTTTTGAAAACGCCAATAAGGTGAAGATTCAGGATTTTTCCGGTGCGGTTATATCACATCGCAATATACGGGTTACCCTGCCGGCAAAATCGCTTGTTACTCTGGAAATTGAATAAGGCGACAATAATGAATAAGATAAATCAGGAGTCTCGATCAGTATGAAAAAACAAGGTTTTAATCCATATCTGCCTTCATGGGAGTATATTCCCGACGGAGAACCGTATTTGTTTATCGGCAGGGTCTATGTATACGGTTCGCATGATAAATTCAATGGCCATGCCTATTGCCTGAACGACTATGTGTGCTGGTCTGCGCCCGAGGGCGATTTGAGCGACTGGCGCTATGAGGGAGTGATATATCCCAAAACCAGCGATCCCTTCAATAAAGACGGAAGCATGTGCCTTTACGCGCCGGATGTAACGCTCGGGCCTGATGGGCGCTACTATTTGTTTTATGTGCTTGACAAGGTGGATGTCGTGTCTGTGGCGGTTTGCGATTCCCCGGCTGGTGAATACAAATTCCACGGCTATGTGAAGTATCCTGACGGAACCATGCTTGGCAGGCGTGAAGGCGACCAAGTGCAGTTCGATCCCGGCGTTTTGACAGAAGGTGAAAAAACATACCTCTATACAGGATTTTGCGGTTATGACACCAAAAGCAGGATAGGCGCGACAGCGGTAACGCTGGGGCCTGATATGCTGACTGTGTTTGATAATCCGATCCTTGTCGCTCCTGGAGTACATAACAGCAAGGGCACAAGTTTTGAAGGGCATGAATTTTTCGAAGCTTCTTCCATAAGAAAACGTGGCGATACATATTATTATATCTATTCGTCAATTGCCGGAAACGAGCTTTGTTACGCGACAAGCAAAAACCCCTTAAAGGATTTTGTTTATGGCGGTGTTATTATAAGCAACGCCGACATGCATATCGATTCATATAAACCCGCCGAGAAACCAATGAACTGCGGCGGCAATAACCATGGAAGCATCATCGAAATAAAAGGCAAATGGTATATTTTTTACCACAGGCATACAAACGGGAATGAGTTCAGCCGCCAGGAATGTCTTGAGCCTATAGAAATAAAAGCGGACGGATATATTCCACAAGTGGAGATGACTTCTTGCGGGTCGAACGGCGGGCCGCTTGACGGCAAGGGGGAATACCCGGCATATATCGCGTGTAATATATTCTCTGTGGAAAATAACAATCAACTGTCAGACAGGCGCTGGCCGCAGCACAATATAAACCTGCCGAAAATTACCCAGGATGGGCAGGACGGCGACAAAGAAATAGGCTTTGTTACAAATATTTTAAACAATTACGGTATTGGCTTTAAGTATTTTAACTGTAAGGGAATTAAAAAGATCAAAATAAAAACGCGTGGCTACAATAACGGCGTCTTTCATGTAAAAACCAAATGGGACGGCGAGTCTTTAGCGCGTATAAAGATAGATTATAGCAATATCTGGACGGAATATGCTTCTGATATAAACCTTCCTGATGGAGTTCACGCGCTTTACTTTATTTATCAAGGTACGGGCAGCGCTACTATGGCTTCCTTTACTCTGGAATAATCAGAGTAAAAAATGATGAAAACGAGCTTTGTTATTTACCTGCCAGTTTTATCTGTTCTGGTTACAGTATTGTGTATATGTATAGTTATCGCATGCAAGAAAAAAAACCTTGATCTTAAAGAAGATACCGATCCTTATGCCGTGCCTTTCGGATTCGACAGTAAAATCAACGGTACTGCCTACGGTACATTGACAGAGAAGGAGTATTTTTCTACTACAACGGGCGTAACGCGAAAGTGTTATGTTTATACGCCTCCGGAATACGATTCGGGTGTAACGTACCCTGTAATGTATTTGCTACATGGAATTGGCGGAACCCACACCGAGTGGCTGGGCGGTAATCCAAATGAAATACTGAGTAACCTTATCAACGCCGGCAAATCCAAACCTATGATTGTAGTTATGCCAAACGCACGGGCGATGGATCCGGATATTGTTCCATCCGATATTTTCGGAACACCAAGTATTAATGCCTTTAACAATTTTATCAATGATCTAAAGAACGACCTTATGCCGTTTATTAACGATAATTATCCTGTACCAAATGAACGCAGTAAACGCGCTATTGCCGGATTGTCAATGGGCGGCATGGAGTCTCTTCACATAGGCATTCGTATGCCGGAAATATTCGGATATATTGGCGCTTTTTCTTCTGCTCCCGGTCTGCCGCTTACGGCAGCGCAAATGAAGCTTCCGGATGAATATAAGAATAACACATTTATAATGATATGCTGCGGTTTACAGGATTCGTTGCTCTCTTATTCTCAAACTTACAATCAATCACTTGTGGATAACGGAGTAAAAACCACATATTACACAATTCATGGCGGTCATGATTTTAGTGTCTGGAAAAACGGATTGTACCATTTTGCAAAGGGCATTTTCTAGTTATCACAATTAGCCGAAATAAGGAGTTTCAATCAGAATGAGCGATGAATCTCATTTATGGTATAAAAGTCCGGCGAAAGAATGGGTCGAGGCTTTACCGATAGGGAATGGCAGGCTTGGGGCTATGGTGTTCGGCGGAATTCTGTACGAGCGCATACAGTTAAACGAGGATTCCCTGTGGTCCGGCGGCTTCAGGGACCGCAATAACGGCGAAGGTAAAGCAAATCTGGAACAAATACGTTACTTGCTCAAAACTGGAAATGTTTCCGGGGCGGAAGAGCTTGCGCGTTTTTCCCTTTCCGGACTGCCTGAGTTTCAGCGCTCTTACCAGACATTGGGCGATCTGTTTATTAATTTCCATGGAATGGACGGTGAGCATGATGAATATTCCAGATTGCTTAATTTGGAAAACGCGGTATCGGATGTAAGTTATAAAATTGGCGGATACAGCTATAAGCGGGAAATCTTTGCATCTGCTCCTTCTGATGTAATTGTTGTGCGGCTTTCTACAACAAACCCTGCGGGCATTTTCTTTGACGCAAGACTTGTGCGTAACCGTTTATGCGATCATTCCGGAAAAATTGACGGAGAAACGGTTTTTTTTGATGACGTTTCCGGCGGCATTGGCTTTTGCTGCATGATGACTGGTGCGGCAAGAAACGGCGAAATGAATGCAATGGGCGAGTATCTTGTATTCAAAGGTGCGAGCGAAGCGTTTCTTTTTATAAACGCTGTAACAACTTTCAGAAGCGCGAACCCGTCCGTAGATTGCCTTTCAGTTTTGAAAGCCGCGAAGAAAAGCGGTTATGTGCATTTATTAAAAGAGCATATAGCTGACTATCAAAAAATGGAACGCCGTGTGTCTCTGAAACTGACAAAAGATAATGAGGCATCCCGTCTTCCTGTCAATGAACGGCTGGAGCTTTTTCAAAAGGATTTTTCGGATATAAAGCTGATTGAACTGTATTTCAGATACGGACGTTATCTCCTGATTTCCAGCAGCAGGCCTGGGACTCTTCCCGCCAATCTGCAAGGTATATGGTGCGACGAATTTTTGCCGCCATGGGACAGCAAGTATACGATAAACATTAATACACAAATGAATTACTGGCCTGCCGAAATCTGTAATCTATCGGAGTGTCATCTGCCGCTGTTTGAGCACATCAAGCGAATGTACGAAAACGGCCGGCACACTGCCGAAGCAATGTATGGCGCGAGGGGGTTTGTCGCCCACCATAATACAGACATCTGGGGAGATACCGCTCCCCAGGATACCTGGATCCCGGCCACATACTGGGTTATGGGAGCGGCATGGCTTTGTCTGCATATCTGGGAGCATTATCAATACACATTGGACAAAAATTTTTTGCAAGAGCATTTTTACCTGTTGAAGGATGCGGCCTTGTTCTTTGTTGATTACCTTGTGGAAAACGAGCGCGGCGAGATGATAGTATCACCCACAGTATCCCCGGAAAATACTTATGTAACGACAAACGGCGCTTACGGGCGCCTGTGCAACGGCTGTGCAATGGATTCCCAGATATTGAAAGAATTGTTTGAAGCTTGTATCGGTGCAAGCCGGATTCTGAATGCGGAACCTGAACTTGAAAATGTGCTTGCGGCGCTGGTAGAAAAACTGCCGCCAATATCCATTAGCAAAAATGGCACGATACAGGAATGGATGGAAGACTACGGAGAAGCCGAACCAGGACACCGCCATATGTCACAGCTGTTTGCGTTGTTTCCCGGAACGCAGATAACTGTAAAGGACACTCCGGATCTGGCAAAAGCCGCGAGGCGAACGCTTGAACGCAGGCTTTCACACGGTGGGGGCCACACCGGCTGGAGCAGGGCATGGATTGCAAATTTTTGGGCGAAACTTGGGGATTCTGAAAAAGCGTCTGAAAATATAGATTTGCTTCTTGCAAATTCCACCCTTCCCAACCTTTTTGACAATCATCCTCCGTTTCAAATTGACGGAAATTTCGGCGGGACTGCGGCAATAGCGAATATGCTGCTGCAAAGCGAAGCTGACAGCCTGATAATCCTGCCTGCCCTTCCCGGCAAATGGCGTAGCGGAGAAGTTAAAGGGCTTAGGGCAAAAGGCAGGCTTGACGTAAGTATCGAATGGGAAAACGGGGCATTGGTGTGCGTATCCCTTATTAGTGAAAATAATTATGAAGGTAAAGTGATATATGGCGACGCGCAAATTACCGTTAGTATCGCAGCCGGTGAGGCCATACACCTTGACGGCTGTCTGAAAATAGCAGGTGGACTTTAACTTTTAGTGACACTGACGCACAAATTTTATGACCGTTCCGGTCAAAGGATGAATTTTTATGAAAGAGAGCGATTTATCTTCTCAGCTTCCCAATGGGAATTTTTTCCCCTTATGGGATGATCAAACGGAATATAAAGATTTTCTTTATGTTGATGGCGGCAGCAATGTGGCGGATGACGCCAATCCTGGTACAAAGGACAAGCCCTTTAAGACGATAAACGCCGCCGCTCAAATCGCGAAGCCCGGAACCAAGGTAATTATTAAGGGCGGCGAGTATAGGGAAACGGTAAAGCCCGCACGGGGCGGCGATAATGAAAAGGCGATGATATGCTATGAAGCTGCCGAAGGCGAAAAAGTTGTCGTTAAGGCATCAGTCGCTGTAACGAATTTCAAGCCCAGTACCGACTGGTGCTTCAGGGAACGTTTTTCAGACGAGTCTGTTCCCAAGGGTATGACGGTTTGGGAAATCGACATTAACCCGGATGATTTTAAAGGGTATAACCCTTTTTGCGCAGTTAACATTATCCATGACCGCCTGTTTATCGAGTATGAAAAAACTGATATGACCACTTACCTGAACCGCCGCGGCATGGTTTTCATAGATGGGAAACCTCTTAAGCAGGTTCCGCTTTGCAGTCACATATCAAAAGCGGATGGCGCGTATTGGGTAGAGTCAAACGGGCAGAGGATTCATGTAAGGCTGCCCGGCGACGCAAGTCCCTTTGATCATAAGGTGGAGATTACCAACCGGGAACAGTGTTTCGCGCCTGACATTCCGTTTCTTTCGTATATTCATTTACGCGGCTTGATCTGCGCTCACGCCGCTACAGGCGCGCCGGTTCCTCAACGCGGTTCCATCTCGGCTTATCGGGGGCATCACTGGATCATTGAAGGCTGTACCATTGATTGGGCTAATACCGTAGGCATCGACTGCGGGAACGAATGTTGGCACCACGAGTTTGTTGAGGGGCAGGTACTGGGGTTCGATATTATACGCGGCAATACGATTCGTGATGTGGGCGTTTGCGGCATAGCCGTTATGAACAGCAAGAATCTTTTGATAGAAGACAACCTAATCGAAGGAACCGGCTGGCAGCGGATGGAGCTATCATGGGAAGCCGGCGGCATCAAGGTACACCACGCCGAGGACGCGCTGTTTCGCAGGAATGTGATTGCCCGAAGCATCGGCTGTGATTCGATCTGGATGGACGTTAACAACTACAACTGCCGCTTGACCGGAAACCTGCTTATTGACGGCATTGATTCACGTGAACATATCTTCATGGAAATGGGTAGAGATCATGAAACAATGATCGATAACAATATCATCTGGAATGTGGAAGGGCGTTTTGATCGCAAAGCCATTCCAAAAGAGCCGGGATCATCCGGATGGTATAAAGAACAGCAGCTCAACGTTGAAAACGGCTACGGCATTTACGGCGAAGGTACTGACAGGCTGCGTATTGTAAATAACCTCATCGGGAAATGCCATGACTCCGGGTATTTCGCCAAAATAGTCCCTTTCCGGATCATGAAGCGGGGCGGAACAGCGCGGGAATGCAAGTTTTTCAACAACTTGTTTTACGATTGCGGCAGCGCGGCGATTAAATTCCCCAATGAGCATAACGAGGCTGAGGGGAACGCCTATGCGAATATGCCGAAATGGGGCGGTTACCTGCGCATCTTGCAGCCTGCGCCGACCATGTGCCTTGATCTGGACGCATGGCGTGAATTCTGCGGCTTCGATCATAACGGTTGCGTGGCGGATATCGAAATTGATATAAACAGCAAGACGCTGGAGATGACAATTGAATTAAAAGCCGGGCTACCGAAGGTAAAATCCGATGAGAAAGTAAAAACGGATTATTTCCTTAACCCGGTTTCCGGCGATAGCCGCGTCGCTGGCCCAATTGGCGATATTCAGACAGGCAAAACCGTGATTAACATTGATCCCCGGCGTTATGGAAAATAGTTAAACTTTTTTCATTTTGTTAATCCATACCCGAATGGAAATAATAATTCTCCGTTAATGGTTTTACGCCAGGTGTAGGGCGTCTTTCCGGTGAATTCCTTGCCGCCAAACAGCACATCCGCAATACCGCCGCCTTCGCTGCCAGGCAGCCACGCCGCGATAAAAACGTCCCATTTTTTATATTCATCGCCTATTGTCATGGGGCGGCCTGACAGCATAATAACGATAACCGGACAATTATAACCGTAAACCTCCCGCAGCATATCCATATCCCTCTGACGAATATTGATCTGCTGTGTACGGTCGCCATCTGTTTCCGCATAAGGATCTTCTCCGATTACGGCGATTACCGCGTCAAACGCTCCTTCCGTTTTTCCGCCTTCGGCGTAGGTAATTGACGCCTTGTCTTTGGCCGCGTTTTGTATGCCTTCCAGAATCGTTGTGCCTTTAGTGATATGACCGTAGCCTCCCTGCCAGGTAACTGTCCAGCCGCCGCATTGCATACCAATGTCGTCCGCGCCCTGCCCGGCTACCAGAATACGCTTATATAAAGGCAATCGTGAGATAACATTATTCTTGTTCTGTAACAACACCAGCGACTGTGCGACCAGATCCCGCGCCGCCGCCCGGTTCGCGTCAGTGCCTATCGCGCCGGCTTCTTTTGTCAATGGCGCGTCAAACAAACCTATACGCTGCTTAAACCGGAGGATGCGCAGTACCGCGTCGTCAATACGCGCCATTGGAACAGTTCCTTCCTCGGCCAGTTCTTTTAAAAATTTGATAAAATATATCCAACTGTTACGTCCGTTAGTTGCCATAACCATGTCAACACCCGCGTTTATCGCGTTTGCGATTTGCGCCTTGTAATTGCCGCCTGATAATTGCGTAATAGCCGCCCAGTCGGAGACCACAAAGCCGTCAAAACCCATTTCTTCTTTTAACAAATCGGTCAGCAGGTTTTTGCTTTCGTGCATTTTAACGCCATTAACGCTGGAGAACGAAGGCATGAGCGAGATTGCCCCCGCGTCAATGGCCGCCCGATACGGCGGCAGAATGCGTTCAATTCCGGCGCGATCCAGCATAGCGTTACCATGATTTCTCCCGTCTATTGTTTGGCCTTCGCCCAAAAAATGTTTCATGCACGCGGCCGCGCCGTTATCCTGTAAACCTTTAATAAAATTCGCGCCCATTACTGTGACTATATTCACATTCTCGCTGAAGCTTTCATAGGTGCGCCCCCAGCGTACATCTTCCGCAACACCCAGCACGGGCGCGAAAGCCCAGCGCGCGCCGACTGCCCGCATTTCTTCAGCGGTTACGCGCCCGGCTGTATATGCCGCTTTCGCGCCTCTTTCCTGATCGCCCGCCGCAATTGCGCCAAGCCCAACGTTATGCGGCAGGATCGTCGCGTTTAAGACATTGTTGTTGCCGTGTACCGCGTCAAGTCCGTATAGGACAGGAATATGCAGTCGCGTCTTGAGTGAGTCTTCCGTAAAGCTGTTAATCATATTGACCCAGCCCTCCGGAGTATTCCGCACCGGCGTTGAGCCGCCGCCGCTTAAAATTGAACCCAGCGCGTATTCGGTAATATCGCTAATACGCAAATCGCCCCTTTCGGCCTGAGTCATCTGCCCCACCTTTTCCTCCAATGTCATCAACGCCAGCAATTCCTCGGGCGTTTCCCATACGGCGGATTTTATTGAAGTTTTACTTTTGCATTGCGTTAATAGCAGCAGACTAAACGTAATTAAAATACAGAAGATTTTTTTCATGCGCAGCCTCTCTCTATGAAATTACTCATAATATAACATTGATCTCCGGCGTTATAGGAAATAGCTAAGCTTTTTTCTTATAACTCAATTCGATTTTCACTGGGCTACTGCCGTTTGCTTCAAAGGGGCCGGCAGTCGGTTTTGTTGAACGCTGCTTGCCGGTAAAGTCCTTGTCCAGCACATAGGGCGTGCCGTCCTTTTCCTCATAGAGCATCTCGGTGTGGTGGTTTTTCCCAAGCAGTTCGGTAGTAATAATTTCGCTCGCGGGACAATGGATTCGTGAAGGATCGGCGATTTTTACCGTAACCTTTGAGTTAGCGTGGTCTATCTCAAATTCCACGCCGCACTCGCGACTTACCACAGGATCCGGTTCTTTAACGCATGGCTTTGCGCCTTTCAGGTACACATTGTGCTTAATGTGAACTGGCAGGAATATTGCGTCGGTAATAAATGGCTTGCCGGGAACGGGAATCCAGGGGGCGGTCTCTTTCTCGCCGGGATAGTCATCGTACTGGCTGGTTCCCAGTGGTTTCCGGATATAACTCGGCATATTCGCTTTTGCTTCCGGGGGAAGCTGAAGATCCGCGACAGGCGTGTCTGACCAGATATCGGCAGGCTCATTAGGCAGATCCACATCCTTATCGCCTATGAATATATTGTTGTAAAAACGGACATCTCCGCCTGCAATGGTCATCACTCCCATTATCTCAGTCTCATGGGGGAAGTGGTACGGAGTAAAGCGCCTCATGTCCGGTATGCTGGAGAGTTTGCCGGCAAAAAGATTGTGAACCAACGCACCGCCCTGTGACATCTCCCTGTAACTAATGGGTGAAAGGAACAGGTTATGATCGGCGAGATACGGCCCGTGGCTTACTTCGACAAAGAAATCTTCCAGCGTGCTGTTCCAAAAAATATTTCGGGTAATATGGGTTCCCTGGGCCTGCCAGTCAAGCCATAATCCCCGGTAACAGTCATGGATAACGTTTTCCCTGATTGTGGTATCGATGGCGGCGTGCAGCTTTATGCCGGCTATTTCTGCCCCGTGGAATTGTCGTTTGTAATTAATTCTGTAAATATGGTTGTTTTCTATCAGGCTGAAAACCGCTCCAAGGTGTCCTACTACCCCAGCCTGTTCGCAATCAAAAATAGTATTATTGCGGACTATGTGGCTGCCTATGGTTTCCTTATTCCAGTTGCCCCTGGTTGCCCGGAAAATAACTTCACGTTCCCGCTGGGTGCCCTGTTTGAAGAGGAGCCTTGACCATTCGTTTTCGCCGGTGCTTATTTCCTTCCCTAAACTTATGCCGCTGCATTTAGAGTCGTTGATTATATTGTCCTCAATAATCCACCCCTTTGCCCAATGCGGCCCGACAAGCCCTGTCTGCAAGGCGGTGGGCGGCGCCCAGTTTGTCGCCGCCTGCTTCAGGGTAAACCCTTTAACTGTAATGTAGTTTATCAGATTCTTCTCAGGCCAGAAAACAAAAGGCCGGACATTTATTTCCACATTTCCGTTCCGGGGATCCTCGCCCTGGAAATTTGCCCAGATGATTGTTTCCTTGTCGTCCGCCGCGCAGAACCAGGTATGGATCGACCATTGCTTATCCAGGGATGTTTCACATACTTTAGGGTTGATCACGCCATCAAGAAGCACGGTTTCGTACATGGATTTTCCGTTCAGGTAGACTTCGCCTGTGTGAAAAACTTTGTCCTGAGTAAAAAGCCAGTCGCCGTAGATAACTTCCCTGTAGGGATTGTATGAGCCAAAAAACGAATTGGGGATTACCGTCTTCCAGACAGTGCCGCCTACATTTTCCCATGCTGTAATAATTTCCGCGCCTGTAATGGTTACTTTTTCTCCGGGCGCGGCCTGGTAAATAATGCGTTTATCTTCCGTGCCGCCTCTTTGAGGGTTAACCCATTCGCGGTAAACGCCTTCATGCACGCTGATTGTATCGCCGCCCTGCGCTACTTGCGCCGCTTTTGAGATAGTCCTGAATGCATCCTGAGCCGAGCCGGAATTTTGATCATTTCCGTTTATTCTGACGTGATATTCCATAAAGCATGGTAGTTATTTTTTGAGAATAAAGCAATAATCAATCCAGAGGGTACAATGGGTAATATAAAACACAATGAATTTGTAGTCTTAAAAAACATTGTCGTTTATGACAGTTTCTGGGGTCCCTTTATGGATCGCATAAGAACCAATGTTATTCCTTACCAGTGGGAGGCTTTGAACGACCGTATTCCCGGCGCGGAACCAAGCTACTGTATGCGTAATTTCAAACTCGCCGCCGAGCTGACGCATCCCGAGCTTGATTACGGAGTGCCTAAAGATACAGGGCACGCAGGGTTTGTATTTCAGGACAGCGATTTTGCCAAGTGGATAGAGGCGGCGTCTTATTCTCTTGTGTGGCATCCCGATAAGGCGCTGGAGAAAACGTTGGACGATGCGATTGACATAATCTGCAATGCCCAGCAAAACGACGGTTATCTTGATACCTACTACATAATCAACGGCCTTGATAAACGTTTTACCAACCTCAAGGATAATCATGAACTGTACTGTTTCGGGCATCTTCTCGAGGGCGCGGTTGCCTACTATGAAGCTACGGGCAAACGGAAATTCCTGGACGCCCTTGTCCGTTACGCGGAATGTATCGACAGCCTGATTGGGCCGGAAGACGGGAAGCTTCACGGCTACCCTGGACACGAGATTGCTGAAATGGCCCTGGTACGCCTTTATGCAATTACCAAAAATGAAAAGCACCTAAAACTGGCCAAGTATTTTATCGACCAGCGCGGACAGAAACCGCTTTATTTTGAGGAAGAGGAAAAAAGGAACAACAATAATTTTTACTGGAAGGACAGTTTTTTCCGTTACCAGTATTATCAGGCCGGGAAGCCTGTGCGTGACCAGCATATCGCCGAAGGGCACGCGGTACGGGCGGTATACCTCTATTCGGGAATGGCGGATATTGCGCGCCTGTCAGGCGACGCGGCTCTAATGAAGGCATGTGATGATCTTTGGAACAACATCGTGAACCGCCAGATGTACATTACAGGCTCCATCGGGCAGTCATCTTACGGCGAGTCGTTTTCATACGATTACGATCTGCCCAATGATACGGTCTACGCGGAAACCTGCGCTGCCATAGGGCTTGTTTTCTTTGCCAGGCGCATGGCTTCCATCGCGCCAAAGGGAACTTACGGCGACGTGATAGAGAAAGCCCTGTTCAACGGCATCATCAGCGGGATGTCCCTGGACGGGAAGTCTTTCTTCTACGTTAACCCCCTGGAGGCGATTCCCGAGGCAAGCCTGAAAGATCAGGGGAAGCGGCATGTCAAAATTGAAAGGCAGAAATGGTTCGGCTGCGCCTGCTGCCCCCCTAACTTGGCGCGCCTTATAGCCTCATTGGGAAGCTACGTTCATTCATCAGGCGAACACGCCCTGTATACCCATCTTTTTATCGGGAGCGAGGCGAAGGTAAAAATTTCAGGCGAGGATGTAACCGTCAAGATCGAAACAAAATATCCCTGGGAAGGACAGATCGGCATTAGCTTCGCCATGAGCGCCAAAACAAAATTCAGGTATTATTTCCGCATCCCGGGATGGTGCAGGAAATACAGCATACGCCTTAATGGTATCGAGCAAGCTTGTGCCATTGAGGACGGTTACGCGCTTATTGATCGGGAGTGGTCAGGGGGCGATAAAATAACCATTGTTTTCGATATGCCAGTGAGCTTTATCCAATCCAATCCCCATGTACGGGAAAACATTGGCAAGATCGCGGTCATGCGCGGCCCTGTCGTATACTGCGCTGAAGAGAAAGATAACGGCATGGAACTTTTCAGGCTCCACGCGGGAAATCCGGACGATATAATTGTCAGGCATGAAAAGGATCTGCTGGAAGGCGTTACGACAATTTCGTTTACCGGCAAGCGGGAAAAAGACTGGGACAGCGATGCCTTGTATAAGACAGCCGGAACGGTTATGGAAGACAAAAAAATCGTGCTAATCCCCTATTACGCATGGGCTAACCGTGGGGCCGGGGAAATGGCGGTTTGGATAAATAGATGAGCTATGTTATTATTTTTTTATATAAAAAAAACTATAATCAAGCATTTTACCCTGTTGTTGTTGATTCTATTAACAGCTTGCAGTAAACTGCAAACCGGAATGCCTAACGAAAAGAATGAATGGAAACCATGGGATGGTGATAAATTTTTAATGCGCGATGATCTGATAACCCAGCAATTAATTGAGGAGATGGAATTAGGAATCAACCTTGGCAATACTTTAGAAGCATGTGGTGACTGGATTCCCAGGGATAACATTCTTAATTATGAAAAGGCATGGGGCAGTCCGGAAATAACAAAAGAAATGATAGAAGGCTATGCAAAAGCAGGCTTTTCTTCTCTTAGGATTCCGGTAGCCTGGTCTAATATGATGCAGCCTGAATATGTAATTTATCCCGCACTGCTGAACCGTGTAGAAACAATTGTAAACTGGGCAATCGACAGCGGTATGGTGGTTATTATAAACCTGCATTGGGATGGCGGTTGGTGGTCAAGCTTTCCGGAAGCTTACGATGAATGTATGCTAAAATTCACAGCTATCTGGAATCAAGTCAGTGGGCATTTTAAGGAGTACGGCGATCGCCTTATGTATGAATCCATGAATGAGGTAGGTTTTGATTCTATATGGACTCCGTGGCGCGGTACTCTTGCAGATAAAAAAAAGGCGTTTGATATCGTAAATGATATGAACCAGGCTTTCGTTAACACCATAAGGGTATCCGGAGGCAACAATGCAATGCGGCATCTATTGATTGAAGTGTATAATACGGGATTGGAATACGCATATGACCCGTTTTTTAAAATGCCAAGCGATCCGGCAAACCGCCTGGCGGCAACAGTGCATTATTATACCCCTGCCGTATTCGCCATACTTGAAGAAGACGCTGATTGGGGAAAAGCACGTACAACCTGGGGAACTGATGCAGATATAAAAGAACTTAACAATAATATGGATTTATTGAAAAGAAACTGTGTTGATAAAGGAATCCCTATAATTATCGGTGAGTTTGCTGCTTGCGGTAATAATAAATCGCAGGAAATGAGACGGTTATATGCCGTTTCTGTCGCAGAAGCAGTCTATTCCCGCAGGATGTGTCCTATGCTGTGGGATACTCCCGGAGGGGAATACGATCGAGAAGCACACGAGTTTAAAGACCCGGAATTAATAAAAGCTTTTAAAAATATTCCGGCAAAATATCCGCATCGTTAAATTTAAAGCATAGTTTCATTATGCTTTAGTTTAGTTCCCCGTATTTTGGCAAATAGTCGGCGTTTTGTTTAAACATTTTCCTTGTCATTTCCTTTATTTCCTGAATGCCCAATACTGCCGAAGTCAAGGGATCAAAGGCAATTGCCTGATAAACTTTTTTGGGGTCGCGGGCAAGCGCGCCTTCAACCGCCAATTCTTCGCAAATGGAACTTGTGTGTACAAGGGCAGCCAATTGATCTGGAAGCTTGCCGACTTTTATCGCTTCAAATCCGTGAGGAGACGCAAGTACAGGCACTTCCACGCAAGCGCCTTGCGGAAGGTTATCAATTAGGCCTTTATTCAAAACATTGCCGTTAAACTTGAACATTGCTTTATCGCCGAAAACTGCGTTAAAAATGTAAGCGGCATATTCATGCCCACGGTTCAGATCGACATTTGGCTCATTTAGCCAGTCCTCAATTCCTTTTTGCCATAAATTTTTTTGGTTAAGGTATTCATTCAGGATGTAAGCGTATGCGCCAGGATTCCAGCCTGTTCCATGAATGCAGAATTTTTCGATTAAATCGGGACGCTTGCGGAACCACGCGTTGTATTCCGAATTATGGCCTGAAGATTCTGTCGGGTAATAATCCAAAAGCAGAAACATTTCATTGCGCACAATTTCTTCGTTGTAGATTTTTGGATCTTTCATCGCTTCCCTTAAAAGAGGATAAGCGTCTTTTCCCTTCCATCGATAATCTATATAAAAAGCCTGGTGATTAATTCCCGCGCATGTGTATGTGACTTCTTCATATTTTGCGCCAATCCAATTGGCAAGCATCCATGCGGTTCCCTGAACGCTGTGGCAAAGGCCTGAAATTTTCAGGTTTGGAAACTGGCTTTGCATAGCGCGGCATAGCATAGCCATCGGGTTTGTATAGTTAAGGAATACAGCGTTGGGGCAGTATTTTTCTATATCTTTGCATATGTCGAGCATGACGGGGATAGTCCGAAGGGCGCGAAAGATTCCGGCGGGGCCCCTGGTATCGCCAACGTTAATATCAACGCCGTATTCTTTTGGGATCTCAATGTCGTAACGCCAAATATCGACATCGCCGTTGAGAATGGTGCAAAGAACGCCGTCAGCGCCTTCCAATGCCTCGGCGCGATTTTTGGTGGAAATTATTTTTGCGCCATAGTTTCCCGCTTTTACGATTTTATTAACCGCTTTCGTTATATAATCAAGGCGGGTTTCGTTAATATCCATAAGCGCTATTGTTGCGTCCTTAAAGGCGTCAAATGTTAAAATATCCCGAACCAGCGTTCTGGTAAAACCGAAACTGCCTGCCCCTATAAATGCGAATTTTGCCATAGTATTCTCCTTGTATAATAATATGCAATTTTATAAGGAAATCAACACTATGAGATATAGCTCCTTCAGCAATTCGTGTTCTTGACAGCTATGCATTAGGGGAATAGAATTTTTTCCATACATGAAGAAATGGCAGGTTAATTTTTTATTTCCGGCTTTATTTTTCTGCTTTTTAAGCCTTTCCTGTGCCAAAAAAGAAGTTGAAACTAAAGGGATAATTTTGGGCTTCTCCCAGATTGGCGCGGAAAGTGCATGGCGCAACTGCAATACTCGTTCGGTACAGGAGGCGGCAGCGAAAGCCGGGGTACAGCTCCTGTTTTTCAATGCCGAGCAGAAACAGGAAAATCAGATAAAGGCAATACGCTCCTTTATCGCGTATCAGGTGGATGTAATCGCGTTTGTACCTATAGTATCTGACGGCTGGGAAAACGTACTTATGGAGGCCAGGGATGCAAATATTCCTGTGCTGATATGCGATCGGGAAATTAACGTTAACAGCGAGAGCCTTTATGCGGGGTATTTGGGTACGGATATGCTGCAACAGGGTAAAAGCGCAGCTGAATTTTTGCTTAAAAAATTTACAGATCCTGAAACAGGGAAAATTGCGGGGAAAAGAAAAGGCTCGGTCAAAATTGTAGAGCTGCGGGGAACCGAAGGCTCTTCGCCGGCGATCCTTAGGGCAAAAGGGTTTCGGGAAGTGATCGCTGGCCATCCTGTATTCGAAATTATCTACAGCGAGTCCGGTGATTTCCTGCGTTCCAAGGGTTACGAGCTGATGTGCGGAATACTGGAAAAGTTTCAGGAAATTGACGTTATTTATTCGCATAATGACAGCATGACCCTTGGGGCCATGGACGCGATGTGGGAACGTGGTATTAAGCCCGGGAAAGATATCGTTATCATAAGCATTGACGCTGAGCAAGCCGCGATAAACGCCCTGAAACGGGGAGAGATCAACTGTGTGGTGGAATGCAATCCAAAGCAGGGGCCTCAAATCATGCTTCTTGCCAAACATCTGGCCCGCAAGGAGAGCATACCCCGGTTAATCTACATGGACGAGGAAGTATTCACCGAATGGGATGATCTTACATATACAGCGCCAAGAGGGTACTGAAAATGGCCAGGCGCAAAAAGCTTTCAGAGCGGTTAAAGGCTTTTCTTATCAGTGCCAGCATCATCAAGACCATCAAGACTTCCCATGTTGTAATCATTTTTCTCATGCTTGTTCCCGTGACGTTGAGTATAGTTATCGCCTTTTTCAACACATTGAGCTATGACAGGATTATTTCCAATGTGGAAAAAACAAACCGTTTGAATCAGATTGTCAGTACCGAAGTTACAACCGAGCTTTGGGACATTGTAGCTGGCAATAAATCATTTACTTCAGGCAACCAGCATAGGATTATCGAAACTATAAATGTGGGTCTCAGGGACATCATGCATACCACAGAGGAAACGGAAAACAGGCAGATTCTTGAAGTTACGGGACGGGCTATGGGAACCCTTAACCGCTATGTTAGCAGGCTTGGCACTCAGATGGAACAAAATTATCCGGTTATAGAGAATGAGCGTACACTGGACGAGATAAGGGGGGTTGCCGCCCTGGTCTCGGAATTGCTGCAAAGCTTTATAGTCAGGGAGATAGAGTCAGCGGCAATAGAAAACCAGAGGATAAAAAAGCGGGCGATAATTCTCGGTATAGGAGATTTTGCCATTATCATTGCCGCGGTTTTCTTTGCTGTGCTTGTGCAGAGATCCGTGGCAAAAAGCGTTGATCATTCCATAGGTACCCTGGTTTCGCTTTCTTCTTCCATTGCCGAAGGGGATCTGGATGCCAGGGCGGAGCTTCCAAATGTCCAGGAGTTGCAAGCCCTTACCAAAGACCTTAATGTTATGGCTTTTAAAATAAAAACTCTTGTAGAAGAAAACATTCGTGAGCAGCGGAATTTGCAAAAATCCGAAATGAGGGCGCTTCAGGCCCAGATTACCCCGCATTTTTTGTACAACACCCTTGATTCCATTGTTTGGCTCGCGGAGGGAAACAAAAACGAGCAGGTCATCTCCATTACCAGGGCTTTCTCGGAATTTTTCAGAATTTCCCTGAATCGCGGAGATGAGTGGGTACAGGTTCAGAATGAATTTAAGCATATCGAAAGTTATTTAACCATACAGAAAATTCGCTACCGGGACATTCTTGATTATTCTATAGAATATGAGCATGAAATGGAACAAAAAGTTATGCTTAAGCTGCTTTTGCAGCCGCTTGTGGAAAATGCGCTGTACCATGGAATTAAAAATAAGCGCGGCATGGGAACCATTATTATAAGGGGCTGGCAGGAAAAAAGTTTCCTTTGCTTTAGCGTCGAAGATAATGGCATAGGCATGACAAGCGAACAGCTTGCTTCTGTTAAAGCGCAACTTGCCGGAATGCCTGCGCTCGGTATGCCGGAGACAGAAAACCGCATATATGGGCTTTACAACGTAGCTAAAAGGCTGGAATTGTACTACAACAGAACCGATCTTCTTGACATTCAAAGCGTTTACCGGGAAGGAACGAAAGTAACGCTACTCGTCCCCGAATCGGCGGAGGAAGCCGTGCATTCGCTTCTGCCAGTGAAATCCAATACTACCACGGGGGGGCGTTAATTGTATAAAGTCTTTCTGGTGGAGGACGAGATCGTTGTCCGCGAGGGTATCCGCAATAACATCCCCTGGGACCAAACCCCATATTCACTTGTCGGTGAAGCTTCAGACGGCGAGATGGCCCTTTCCATGATTCAGGATATAAAGCCCGATATTTTAATCACTGATATACGAATGCCGTTTATGGACGGCCTTGCCCTTTCCAGAATCGTCAAGAAGACCTTGCCCTGGATTAAAATTATCATATTGTCCGGTCACGATGAGTTTGAGTACGCAAGAGAAGCTATTTCATTGGGAGTTGAGGAATACTTATTGAAGCCGGTTTCTTCCCAGGAAATGCAGAAAGCCCTAAATAAAATCGCCAAACGCATTGACGATGAAAAGGAAGAACTTCTCAATATTGAAAAGCTTAAAGCCCAAGTCCGTTCCTCAACAGACACTTTGCGGGACAGGTGGCTTCTGGATTTTGTGAATGGTAGAATTCCGGCGGCTCAAGCCATTGAACAGGGAAGGGAATTCGGCATTGACCTGTTGGCGCGTTCTTACAATGTTATTGAAGCGGGAATTGTGAGTTCCGACGCGAAAGAAAGGCAGTTAATTCCTGTTAATATTATTTTTAAATCCATACTGGAAAAGTATGCCAACTGTGTCTGGTTTCAGGAAGATGAAAGACGCTTTGTTATACTTCTAAAGGAAATGCCGGTCAGCGAAGAAAAAACAGCGGAGTCCGTAGAGGAATTGGCATATACAATAGCACAGGCCCTGAAATACGAAGTCGAGCGTAATACAGAGTATAAGCTAATAATTGGCATAGGACCTCAGGCTGAAAGGATAGGCGAGGTCGCGAAATCCCGTTCGACAGCAAAAAAAATTGTCGATCATTGTAAAAGCGAAGGCCTTTTGCTTATTGCCGATATAAGCCTTCTTCCCCACGATGAAACAGGCTTTGATCCTTCGTCCCTGCTTAGCATTGATGGCGATATTTTCCTTACCAGGTTGAAATACGCCTCCAAAAAAGACATTGATTCAATTATGCAGGAATACATCAAAGCCCTGGGGGATAATTTCGGTGAAAACCAGATGCTTGTTTTTTTTATTTTTGGCGAGATAATCGTTGCGGCCTCGAAAATTGTGGAAGCCCTGGGTGGCGACATAAGAAAAATAGCGCCCTATAGCCTTAAGCAAGAAGATATCCAATACATAGCCGGTTCCAGGGAGGTCTTCCTCCAAAAAGTCCATAGCTTGCTTTCTGCAGTAATAGAGTATCGGGATGCCCATACCTCAGGCAGGTACCAGGCGGTCATTGTAAAAGCCAGGGAATACATTGACCTGAATTTTTCCAGCGCCGATATTTCCCTTTATTCCACAGCCGAACACGTAGGCATCAGCCCCAACCATTTGAGTACGGTTTTTGCCCAGGAAACCGGGGAAAATTTTATCGAGTACCTTACTCGTGTGCGGATTGATAAGGCAAAACAGCTTCTGTCTGATACCTCAATGAAGAGTGCGGATATTACTTACGAGGCAGGTTTCAGCGATCCCCATTATTTCAGCTATATCTTCAAGAAAAATACAGGCCTTTCACCCAGGGAATACCGTTTGAAAGGGCAAAAGGGGAACCCCTAAAACTCAAATGAAAAAACAAACAAATAATCGTAAAAAAACATAAATTTCCTGTCTTCATCCCAGTATAAAAAGAAAAGAATAAAATTTTGAATAAAAGTCAATAATAAAAATCATTTATAGAATCCAGGTTTCCAAATACCATTCATCTAAACAATCTTTTTTTTATGGAGGAAAAATATGAAGAAATTGTTAGCAATTATGCTGGTACTGTTTGTGGCTTCAGTGGCATTTGCAGGCGGCAGTTCATCGGGGAGCAAAAGCTCAGGGTTGATTAAAGTTGGTATCGTCAATCTCCATCCGTCTGAATCAGGCTATCGCGAAGCCAACGTAAAAGACATGGACAGGGTCTTTAATACGGCAAACGGATACGAGGTATTAAAAGCCAACAACAACACACTTGCCGAGCAGCTTTACTCAGCCAGGCAGTTTATTAACGAAGGCGTGGAATATCTGTTGATTGCCGGCGCCGACACTAACGGCTGGACGCCTGTTCTTACTGCGGCTAAAAACGCCGGTGTTAAGGTGTTCCTGTTTGACCGGATGCTCAATGTTGATCAAAGCCTTTACGAGGCCGCTGTCGTTTCCGATATGGCAAATCAGGGCAAGAACGCTGTAGCGTGGCTTAAGTCATTGAACCTTCCCGCTTACAATATCCTGCACATTCAGGGCCAGATCGGATCCGACGCCCAGAAAGGCCGCACAGGACCTCTTGATGAGGCGATCGCAGCCAACAGCAACTGGACTTTAGTGCGCCGCGGTACGGGTGGCGACACATGGAGCCCTGACGAGGCGAAGAGAATTGTAGAAGCCGCTATTGCCGCGAGAGAAAATTTCAACATCATCTATGCCGAGAACGACGGCATGGCCGAAGGCGCGATGAAAGCGCTTCAGGCAGCCGGTCGTACCTATGGCGTCAATGGAGATGTCAAGATCATGGGCTTTGACTACGTCAAGGCTAACCTTAGATACGTTCTTGCTGGGGAACAAAACTTTGACGGTCAATGCAGCCCCTATCAAGCGGATATTATTCATGGATTTATCCAGAAACTTCAGGCCGGTCAATCTTTGGGCATTACCGACAAAAAAGTTATCAATCCAGAGTCATACCTTGCCAATCCCAATCCCAGCGGTAAAGTCATCACCCAGGCGGACGTTGACAAGTACGGTCTAGGTGATTAGTACTCTGTAAGTTTACTCCCAATATCCCTCACGGAGGCACAGGGTACACAGAGGACACAAAGGAAAAACTAAGGATTTAAGAATCCAATGCATTTCTCCGTGTTCTTTGTGTACTCCGTGTCTCTGTGTGAGGTCCTCTTGGATTAGAAGGAATGGCTCCATGGAAAAAGATACTGTTATATCCATTCAGAAAATAAGAAAATCATTCCCGGGTGTTCTGGCATTGGACGATGTTGATTTTACACTCCGAAAGGGCGAGATCCATGCCCTTATGGGCGAGAACGGCGCCGGTAAGTCAACCTTGATTAAAATATTGACCGGAGTTTATCAAAAGGATGCCGGTCAGATATACATAAGCGGGATAGACAAGGCGGTTACGATCAAGTCGCCATATGAGGCGCAGAATATGGGTATCAGTACGGTCTATCAGGAAATCACGCTTTGCCCGAACCTGACTGTGGCGGAGAATATGTTTATCGGGCGCGGTAAATACAATTTTGTAAACTGGGCCGCCATGGAAAAAAAATCCAAAGCGATACTTGACAGCCTCGGCATTCCGGCTGACCCAACCCGCCAGCTTTCCACCTATTCCCTGGCTATACAACAGATGGTTGCCATTGCCCGTGCTGTGGATATGGAATGCAAAGTGCTTATTTTGGATGAACCGACATCCTCGCTGGACGACCAGGAGGTCGCAAAACTTTTTGCGGTAATGCGCGATTTAAAATCACTGGGCGTTGGCATTATTTTTATTACGCATTTTCTTGACCAGGTGTATGAGGTGTGCGACAGGATCACGGTTTTATTTAACGGCAGGTATGTCGGGGAATATAACGTAGCGGAATTGCCCCAGGTACAGTTGATTGCAAAGATGATAGGTAAGGAACTTGTTGGGCTAGCCGAGTTGCACAAGAAAGAAATACCCTCAGGCGATGATGTGGAAGCGCCTGTTTACGAAGCAGTCGCTCTTTCCAGCGCGGAAGGTCTTAAGCCGTATGATTTTAATATCCGCAAGGGCGAGGTCAATGGTTTTACAGGCCTGCTCGGTTCAGGACGCAGCGAAAGCGTGCGCGCAATTTTTGGCGCAGACAGAGTTACAGGCGGCATGGTGAAGGTAAACGGGAAGAAGGTCAGGATATCCAAACCAATCGATGCCATGAAGAATAAAATTGGTTATTTGCCGGAAGACCGCAAGAACGACGGCATCATAGCCGATTTATCGGTGCGGGACAATATTATCCTTGCGTTGCAGGTTATGAAAGGCTTTTTCAGGCCGTTTTCCAAATTCGAAGCAAAAGCTTTCGCCGATGAATATATTAGGATGCTGGGGATCAAAACCCCTTCTGTAAATACCCCGATGAAATCCCTTTCAGGCGGAAACCAGCAAAAGGTCATCCTTGCCCGATGGCTCTTAACACACCCGGAATACCTTATATTGGATGAACCTACGCGCGGCATAGATGTCGGCACAAAGGTGGAGATACAAAAGCTTGTACTGAAACTGGCCGAAGAGGGCATGAGCATTACTTTTATCTCGTCAGAAATCGAAGAAATGGTACGTACTTGTTCGCGGCTTATCGTCATGCGGGACAGGAACATTGTAGGCGAGCTCAGCGGTAGCGAGGTCACGCAGGATAACATTATGCACACGATTGCAGGGGGTGCGGGCGAAAATGAAGTTCAATGAAATAAATCGGCTACTCCGCCGCCATAGCAAGGCTCAATTGGTCATGCCTTTAATGATTCTGTTCCTCTTGTTGGTTGTCAATCTGATTGTTGATTCGATTATTATTAAAAACAATCCGGATGCCAGAAGTTTTTTTAGCATCAGGATGATAAAAGATACTTTTGGTAATAATGTTCTAAGCGGAAATATTATCAGTATATTAAACAACGCTTCGGAGCTTGTTATCCTGGCAATCGGAATGACGCTGGTAACCGCCGCTTCGGGCGGACAGGATATCAGCGTGGGTGCGGCGGCGGCCATCGCGGGCAGTATTTTTTTAAAGGTAGTCCGGTTAAGCACAAATGTTACCTGGCCAACGATTATCGTTGCCTTTGTG
>Ga0268262_10001631_pt1 | contig 27387 bp, 23 predicted proteins | sample TergutNc150P3_FD_190354 | JGI IMG/M metagenome (GOLD analysis project Ga0268262, IMG submission 190354) | Nasutitermes corniger P3 segment gut microbial community from laboratory colony in Florida, USA - Nc150 P3 (SPAdes) (version 2) | ecosystem: Host-associated > Arthropoda: Insects >... | reverse complement strand
AGTTCATCTATAATTGCCAAGTTTATTTTTTGTTGAATATTCATATATAATATGAAATCGGGATTTTTTACCCAGTAAACAAATTCATAATCTATGGAACCGGGGCTAAAACCTTTCAAATGCCCTCGGTCAAAGCGAACATCTTCTTGGCTATCTATGATATTTTTTATCACTTCTGTAATGGCATGTATGTTTTCCTTAGAGGTCAGGTTACTCACATTTAAGTTAAAAATTACGCGCCTCTCCTCCATTCGCTTGAAATTGTTCACTCGGCTTTCTAAGAGGTCGCTGTTTGAAATAACAATTTGCTCCCCGTTTATGGAGCGTATGCGCGTTGTCTTTATGCCAATGGATTCCACCGTACCTTTGATGTCGCCCACCATCACAAAATCCCCTATTTCAAAGGGTTTCTCCAACATTATGGAAATAGAAGCAAACAAATCGCCGAGAATTTTTTGCATCGCGAGGGCAATCGCTATACCGCCAACACCAAGCCCCGCCAAAAGCGAAATAGCTTCTATTCCTAAATGGTCTAAAATCAAGAGCAAGACCGTAGCCCATATAAGGAACCTGCCAAACCATAGAACAATCACAACTGCGGCGTGCTGAGATGGATTTTCATTTTTTTGGCTCCAGTTTCTTAGACCTTTGCTAAGTATCACATTTGACCAAATCCCTGTTTGAACGAATGTTGTAAACATCAAAATTCTAAACGGGAGAAAACTATATTCGCCCAGATCTAAAAATTTTGCACCAAAGAAAATGGCAATGGCTATAAAAAACCAGGTTTTGCTGTGTTTGAGCGTGTCCACCGCAATATCACCGGGCTTGTTGAGCTTGTGATTAATCACCTTGTCTATTTTTTTAACGATTAAGCCAAAAAAGGGCTTAAGTACAAGATAAATTGCCGTGGATATTGCTATTGCTAAAATCCAGTTCCATATAGAATTTCCCAAAAAATAAATCCACTTTTCAATTCTCACCAACTGGTCAAAATATATCCATAAACTATCCATGTGCAGAAGATAGAAAAAAATCCCAGTCAATCGTTGTGCAGGATTGGCACAATTTTTGCAATCTTTCCATTATGTCATTGTTCGAAGGTTTAGGTGTGGCTACGCGGGGCTTGTCAGCCTCCCAGTTGGGTATAAACGTCAGCGGTCAAAACATAACAAATGCTTTTACCGAGGGTTATTCCCGCAAACGCATAGAACAGAACGCGGAATGGCGCAAAGACGGCTCTTTTGGGCAAATGGGCTTTGGAGTGGAAGTTTACGCCATAAATAGGGTACGCGACCAATTTATAGACCGCTTAGTGAATCAAGAACAAACCCGTTTTGGCTATTTTTCAATAAAAGACGCTGCTTACAATAGAGTTGAAAGCGTTTTCCAAGAACCTAAAGAACACGCTTTGAGTCAGCTTTTGAAGAATTTTTGGAATAACTGGATGGATGTTGCGAATAACCCAAACAATGCAGGCGCAAGGCAAACGCTTCGTGCAACAACCGAAAGCATGACAACGCAGTTTAACTATATAGCAACCCAGCTCCGCGAATATAAAGATACCATAAATGAGGAAATAGAAGCTCGGGTAAAGAGAATAAATGAGCTCACTGCCGGTATTTACCGCTGCAATACTATAATATCTAGTAGCGAAAGCTTAAAGAACAAAGCTAACGATACTCGTGACAAACGCGACCTAATGCTTGAAGAACTCGCAAAGATAACCGATATCGATTATTTTGAAGAAGAGAACGGCTCTCTTATAGTAACTTCAAATGGGCAAACGCTCGTTAGCGCAACAAAGAATTATGAACTTTCCGTAAGGCGCGTTGAGCATATTGACTATGCCGGTTATCAATATTCCAAGATAGAAGTAACCTTTGGACCAACAGGAAAAACATTCACGCCAAAAAGCGGCGAGCTTAAAGCTCTATTGGAAGTTCGAGATGTAGATATTCCAGAATATGAAAATTATACAAACGAATTGGCTAGAGGTTTGATAACCGAAGTAAATAAAATCCACCAAAGCGGTTTTTCGCTCTCCGGCTTGACTTTCATAGATTTTTTTGATTCCGACCCAAGTAAATTAAATGCTGCAAGTATGTCTCTTTCTGCGGCTGTAAAGAAAGATATAAACAACATCGCCGCTGGCACTGGCGGGAAAACCATAGGCGTAAATGAAATTAAATCATCGAATTCTCAAACGGTCACAGTTCCAGCGAGTAATCAAGTTTATCTGAAAAACTTTCATGCTCCTCAAGACATAGCCGTTGAAAGAAACTCTGTAAAAATAGTAGATAGCATAAGCGGAAGCGTTTTTCGAGAAGGAACGGATTACACTATTGATTACAATACAGGGATTATAACCTTCGCCTCTACCCCTCCTAATGATGTTAAAATGGATTATAACTATTCAATACCAACTTTCAACGTTCCGCAGTTGATTGACGGCGGTCCGCCTTTCATTGTTGATTTGATGGATTTTAATACCGATTATCGGTTTATTGAAAAAAATTCTCTGGTGATAAAGGATACCAATGGCAATCTTTTGCAAGAGGGAAAAGATTACGATATTGATTACAAAACTGCAAAAATCACATTTAAATACAGCGCGACTAATGCTTTTGAGAACCCACTTAATCAGGTTTCCATAACTTTTGATTATCATAAAAGCGGTTATGGCGGACCTGGCGATGGCGACAATGCGCTTTTGATTTCCCAATTACGGGATAAAGCTGTTATGCAAAACGATGCGTTCAGGAGAAGCACCCAAACCATAGACCAGTTTTACACCGGTGTGCTCGGTCGTCTTGGTACTGAACGCAATACAGTTGGCTCAGGATTGGAAACGCGCCAATTTGCCTTGGAACAACTCAAAACCCAGCAGAACGAGATTATGGGCGTTGATATGAACGAAGAGATAGCGAATTTAATTCAATTCCAGCACACCTATCAGGCGAGCGCACGCTATTTCTCAACCATAAACACAATGCTAGACACATTGCTGAATATGTAATCCATTGCATTGCAATTTCTAAGTTCATAGCTATGTGAAAAAACTGTGCCTTTTAATTCTCTTTTTAACATTAGATGTTTTTGCTCAGGGTATTAATCCCGATTCTTTGCCTGTGTGGAAGGGCTACGAAAACACAGCGGAGATAGCTGCGCAAGAAAATGCTCCAGAATCGGAAAAAAATACTTTGCAAACCAAGGGCAGCAAAAGCTTGCAAACCAGTATAGGAAATGGAGGCACAGATATTCAACAGGAATTGCGGCTTTCCATACAAGGAGAGGCAACAGATGGAATTTTTGTAGATGCTTATCTCGTGGATGTGGGGCGCCCTGCGGGAACGGAAGTCACAACAACTTTGAGAGATGTGGATGCCGCATATATCGGCATTGAGACCAAGAGAGCGAAGTTGGAACTCGGAGATTTAAACTACGAAATAAACAGAAATGAGCTTTTTGGGCTCAGGCGGCAAACCCTTGGAGTCGGTGGAAAGTTGAAAGATGACAATGCGGAAGTCATCGCGATTTACGGAACAGATAGAACAGAGCGGCAAAGCATAACCCTTTATGGGCAACCCAGCCAGCAAAAAGGCTATCTGCTCTTTTCCGATAGCGCATTCGGGCTTATAGCTCCAAATACTGAGAGAGTTTATTTGAATGGTGTTTTGCTCACCTCCGGCATAGATTACGAAATTAATTATGCAGGTGGTGTTTTGGATTTTTTAGGACGGATTATACCAGGTCCCGAAGATGAAATCAGGGTGGAATATGACACTTACTCTTCTCTAAGCCAAAGCGAGCTCAGAGGTGCGGAAACTGCATACCGTTCTAAGTTCATTTGGTTAGATTTGGCGGCTTTTAATTTAAGGGATTCGCTCAAAAGCGATAAAATGCTCGGAGCGAGAATGAGAGCGGGAAATTCATATTTATTCAGCGATTTGGAAATGGCTATGAATGAAAAAGACAACAAAGCCTACCGATGGGTTTTTGAGAGCGATAGCAATTCACAGCAAAAATCATTGATTAAATTTTCCATAAAAGGCGGTTTTGCAGACAGCGGTTTTGCAAAACCTGAATACCAAGGAACTGAAAACGAGTGGGATACATATATTTTGCGAGACAGGTGGCTTCTGGACAGCGTTCCAAGCGGAAATTTGCGCTACGACGATTTCAAGACGACAGTGCGTTTGCCGCTCGGATTTTTTTCGGGCTATTACATAGGTCATAGAAATTTTGAGTCGGTTAGAAACGAGGGATTTCTGCGAAGAGAGACAAAAAAAGCGGAGAGCCAATTTTCACTCGCTTATATAGAGACAAAAAAATCCGTTTCTATGTGGCAGAGCGAAATTCAGAGCAAATTTTTGCAAGGCGACTTTCGCCCTTATGGAAATTTTCGCATGGATAGCGAGGAAAACCTGCGTTCCACTTCCGGTTTGGAGTGGGGAAACGAAAACGTTGGGAATTATGCAAACTCGGAAATTATGCGGGAGCAAACGGATACCACCAGTTTTTCGAACTGGAAAACCTTTGTGTCCTTAAAGGAAAAATACTGGCATTCAGGTACTCTTTTTCAAATAAGGAGGGATGAGGATTTGGCTGCTAGGCAAAGTACATCCTGGCTTTTAGACCAGAGTGCAGGCTATGACCATCCGAATTCCGTTTTGCGAGGCGAGGCGTCTTATGCTTTTAATTACACAAATGAAGTTCCGTGGGTGGCTATTTACCGCAGAGTTCCCGATGGCACGGGCGATATTTATTACGATTCTCTGAGCGGGCAATATATAAGCGGGGTGGATAACGGCAATTTTGTCTATGAGGGAATGGGACGTGCAGATTCTCTTGCGAGCAAAAACTACAAAAACAATCTCAGATGGAATTTGTCCATACATCCCGTGGTTTTTGTGAAAAGAGGTTTTTTAAAAGATATGACATTTTTTGCCAACGGCGAGTGGCTTTTGCATAAATCGGAAAAATTGCTGATGCTGGAAAATTCCGCTTTTTGGGAGCATCCAAAAAACAAGGGTTCATTGATGCTAACTATAACTAACAAGTGGGACAAGGAACCTCAAATAAATTTTGAAGAAACCTTGTTTGGGCAAGAGGCGACCGCTCATTACAAGGGGCGGCAAAAGGAGGATTTTTCATTGAGGTTAAAAAGGGAAGAGGTGGAATTTATCATCAGCGATTTGAATTGGCTTTCTTATGAGGGTGAATTCGCATGGCTCAGGGAATTAGGTTCTGGGTTTTCGCTCCAACCTTTTTATTCAAGAAAATACACAAATGGATTTTATATGGAAGATTCTTGGAATGCCACATTGCAGAAAGGCGGCATAAATGGCAAATGGCAGAACGAGCGTGGCAGTTTGGCGCAGCTTGGCATTTCTGGGAATTATGTTGAGAAATCGAGCGCGATTTCTCCATACTCCGCAGTTGACGGTTTTGAAGAAGGTTTTTCATGGCGAGGCAACGCCCTTGCACAATTATCTTTTAACGAGCATTTTTATATGTCTTCGCAATACATTATAAGAGTATGGCACAGTGAGGTGTTTCAGAAACTCAATCTGGAAGCAAAGGCGATGTTTTGAAATTACTATATTAACAACTAGAGGCAATTTATGCAAGAGTATGACAAGGAAAAGCATTTGAAAGACCTTGAATACTTCAAGGAAAATCAAAACGAACTTTGTAAAAAGTACAAAGGGCTTGTTTTGCTTTTGCAAAATGCTGCGGTTGTAAATGCTTATAACACTTTAAGGGAAGCGTCTGACAAAGGCAAAGAAATGTTTGGCTATGGGAATTATTCAATACAGCCTTGCATAGAGGGTGAGCAGGCATATTCTATGGAATGTTATTCTCCAAGGATTAAATTTTAATGATAAACAATGCTATTACGTACAGATTTAATGGCTCTGCTAGAAAAATAACAACCCCAATGGGTGTTTCTATGCCAAATGGAAATCCGTTGGAAGTTGTTGCTGTTTGGGATACAGGTGCTACAAATTCTGTTATTACTTTGGATGTAGCAAAACGATTGAATCTATGTTCGGAAGGGTCTACTGTGATAAATGGAGTTACGGGTTCCCAAATTGTAGATAGTTATTTGGTAACTTTTATTTTACCGAATGGTTTTAGCAAAGATATTTTTGCAACATCTTGTACTGTGGCAATAGGCTGTGATGTTTTGATTGGAATGGATATTATTTCTATGGTGGATTTTGCAATAACAAGTGGACAGAACGGAACGACATTCTCTTTTAAAACTCCACATGGAGAAGAAATTGATTTTATGCGAATTTAATTTTCTTTATGGCAAGGCATTTTAAATAATGAATAATAGTATAGGTACGGTTTTTTCTATAATTACCTCTATGCCAAACTATAAACTGGGCGGAACAATAGCCTTGATGAAAATTGCATATAGAAATATTTGGCGGAATTTACGCCGCACAATTTTTTGCATTTCCGCTGTTGGCATAGCGGTGTTTTTCATCGTTTTTTATCAATCTTTTATAGATGGCATGACAGAAAGCATAGATAATGTGGTGCAAATTTTTGACACGGGTTCTGTGAGAATTGTTTCTGCGCAGTATGAAGCCGAAAATGAATATATGCCGGTTCAATATCCGGTGGCAAATGGAGAAAATGTTGATGATTTGGTGAAGCAACTTAAAAACATTGAAGGTGTGAGAGGGGTGTTTCCACGCATTTTGAGCTATGCAACTTTGCAGGAAAGCTTGATAAAGCACGCTATTCTCTGGGGGCTTAAAACTGAAGAAGAGATGAAAGCCAATAATTTCAACTTAACCGACCGCAGCAATGGCATTGTGGAAGGACGCTACCCCAAGTCCGGCAGCAATGAATGTGTTATAGGCAAGGTTTTTGCTCAAAAAACTGGTCTTAAAATTGGCGACCGCATTCCGCTTAAAACCATTTCTGCACAATTCTCAGACAAAATATGGAGCCCGGAAATAGTTGGCATTTTCAATTTTGATTATCTCAAAGTGGATGAGCGTTATATAATAGTTGATTTTGAACGGCTGCAAAGGCTTTTAGTGCTAGGCGATGGAACCCAGCAACTTGTGCTATTTGCAAACGATAAGAAACAAAGCCCTGCTATAGCGGCAAAAGCAGCGGCAATGTTTGGAAAAGATGATGTTGTGCGCGATTGGCAAGACAATTACTGGGTAGCCATTATGAAAAGTTATGAACCCTTATACACAGCCATTTATCTCGTATTTTTAATAGTGGCTAGTTTTTTGATAATCAACACAGTGGTTATGATAATTCACGAGCGCATAAAGGAGATTGGAATGATGGGCAGCCTTGGCATGACTAGGCGAGAAATTGTGGAAGTGTTCTTTTTTGAGGCGTTTTTTTTGAGTGCAATAGGTGCATTTGCTGGAGTTTTGCTGGGTGGCATTTTAACTGGCGTTGGACAATTTTTCCCAATTCGCTGGATGGCTATGGCTGGCAGTGGTTTTATAGAGTTTCCGGCGAGCAATGCCCTTTTCTTGAGCTTTAGCCCCATTGCTCTTTTGCGAGCGTGGATTATGGGCGTGGTGGTGGCTTCAATTTTTACTTTGATACCATCGCTCAAAAGCGCGTTCGTAGAACCGGTAGAGGCACTTAGGAGGTAATTTATGACAATGGTTTTTATTTTGTTATTTGCGGGTTTAAGTTTTGCGCAAACCGCTCCCACAGCTATAGAATTACTACAAAGCGTGGATAAAAATGAAGTTTATAAAACCATTGAATACGAAGGCGAAATGATAATTGATTATCAAAGCCGCCGCTATGTGAAAAATATGAAGGCGTGGGCTAGGGAAAATTCCGATACCTTTATTGAATTCCTCAACTCCGAAGACAAAGGAACCAAGTATTTGAAAAAAGGCGGAAGGCTTTATGTCTATTCTCCAGACAACGAAGGGGTGATGCTAATTTCTGGGCACATGCTAAAAGAATCCATGATGGGTTCCGATATGTCTTACGAAGACGCTATTAACAACGACCCGCTTTCCGTTCGCTACGAGCCTGTGCTTGCCGGTTCGGAAGTTTGGAATGGGCAGGATGCTTGGGTGCTGGAATTGAACGCAAAGAAAAAAAACGAAAGCTATCCAAAACGCAAATTATGGATAGACAAAAAAAACAAAGATATGCTGCACTATGAACTTTACGCTCTTTCTGGAGCCAAGCTAAAAGAATACAATCTCATAAAAGTTGGTATTTTTGCAAACCGCCGTTTTCCAGTTGAAATTGAGCTTCGCGACCTTTTGAGAAAAACCAGCAAAACGACTTTTATAATGAAAAACGTGGTGATGGATAAACCCATTGCAGATGCGGTGTTTAGCCAGCAGAATTTGGAGAGGTAGAATTTCAGCGATGAAAATTTTGCAATTGAGATTTAAGAATATAAATTCTCTCGCTGGCTATCAGGAATTGAATTTTACCAAACCGGAATTTACCGAAACTGGAATTTTTGCCATTACAGGCAAAACAGGTTCGGGCAAAAGTTCCATTCTAGATGCCATTTCTCTTGCCTTGTACGGGAAGACGCCGCGTGTTGATGTCACGGGCAGCAGCAATGATGTTATGACGCACGGAGAAAGGGATTGTTTCTCGGAAATCATTTTTGAGAGCAATGGCAAAAAATGGAAAGCGAACTGGAAACAGGAACTCAGCAAAACTGGAAATTTAAAACAGATAGAACGCAGCATTGCGGATGAAAATGATAAAATTATTGCTGATAAGATCAGTGATGCGAACAAAAAAATAGTTGAAATTCTTGGGCTTGATTTTGAACAATTCACAAAAGTTATCCTCTTGGCACAAGGCAGTTTCACCGCATTTTTGCAAGCGGATAAATCGGAAAAAGGCGAACTCTTAGAGCAGATTACAGGAACAAAAATTTACGGAGAAATATCAAAAAAGGTTTTTGAAAAAAATAAACTCGAAAACCAGAAATTCGAAAAAATAGGCGTGGAATTAGACGCGATAAAAATACTCTCCGAAGAGGAAACTCAAAAATTGCAAAATGAAATTTTAAATTTTGAGGAGCAGAAAAATTCAATAAACAAGGAATTGCAAGCTATAGAGCAAATCCTTGAAAAGATAAAGGCTTTGCATTCCGTCTTGGAAGACATAAAAAACTCGGAAACAAAGATTAAAAACTTGCAAAAGGAATTAGCCATAAATGAAGATACTTCTAATAAGGCAAAACAGGAGTTGCAAATCAAATTGGATTTGCAAATCGCAAAAAATCAAGAACTGAAAAATAAAAAGACAGAGGTCTCTAAGATATTAAACGAAAAGGAAATATCCTATTATCACAATGAAAAAGAAAAAATTACAGGTTTTGGCAAAGAACTCAACAATCTGGTCAGTAACATTAAAGAGATTATTTCAAATAAAATAAAAATGAAAAAAAACGATAAAATCATTGCGGAAAATTCCGCGAAGGTAAAGGAATTATCTGCAAAAATAAAAAGTGAAAAAAAAGCGTCTGAAGATTTTGAAAAGCATATAAATCTATTGCAGGAAAATATAAAACTTGCGGAAAAAATTCGCAGTTTGGAAGAACACCGCAAAGCATTGAAAGATGGTGAAGAATGCCCATTGTGCGGTGCAAAGGAACATCCCTTTGCCAAGGGGAATACTCCGCGAGTGGGTGAAAAAGAAAGCGAACTGAAGGATAAAAAACAGCAATTAAAGGATTTGAATAATCAAATTTTGAATGAAGAAAAAACTTTGGAAAAACTGAAGAGCGACATGAACAACGCTCAGAAGAATAATCGGGAAACAGAAAAGGAAATTGGCGGAAGCAGAAAAAAAATAGAGCAAATTTTATCGGAGCTTAGGCAACTCGGCTGCAAAATATCGGAAGATGAAGGTTGCATAAATGAATTGGAGCTTATCCGTAAGCAAAAACAGGGTGAATACAAGGAAATTGAGGAAATAATAAAGAGCGCGGAGAATGTAGAGAAGAGCATTAGAGTTTTAACGGACGGAGAAATTCCAAAAATAGGTTTGGAAATAGATGCTAAGAAAAATGAGATAAATTCTCTGCAAACCAAAATCGCAACAATTAAAACCTCCATTCAAGAAAGGCAAGAGCGGATTAACCTCCAAAAAGCGAATGCAGAAAAACTTGAAAAGGAGAAGATGTCTGCGGAAAAATCCCCAGAGGAATTGCAAATCGAATATAAAGCGAAAAAGCAAAAAGCCGAAGAATTATTGCGAGCGAGCGGTGCAAATAAGCAATTATTGGAAAACAATAATTTGAATTTGGAAAAGAGCAAGCAAAAAATCGCCGAAAAAGAACGTCAACAAGTAACAAGCGATAGATGGAAACGCTTGGATAATTTAATAGGTTCGGCGGACGGCAAAAAATTCCGCAATTATGCACAAGCATTAACTTTCGAAAATTTAATTGCCCTCACGAACAAACAACTGCAAAAAATGTCAGAGCGTTATCTTCTAAAACGAATTGGTGATTTATCAAATCCCTTTGAATTGCTGGTTATAGATAAATTTCAAAATTGCGCTGAACGCACGGCACAGAATCTCTCCGGCGGGGAAAAGTTTATCGTTTCGCTTTCCCTTGCGCTTGGCTTGGCAAATATGGCGAGCCGAAATATGCGAATAGACACGATGTTTATAGACGAAGGCTTTGGAACGCTTGATTCCGATTATTTAGACGTAGCTCTAACCGCCTTGTCCAGTTTGCAGAGCGAAGGCAAACTCATAGGCGTTATTTCACATTTAAGCGAGCTTAAAGAACGCATAGCCACGCATATTACGGTAACTCCAGTTGGCAATGGACGCTCCAGAATAGAATGACTTTGCCAACCTCTGTACGTTGGTTATATTTTTCTAGTTTTCAATTTAAAGAAATTACTATGAACAAAGTTGTTCCCTTTAAAAAATTCGCAATAGCGGCAGTATGCTTGTTTTTGCTTGCCTGCGAAGAAGAAGTTGAAAAACCAGTTAAAATAGAACCGGTGCCGGGCAAGATAGAGATTTTTAACAGTTGTGGAATTTCAAATGCGGCAACAGAGGCGAGAAATGCTTTGCGAGCCGATGGTTTTGATGTTCTCACCCCGCAAACAGACCCGCAATGGTTAAATTACGAAGAGACCATCGTGGCTATTCGCAATCCTCACTGGACGGGGTATAGCAAGCTGAAAGCCAACATGGACACAGAAAATTTTATAATTTTGCAAGACGCTTTGAGTGGAAATATAGATGCAACCATTTTTTTGGGCAAGGATTACAAAAAGGCGTTAAAAATAAAGAGAGGCGATTTATGAAAAAATTTCCTGCGAGCATTCAAATTGGAGCGCAAGTTCTGTTTGAGCTTAAAGCGGAAAATGTTGAGCTGTTGGATTTGCGAAAGCTCTCCAGCATTGTGGATTGGTATTTGGTTGGCACCTGCGAGAGCACCGCGCAAATGCAGGCAATTTTGAGCGAGCTGCAAAAAGCCTACAAATTAGCTGGCGGCGAGCCTGCAAAGATTGAATACAAGGAGCTGACCCGTTGGGCAGTTTTGGATGCTGGCGATATAATGGTTCATCTATTTGAGCAAAGCCGCAGAGATGAAATTGCCCTTGACGAGTTGTGGAACAAAGCCAAAAAAACAATGCTCGCAGAGGAAGATTTTGCACAGAAGAAAAGAACAACTGTCAAGAGCACGGAATTTGTTTAGGAGAGCAAAATCTGGTTAAAAGCATAAGTTTGTTTTGGTTAGCGGCAATTCTCATTCCGATTTTCATAATGGATTTTAAATATTTGATTTTGCCAGACATTATAACCATAGGTGGGATTCTATTGGGCTTTTCGCTATCCTTTTTTGAAGGCGGCATCGGCTGGGTGAACTCCATAATTGGTATTGTCGCGTGTGGTGGTGGTCTGTATTTAGCCAAAAGATGGGGAATTGGTTTTGGAGATGTGAAACTCTTTGCAGGCTTCGGTGCTATTATGGGGGCAGAACTTGCGTATATAGCCTTGGCAATGGGTTTATTTTTAGCGTTAATAACGGTTTTCCCATTCAGATTTTTTGCTAAAAAAAATATGCGGTCTCCATTTCCTTTTGGTCCTTTTTTAGGGCTTGCCGCATTTATCTCTTACCTGTTTGCATAGCGGGTAAGATAGATTTTTATATTTTCGGTATCACTTTTCTACAGTTCAGGTGTTTAAGGAATATGAACCAAAATCTAAATGCGGAACAGCTTTACACACGTTATGCACCGATGGTGTTCAGGCGTTGCAATAAGCTGCTCGGCGATAAAAGCTCGGCGGCAGATATTGTCCAAGAGCTTTTTGCAAAGGTTTGGGAAAAACGAAACTCTCTGAATTTTGATTATCCGTCCAGCTTATTGTGGCGAATGGCAACCAATATGTGCCTAAACCACATAAGGGACAGGAAACGCAGAGGCGAAAACACCAGTTGCGATGAAGCAATTGCGCAAATAGCCTGCACAGAAAATTTTGAGAGAGAAATGGATAACAGGGACATTTTGGACAGGCTTTTTAAAAGACATCCCGAGAGCAGCCGAACCATAGCGGTTTTGCACTTTATAGACGGCATGACTTTGGAAGAGGTGGCTGTGGAAGTAAAAATGTCCGTTGCCGGAGTTCGCAAAAGGCTTAGAACTCTTAAAAATTCTTTAACCAAATTGGAGGCTATATGAGCATACCGAACTGGAAAATAGAGCGTTATCTGCTTGGGGAACTCCCCGCAAGAGAAATGGCTGCATTAAAAACTCTGGAAAACAAAAACATAGAGTTTTGTTCGCAGCTCGCATTGCTTAGAAACAGCAATGAGGAATTACTGGCAGAATACCCTGCAAGGGAATTTGCAGAAAAAATGCAGGCTGCAAAATTCAAGATTATTGAGCCTATAAAAAACAGATGGCTTATGCATCTCTCCGCCTGTGCCGCTCTATTGATAGCGGCAACGGTTTTAACAAACATATTTTCCGATGAAAACAGCCCTGCCCAAAATGTTGTGATAAACGAAGATGGAACCAGAGTGAAGGGCTTAAAAACAGATTTGGAAATTTGGCGCAAAACCGCAGATTCCGTTGAAAAACTCTCAAACGGTAGCGAGGCAAAGGCGGGCGACTTATTGCAAATGCGCTACGTTGCGGAGGAAAAATGCTACGGCGTTCTTTTGAGCATAGATGGCAACAGAGTTTTGACCATACATCTCTCCGGTGAAAATGGCAGGGCAAAAGAGCTTGAAGCTGGGAAAATAATCTCTTTGGAAAACTCTTACGAACTGGACAACGCCCCAAAATCTGAGATTTTTTACCTTTTCACTTCTAAAAATGAATTTGCCCTCGCACCCATCGAAAAAGCTCTGTTGAGCGGTGAAATGCCAAAAAATCTGCAAATTTCGCAAATTACGCTTAGAAAGAGGTGAGACACGGACTTTTAAAAGCATAAAAATATTTCTAAATTGTATGCGACAAGCTACAATATGTCTTTTTCCCTCTTAAAAAGTTCCGAAAATTCTCGCGCAAGGCTTGGACTTTTAAAAACCGCCCACGGCGAAATTCCAACGCCTATTTTTATGCCTGTTGGAACCGCAGCAAGCGTAAAGGCAGTCTCGCCCAGAGACTTACAAGAAATGGGTGCAAAGATAATTTTGGCAAATACCTATCATCTGCACTTGCGTCCCGGAACGCCCCTAATAGCAAAGATGGGTGGTATCCACAAATTCAACGGTTGGAACGGTCCCGTTTTAACGGATAGCGGGGGGTTTCAGGTTTGGAGCCTAAAAGAACTTCGCAAAATAAAGGAAAATGGAGTTGAATTCCGCAGCCATCTTGACGGGAGCAAGCATTTTTTTTCACCGGAGAGCGTAATGCAGGCACAAAGGGAAATAGGCGCAGATATAATAATGGCATTTGATGAATGCACGCCATTCCCAAGCACAGCAGAAGAAGCGCAAAAATCCCTGAACTACACTAAACGCTGGACAAGGGCGGCAAAAGAGTGGCTTTGCGAAAATCCACCATTACACGGTTATTCGCAAAATTTTTTTGGCATTGTCCAAGGTGGCATACACGAAGAACTTCGTTTGCAGGCTATTGAGGAATTAAAGGAAATTGAGCCAGAAGGCTATGCCATAGGTGGGCTTTCGGTTGGTGAACCTGTAGAAACCATGTATAAAATCACCGAACTTTGCACGGAGCATTTGCCGTCGGATAAGCCTCGATATATTATGGGTGTTGGAACGCCGTGGAATTTGCTGGAATTGATTTTGCGTGGCATAGATATGTTTGATTGTGTTATGCCAACGAGAAATGCGAGGAATGGGATGTTATTCACAAGTAGAGGCATTTTGCACTATAAATCCGCAAGGCATAAAGAAGAGGAAATTCCCCCTGATGAGAATTGCAATTGCTATACATGCAAAAATTTTAGCCGTGCATATCTGCGGCATTTGATTCATGCGGAAGAAATTCTGGTTTTGCAGCTTGCGAGTATTCACAATCTGCATTTTTATTTGAATCTAATGGCACAGGCAAGGGAAAAAATCGCAAGTGGAAATTTTGAAGCGTGGGCAGCAGAGCAAATCCCTGCGTTGCAAAAGGATGCTTCCTTATTCATGAACAAAGGTTCCAATTCCATCCTTGGTTAGAGAATCCATAAAATTCCCTTTCGATAGCTTGAAAACAAAAACAGGCAGTTTATGCTCTCTGGCAAGAGCCACCGCCGCAGTGTCCATGACCGCCAAATTTCTCTTCAGAATTTCTTCATAGGTTATATCGTCAAACCTTACGGCAGTTTTATCTTTAACTGGGTCTGCGGAATAAATGCCATCTACCTTGGTAGCTTTCATCACAACATCGCACTCACTTTCAACGGCTCGCAAAACTGCAGCAGTATCCGTAGTGAAAAAAGGGTTTCCAGTGCCCGCTGCAAAAAGCACAACTGTTTTGTTTTCTAGAAGTTCTATTGCCTTCCGGCGGTCGAAATAGCCGCAAAACGGTTCCATTCTAATCGCACTCATAACCACGGCTTTTTGCCCGCATTTTTCGAGGGCATCTTGCATGGCTATGGCATTCATAACGGTAGCGAGCATTCCCATCGAATCTCCAGCGGCACGGTTCATTCCACCCGCGTTTGCAGAAACTCCCCGTATAAAATTCCCACCGCCAATCACAATGGCAACTTGCGCGCCAGTTTTGACGGAGTTTGCGATTTCTTGTGCCACCCAGTTTATAGTTGAACTATCTATGCCATGCCCAGCATTGCCAGCCAGAGCTTCCCCGCTCAGTTTCAAAAGACATCTGCGAAATTTAAGCATAAAGCCTCCCAGCGGACTTGAACCGCCGACCTGCTGATTACGAATCAGCTGCTCTACCAACTGAGCTAGAGAGGCGGATAGCGTAATATAGTAAAAAAACAGCCATACTTTTTCTAAATTCATTCCATGTCTGCACGCAATAACATAAACAACGCACTTGCAAGCGCAATTCGCGAGGTATTCTCCTATATTTCAAGATTCAAGGGGCAGTTGTTCATATTAAAAATAGAAGATACACTTTTAAACAATCCGGCATTTCCTGTGCTTATAAGGGATATTGCACAGCTTCACAGCGTTGGCATAAAAATTTTGATAGTACCGGGCACAAGGAACAGCATAGATCGCCAGCTTGGGGCTTATGGACTGGAAGTGGTCTTTAAAAACGGAATAAGATTAACCTCTAAGGAAGCTCTGCCATTGGCAGAACAGGCTTCGCTTGGTGTGGCGCAGCACATACTCTCGCACTTGACGGCAAATGGGATTAACGGCATTCAGGGTAATTGGGTACAGGCACGGAGCCTTGGCGTTGTGGATGGCACTGATTATATGTACACTGGAAAAATTGAACGCATTGAAAAAGGCATTATAGAAAAACTTTTACAAGAGAGTTTTATCCCCATACTTCCACCAATAGGTTGGAATAAGCTGGGCCATGCTTACAACATTTCCAGTACGGAACTTGCAACCGAGCTTTGCCATTATTTTACGGTTGGAAAATTATTTTTTATAGGAGAAGAGGGAGGTATAAAAACCGAGGGACTTATACGTGGCAAACTGACAAAGAAACTCGAACTTGCCGACCGCGGCTTAATCTCCGCACTGGACATTGAACAGGCTATGGAAATTTTGGAATTGAACCAACAGCTTCCGTATGCGCAACGCGATTATCTGGAAAATGCTATAAAAGCCTGCCGTACAGGAATAAAACGGGTTCATTTGCTCTCCGGCATTGCACAGGGAAGCATTTTGCAAGAAGTGTTCTCCAGCCGAGGCAACGGAACAATGGTTTATGGAAACGAATATTGGAATTTACGTTTGGCAACCATAGACGATATTCCAGATATGCTTCGCATTATGCAGAGCTACGTGGAACGTGGATATTTAATTTCCAGAAGTCAAGAAGATATTGAAGCCAAACTTAGCGATTACGTTGTTTATGCCGTGGACAATGCTATTCACGGTTGTGGTGCATTGCACGCTTTTGAAGAGCACAGCTTTGAAATAGCGGCAATAGCGGTTGGCGCAAACTACAAGGATGCCAGAGTTGGCGAAGCAGTTGTTAATTTTTTAATGGAAAAAGCAAAAAAATTGCGAGCAAAAAAACTCTTTCTCTTAACAACCCAAACTTCCGACTGGTTCTACACGCTGGGTTTCAAAGACGGTTCCATAGATGATTTGCCTAAGTCAAAAAAGGAATTTTATAATAAAGAAAGAAATTCAAAGGTTATGGTGATGAATATTTAAGTGGCTCCAAGCGGACTTGAACCGCTGACGCACGGATTTTCAGTCCGACGCTCTACCAACTGAGCTACAGAGCCAAGGAAATAAAATATAGAAAAAAATCTCGTACCTGTCAAGGGGATAACCCACCTTCAACTTGTGGCTCCTGCGTTTCTACCGCCACGCCTACCGCTTCTACTGGAGCGTGAACTTTGCGTTCCACAATGCGAGCAGCCTTGCCTCGCAAGTTGCGCATATAGAAAATGCGGGCTTGGCGAACGTTGCCGTGCGCATCGGTAACTATTGAATCTATTATCGGGGAATGTATTTGAAAAATGCGCTCAACGCCAATTCCGCTGGAAATTTTGCGAACTGTTACGGAAGAGCTTATACCCGTGCCTTTGCGCTGGATAACCACGCCTTTGAACGGCTGAATGCGGCTTTTTGCTTTGCCGTCTGCGGTTTTTTCCATAATTTTAACATTTACAGTAACGGTATCGCCCGCACGGAAATCGAAGGAATCTTTCTTTTTATTTTCCTGATGTATAGCTTCAATGTTGAGCTTGGACATAAAAACCTCAAAAATTGGACTATAAATATAGCAAAATTTTCTGGGTTTGTCAAGGAAGTTTTTGCAAAAATATAAGCACCAGTATAGCGATTTGCCAAAGCCACGTTGGGAGGTCGTTGATTGCGATTTTTTTTGGGCTTGAAATATGTGGTGTGGGGCAGATTTGTTTTAAAAACCTGTTTTCATTTATTGCCAAAATTGCCAGAAAAGTGCCATAAATTGCGCAAAAGCCAAGCATTGCGAGCGAAAAACCAGTGTGAAAAAGCGCAAATGACATCCCAGCCATAAAATTTGAGAGGTAAAGAGGGTGTTTTATATACCTATATGGACCCGTTTTCACAATTTCATCGCAAACAAGTTCATTCCCTCTTGAATGTTCGCCTATGTGCAGCCTTGCCCAAATTCTCAAAAAAAACGCAGCAAAAAAAATAGGAATTCCAACGTAACAGCTCGGCTCAAAAGGAGCGGGTGGCAAAAGCAAAAGCAAAAACCCAAAAAAAGCTGTGATTATTCCGCGGTATTTGTATAACATTCCTCAACTCTCAATTCAATAACGCTCCTGTAAATTTTTCTGCCTTCTTTTTTATATTTCTTTTCAAAACCAGTTTCTATGCCTTCTGTTGGCTGTGCGGAGTTCTCTTCCAAAATTTTTGCGTTGGGAAAATTGCGAAAGGTTTTTAAAGCGAGAGCATTGTATTCTTCGTGGTCGGTTGCCCAGTAAAAGAATCTTTGTCCAGATTTTAGAACTCTGTAAATATGTTCTAAAAATCCTTCCCGCAGAATTAGACGGTTCTTCTGTTGGCGGCGTTTAGGCCATGGATCTGGGAAATACATATGCACTTCGTCTATGGAATTGCTGGGCATCAAATCTCTTAAAAAATAAAATAAATCACCTCGCATTACGGCAGCATTTTTCAATCCCAGTTTTTTCAGCTTTTTAGCGGTTAAACTTGCGCAGAACAAGTCCCATTCCGTGCCTAAAATGCAGCTTTTTTGGAATTTTTGAGCATATTGGCTCAAAAAAGTTCCCTTGCCAGAACCTATTTCCAAAACCAATTTTTCTGCCTCTTTCTCTTCAAACAGTGTTTTCGGGAACAACGGTTGAAAATTTTGTGGTTCTGTTAAGGGAATGGGTTTTTGCGAAATACTGTCAATTTCCAGCATATAATGCCATAAAAATGGCAGATTATCGTCTTTGTAAAATTTTCGCTGAAACTCAATCAATTTTTTCTTTCCGCCATTGCTTCAAAAAAATCCTTTAACAGAGTGTTTATATGGCTCGGAGGCAGCTTTTCCAAAACTTTTGTCGCTTTTAGCAAATGAGAATACGCTACGCTTTTTGCCTCTTCAAAACAATTTGCTTTTTTCAATTTTTTAACTATCAAGATAGCAGTGTTCGGGTCGGAGGTATTCTTTATCAAATTTTCCATTTCATCCTTTGGATTTTTTTGAAAATAAAGCAAAAGCGGCAAGGTTATTAAACCGTTTTGCAAATCTTCAAAATTCTTTTTTCCCAAGCTCTCCGCACCTATGCCATAATCTAAAATATCATCTATTATTTGAAATGCTATGCCAAAGTGCAAACCCAAATTTCCGCATTCTTCAACTATTTTTTCGTCATAACCAGCTAATATAGCTCCGCTCTTTGCACAAGATATAAGCAAAGAAGCCGTTTTACCTTCCACTATCTGTATATAATCCTCAAAGGAAATATTTATGTTTCCCGATAAATCAATTTCCAAAATTTCTCCAGCAACGAGCAAACTTGCGGCATTTGCCAAACTTTGGGGAATACGGCGGTCATTTTCTTCAAGAACAAAAATCAGTGATTGAGCAAGCATATAGTCGCCAACCAAAACTGCAACTTTATTTCCAAAAGCGGAATGCAGGGAATTTTGCCCCCTGCGAAATTCGCTCATGTCTATAACGTCATCGTGTATGAGGCTTGCCAAATGCAGCATTTCAACGCTTGCTGCAGCCTTTGCTGCCCTTTCCAAATCCTTTATACCCCCATTGCTACTTGCTAAAAGGAAAAGCAAAATTGAACGTAATCTTTTTCCCGGTCTTTCTATGGCTTGTATAAAGTGTTTCCTCAATTTGGGCGGAGAATTTTCAGCAACTTCTCGCATCATTTGAGCCGAAAGATCCAGTGCAGGTTGAACCAAATTTCTCGCTTCTTTAATCACATTATGATACTTATTTGAAAAAATCAAAATTACCTCTTAATTTCCCCGCTTTTTTTTGAAAATACGCTGCCTGGATATTGAACTCTCGAATGCGTGCTACCTTCCAATGCTTGCAAAAATCCTTCACCAAGCTCTTCTAAATCTCGTATGGTTAAACCCGATTCGTTCAACTGGTCATCAAACATTTTATCTTCTATGGTTTTTTGAATCATGTTTGAGAGTTCATCTGGTTTTGCATTTTGCATTGAACGGCTTATTGCCTCTATGGAGTCTGCAAGCATCAGTACGGCGGCTTCTTTACTCTGCGGGATTGTTCCTTTATAGCAAAAATCAGAGAGTTTTATTTCTTTGTCGGGGTACATTTCTTTTGCCTTATTGTAAAAAAAGCTGGCGACACTAGTGCCATGGTGTTCCCTTATGCCTGCAGCGACTGGGCTGGGCAGATTGTATTCTTCGGCAAATTCTATTCCCATTTTAACGTGAGACCTCAAAATTTTTATAGAATCACTTGGCGACAAATTGTCATGAGGGTTATAGCCGAATCTTTGATTTTCCGTGAAAAGTTCCGGACGCATGATTTTACCTATGTCGTGGTAAAGAGCCATAACTCTTATCAAAAGAGTGTTTGCTCCAATGCGCTCACCTGCTATTTCCCCTAAATTTCCAACTTGAATGCTGTGGTAAAAGCTGCCCGGAGCATATTCCAGCAAATTTCTTAGCAAAGGGTGATTGAAATCCGAGAGTTCCGCTAACCTTAAGTTAGTTGTTATTTGAAAAATCCTTTCAAAAATATTGCAGAATACGGATATAAATGTTACGCATATCAAGAGATTCGCTGCCCCGAGTAAAAAATTTTGCCAATAAGCAGCCCAAGATATATTGTTTTGCAAAAGCAAAATACTCACGAGTGCCATTGCAAATATAACAAGCCCGGTGCACAGAGCTTGTATGAATCTAATCCTGTACCTTATGCGGTTCACTATAAGGCTCATCACAAATGATATAATGTAAGACACTATGCACAGCGCTAAATCATAGCCTGCAAAAATTCCAAAAAGCACGGAACTCCACATAGCAAGTACATTGGATATTCTGAGCGGGAACAAAACCGATGCTAAAACTGGTGCAAAAGCAAAAGGGTAAAACCAAACGGGATTTAAATATTCGTTTTGGATGAATGTTAAAAATAAATCATGAGCAATACGGAACAGAATAACTTGAATTATCACTATTACAGCTATAGCCCATATCTGCAAGGAACCAATATTTTTATTACGGTGAAAATTCCACAGATTCATGCAAAGCATTAAAACAATAAATGAGAGCAATATGCGTTGCCCATAAGGAGCCGTATATTGGGATTGAGAGGCATCTTTTTGAAGGGCATTTTGCATAGCCTCCAGTTTTTCCAAGGTTTCTTTTGTTACTATTGAACCTTGCGATATTATTTCCATGCCACGGGGAATCATGCCTTTTGATGTATTTACCTGTGAGGCAGCTTCCATCCTGCGATTTTCGGTTTCTTTATCCAAATAAAATATATTTGGTGATGTGAATACATACAAAACTTCATAGAATGCACTGGATATTCCGAGATTTGATTTAAAAGTGTTTTGATATTTATCTAAAATTGCGTCTATCAAAAATTCCTTAGGACGAATTGAGGAACTTCCTACAATTGAATCCTTGCCGTTTTTAATCAATAGAACTTCACCTTTTGAATACAATATGTAATTAACAGAACTCACGTTGTAAGATTCTTCAAACATTGTAACATCTCTGCTTCTCTCCGCTATCAGAGTGTTTGAAATACCTTGCGAAAGCATTAAGCGAAAAATATTTTTTAAAGTATCTCTTGATGCTTCATTTTGGATTAGCTGATTCAACGCAGTGGATGAAATTTTACGGACAAGAGCTTGATATAAATCGCCTGCGGAGGTTATTTTTTTCTGGTCTGCCGTATTTGCGCTGGTTATTTCTTTTTGCAGGTGACTGTAAGTTTCTATTTGCGACATTAGCAGTTCGAAATCTTCGGAAAGTTTTTTAGTAGTTTCTTCGCTATATTCAAACACAGGATAAATCTTGTCTTTGGCTTTTTTTTTCTCCTCTTCCAATTCTTGCGAATTTTTTAGAACTTCAAATGATATTGGCGCAATAATGGAACGAGTGCTGCTTTGCCCTATCATTGGCAATTCTGATTTTTGCGCTATGTCCCTGACAGGAAATAAAATCATAGTGAATGCTATAAACACTATGGTGCAGATTACAAAATTGGAAAATGGCTTATTGAACATGGTTTTATCTGTTAAAGGCTACGTATGCAAGTAGAAGTGTGGATACAGCTTGCGCAACGGTTCCAAAGGCGGTCACAACTTGGGTCCATATCACAGGTTCGGGTGGTTTTCTATACGGTACAAAAATTTCTGAACCTGGGTCTGGTCCTCTTTCCGCACTGGAAGCCAACGCCACTGAACCATTTGCATATTTTATCATAACCCTATCTTCATCTCCATCAATGCTTACTCCGCCTGCTTGGTTTAAATACCACTTTATGCTTGCACCCTTTTTCCAAAGCACATTTGTCGTTGAACCGACATGACCCCAAATTTTAACGGAAATGGATCTTTGCGGAATATGAATGCTATCGCCGTTCATTAAATTTATATTGTTGCGAGCCTCTTTTTTTAGAACTTTTGAAATGTCTATGCCAATCAAGCCAAACGTTGAGTCTTTTTTTATAGTATCTCTTTCAATTATAGATCGTCTAAAGAATTTAGCTCCATCTAAATAGGCTTCATCTAAAAAACCCCCCGCACGTTTTATCAAACTCTCCAAAGTTTCATCTGGATGGCTAAGGTTATAAACTCCGGGTCTTCTAAAAGCACCAGCTAAAACCACAAGTTCTGGTCTGTAAAAATTCGAGTCATAAGGAATTTCAATATGGTCCCAAGCTTGTAATTTTATTTTCGCATTGTCATAGCTATCGTAGCTTTGGTTAACGGAATATTCAGTATTTTTTACCGTGCGTCCATCTTTATCCAAGCGACCTATAGAGAGAGTGCCTCTTTTACTATTTGCTATATAACCACCAGCCAAAAGTACCAAATCTTTTGCATCCATTCCATCGTAATACTGATAATAACCCGGTTTTAAAATCGCTCCGCCAATGCTCACGGAATCTGGTTTGAACATATCTTTCAAACTATAAATCACAAGCGTATCTCGAGGCTTAATGTTAATAGATTTTTCATTGTCTAAATTTTGAGAAAACAGTTGATAGCCGCCTTGCGGTGCTGCCCTGAGCAAATGCACTCTGCCTGAATATCCTGCCTCTAGCAAGCCTCCAGAAACTTCAACCAAATTTGTGGTGGTCATGCTGTCTTTTAACTGATAGGTACCAGGATATTTTACAGCTCCTAAAATAGTGGCATTGAACACAGATTCTTCCACTGACTTAAAAACTTGCAAGACATCGCCGTTTTTCAATAGAAGAGATTCTTTGCCGTTTATATAATCGTTTGGCTTCGATATGGTTTCGTAATCTTTTCTGCCGTTTGGGTAAATTCTTGTTAGCACCATGCTTTGTTCCGCTGCATCAGGATTTATGCTTCCGGCAAAGGAAAGAAGTTGCGCAACGCCCTCACCTTCCTTCAGCTCATAAATTGCCGGCCTGCCAACAGCACCATCTACTTCCGCTAATATTTTAGCTCTTGGCAAAAAGACTATGTCTCCGTCGAATAGGATTGCCTTATTTACATTCTTTCCATGCATAAGATAATCATATAAGTCCACATTAAAAATGCTATCTGCGCGGGCAATTTGAACAGAGCGAACGCTACCATTTTGATTTGGACCGCCCGACATATAGAGAGCTTGGAAAACTGTTGTATTACCGTAAAATATATAAGCACCTGGTTTTTCAACTTCACCTAGGAGAAATACCTTTACAGGGCTTAACAACTCAAATCGCAAATTTACGAAGGTTTTTCCACTACTTATTCCGCTATAAACCTTTGAGAGCTTTGTTTTTAAAATTCCCTCTGCCGCTGCAAGCGTCACTCCGTTTAACGAAACCAAGCCAACAGATTCTACATTTACCTTCCCCTGATTATTTACCTGAAGCCTAGCTTCTTTTTCTACCGCACCCCAAATTGTGAGTACAAGTTCATCTCCGGGCTTTATAGGATAATCACCGCCAACACCGGATGTTATACCAGAGAATATGGATGGATTTGCTGTTTTAAAAAAATCCGATTCGTAACGGTGTAAAACTGCATTCTTGGGTACTCTTTTTTTACGAAGAACGATTCTTTTTTTCCCATCCGGAGTTGTTTTTCTAAGCTCTTCTATATCATTGTAAAAAGATAAGCTATCTATGGCTATAGTGTCTATAATCATAACATAAGATAGAGTATCAATGAGCGATGACGGAATTCCGAGCGCAGAATCTGCACCTAAGAACAGATTTGTGGTGTCATTTATTTGAAATAGAGAATTTGTACCGCGTTGTCTCTCTTGCCCAAGCATTTGCTGAATATAAAACAATTCTGCCATGGAAGGCTGGGTTCCACCCATTTGTTGCATGCCTTGCATACCGCCCATCATATTCTGCATAAGCAATTGCTCTCCCAAACCGCTACCAGCATTGGTTTGTAAACCACCAGTGCCGATTTGGGAAAATGCTATTGCCTGCGCCAAGACCAATATAGTTGTCAGGATTTTGAAATTTTTATGTTTAGTTTGCATCGTCCAATTTCTCCGCTATGATTTTTGCGCTTTCCGTTTGCGCAGCTTCATTCGTAGGTACTTTTTGCAATTTCTGTTCCATGTTTTTGCAGTTGAGCATGGTACCTGAATTTTCCAACCAATGGAGAATACCTATTGCAACGGTGGCTTTTTTTGCAGTGCTACCGTTAAATGGGCTTAAAGCTATATGTTTTGAAATTTTATCTAAGCTGCTCGCTTCTTTTGGGCTTTCGTCCCATAGATCCGCAGCTACAGTTATTAAAAGTTCAAATTCATCTGCTCGCTTTGAAAGCTCAATTAAATTTGTGTTAATACCGGCTTTTTCAAAACCGGCTCTGTTTGCAACTGGGTCACCAGAACGAGCTATGCCATCTGCTTTTTGAATAGGCAAAAATGAACCGCCAAAAAGCTCTGCCGTGCTGCCAAAGGACTCCGCTAATTTTTTGAAAGCGGCAATTTCTTCCATAGTACAAGAACCGCCAAGAACTATGGATATTTTCCCTTTTGTTTCCTTTATCATTTTCGCTGCTTCGGAAATATTTCCTCCGAGTAATCTGTTCTCATGGATTTTCTGAGCTACGTCTTTTGCTGCATTTGAAAGCCAACTGCGGTTTACTTCTGGATTGCAACGAGGCATAATTCTGTACACAGTTCCATCTGTATGGTCTGCCCATATATTTGCACCTAGGGAATCGTCCATTGATACGGTTGGAACCCTGCTCAAAGCCCAAACACGCTTTCTAAAACGGAAAGCTTTGTCGGTCAAAGCTCCAACGGGGCAGATGTCGGTTACACATCTATCATAAGGGTGGTCTAATTTTTCGCCGGGGAAGGTTGTGATATAAGTGTGCCCACCTCTTGATGCTAATTGCAACTGCTCATCGCCTGCAATGTTGCGCATAAACCTGACGCATCTGCTGCATTGAACACAGCGTTCTTCGTCCAGTACTATTCTCGGTCCCAAATCAATTCGCTTTCCGCCTCTATGTTGCCCTTTGCCATCTGTGGAGGAGTGTTCGGGATTCCCGTGATATTGTTTGCCAACATCAGGGTTTAACCTGCTATTTGAGGCTCCTGCCACCATATAGTTTTCCTGCAAAAGGCATTCACCTGCCTTGTCACAAATAGGGCAATCCAGCGGATGGTTTACAAGCAAAAATTCCAGAACTGCTTTGCGTGCCTCTGCAACTTTTGGGCTGCTTGCGGGAGTTGCAACTTTCATGCCTGCACGAACAGGTGTATAACAGCCAATGGTAAGTGCCATTCCTCTAGGACCGTCCACTTCAACTAAGCATTGGCGGCAGTTTCCGCTAACGGGTAAATCAGGATGGTAGCACAAATGCGGTGTTTCTATGCCAATAGTTTTGAGGGCTTCTATAAGGTTCGTGCCGTTTGGAACCTGAACTTCTTTATTGTCAACAGTAATAGTTACCATATTCATTCCCACCATCCTTCTGGGCGGTAGTTTTCGTTTAGTCTTGAACTTCCGTGTTCAGGATTGTTTAAAATTGCCTCTTCAAATTCACTGCGGAATTTTTGCAGGTAGCTTTGCACGGGAGCGGCAAGGGCGGCTGCGAGTGGGCAAACCGTTGTGCCGGTGAAGCCAGTGCAAAGGCTGTTTAAAAGCTCTATATCTCCATCTTTGCCTTTGCCGTTTGCAATGCAAGATATTATCCGCTGAACATAGCCCGTTCCTTCGCGGCAAGGGGTGCATTGCCCGCAAGATTCGTGTGAGTAAAATTTGCCAAGGGTGTTCAGCATTTGAACAATGCTATGGGTATCGTTAAAGGGCATAATCGCGCCGGAACCAAACATGGTTCCCATCGCAGCGAGGCTTTCGTAATCCATATTCGCTTTTTTGCATTCTTCAACGGTTAAAACCTGAGTTGAGGAACCGCCGGGTATGCAACCTTTTAAGTTACCGACTATGCCACCGCAATACTCTTCGCTTTCCAAAAGTTCCATTAAAGGGATGCCGAGCCGAGCCTCATATACCCCTCTTTTCTTAACATCGCCGGAAATACAGAATACTTTTGTGCCGCCCGCTTTGGGTGTCCCCAATTTCTGGTATTCTTCGGGACCGTTTTCCAAAATCCAAGGCAATGCCATTATTGTCTCAACATTATTGACGCAAGTAGGCATATTCCATGCACCATTCACCGCAGGGAAAGGCGGTTTTAAGCGTGGCTGCCCTTTTTGCCCTTCCAAGCTGTTTATCAAAGCGGTCTCTTCACCGCAGACATAAGCTCCCGCACCTCTATGCACGGCAATATCCAAGCTATACTTTGTTCCGCCGATATTTTCTCCTAAGAGTTTCGCTTCGTAAGCTTCTCTTATCGCTTGGGTCAAGGCTTCTATCGCTGGCAAAAATTCGCCACGGACATAGATGTATGCGTTTCTTGCACCGAGTGCCCAACCAGCTATGAGCAATCCTTCAATTAAGCGATGAGGGTCTTCTCTCATCAAAAAATGGTCTTTAAAAGTGCCCGGTTCGCCTTCATCCGCATTAACCGCTATATAAACAGGCTTGTTGCCCCTAGGCACAAAGCTCCATTTCATTCCTGTTGGGAAGCCTGCGCCCCCACGCCCTCTAAGACCGGAGCGTTGAACCAAATCTATAACCTCAAATTGCGACAAATCAAAAAGACGGCTGCCTATATTTGAATAGCCACCCAGTTTTTTATAGGTTTGAATATTTTGGGCATTTTTCCCAAAATTCTGCGTGCAGACTTTCATAGAAGGGTAATTTAGAAAATTACACCTTGAACTTATCCATAGCCGTATGCAACTGCCCTGCCATTTTGGATAGTTTGTCTGCGCTATGTTTCACTCGCGAAACTTCTTGCGAACTCTCTTGTGCCGCCTTGTTCATTCCGGCTACGTTTGAGCTGACGTTTTTCGCTCCGTTTGCGGCTTCGCCTGCGTTGATGGCTATGTCCTTGCTGCCTTTCGCAACTTCCTCTATGGATTTGGAAACGCTCTCTATGCCTTTGTTCGCCTCGCCTGCGTTGATGGCTATGTCCTTGCTGCCTTTCGCAACTTCCTCTATGGATTTGGAAACGCTCTCTATGCCTTTGTTCGCCTCGCCCGCGTTGTGGGCTATGTCTTTGCTGCCTTTC
>Ga0268262_10001630_pt1 | contig 27397 bp, 19 predicted proteins | sample TergutNc150P3_FD_190354 | JGI IMG/M metagenome (GOLD analysis project Ga0268262, IMG submission 190354) | Nasutitermes corniger P3 segment gut microbial community from laboratory colony in Florida, USA - Nc150 P3 (SPAdes) (version 2) | ecosystem: Host-associated > Arthropoda: Insects >... | reverse complement strand
AGGGGAATCGGCTCAATTTTAGCGTTGACAAGAAGGGAGGTGCCGAGAGGGCGGATTTCGTTGTTTACTTTGACAGCGGCGATTTCACGCGCGGGGAGCCCGAAATGCTCAATAAGACTGGAAGCGTAGGAAGCGTAAGGGCACTCGATTGTTTTATTGCCTGAAACAGTAATTTGTATGTTGTTCATACGGATATTATATCACATTTATACTTCTAACGCGATTCCGATTTTTGAGTTAAATTCTTTTTCTGATATTCTTTCTTTTAAAAAGTCTGAAATAATGGAGCGGATAATCGGTGAAAAGGCGTTCCAGTATTTTTTCGGCCATTCGCCCATTTCGTCTCTAAGTTTTTTATCTACCGAAGGTTTCATTTCGCCGCGCGAGAAAGAGATAAATTGATCTACCATTGATACAAGCATATCGCGGGGAACAGCGTCTTTTTCTTTTTTCCCGGATTGTTCGGGCAGCCACGCCTCGCTAAGTTCGTCTATCTGGGCGGCGGTAAGCTCGGGCGCGTTTTCCTTGATAATTCTCACTATCATTTCGCGCACGGATTTTTTCATGGTCTCAATGCCGCCGCCGACCCCTGCGTTGATTTGTTCCGTTATCTCGCTTGCCATCCGCCTTGGGTCGGGGGTAGAACCTGTCGCTTGGAAAATCGTCAAATCCCGCCTGCGCCGTACTATAGCTTCGGAGAGCACTTCAATCGAGGCCTCGTTGCTGTGATTAAGAATATAATCCAGCGCTCTTACAAGCTCGGGGTCTTTCTTCATTTATATTGATTAGACTTTTTTTGTAATATGGTCGCTTTTCAGGCAACGGGCGCAAACTTTAAGAGTTAACGCTGTCCCGTCTAATTCGGTTTTTACCTTTACCAGATTGGGTTTCCACGTCCGTCTGGTATGGTTTTTCGCGTGGCTTACTTTATTGCCTGTAACTGTATGTTTTCCGCAGATATCGCATGTCCTTGACATATTATCCTTCCTTAAAAAAAGCCCTTACAGGGCGAAAAATTACGGCTTTTTTAGCCTTTTGTGCGTATTGAAAATATACCCAAAAATGAAAAGAATGTAAAGCCCTTTTTGCCCGATTTATTCCATCGCAAGCGAATCAAGCCTTTCCAAAGCCCAATGGGTGTATTTACGCACTCGGTTGTCTGGGTCTTCTTTCAGTTTTTCAAGGAAATCATAGCTTTGGGAATTTTTCAGTTTTTCAAGTGCCTTAACCACGCATACCCGCACTTCCTGATCGGGGTCTTTTGCCGCCATGACAAGGCCGCGGAAAGCGGGTAGGGTGTCGAGGAGAGAGAGCAGAGCGGCGGCTTCGCGCCTTACTTCCACGTTTCTGTTGGATAACTGCCTCTTTGCCTCGTCAACATAGCCTGTCTCTTCAAGGATTTTTACAAGATACGGCTTGAACGAAGCGACTTCGTCTTTCAGGATTTCCAAAATGGACGGCTCGGCCTTCTTGCCCTGCCTCTTGAAAACGGGAATAAGTTTTTCCCTAAGCTGAGGCTCCGCATCCTTAAAGATTTCGATTAACTGGGTAATGTCGCGTTTTGTCGTTCTGTTCGCGAGGGCTTTCTCGGCGTGTTCCCTGAATTCTTCCTGCGAGTCAAGAACGGAAACGAGTATCGGGATGCCTTCCGCGTTTGTTGCCTGTCCCAATCCGGCGATTACGCCTATTTTTACGATTTCGGTTTCATTGGGATCTACCGTAATGTTTTTTAATATTTCAATCGCGGCGGTGTTTCCGTGTCTTGCGATAACTTCCGCAGTGGCAAGTCGCACCCTTTCAACGGGATCGTGGAGCATCGAGGTTTCTTGATTCAAGAGTTTTATCTCGCCGAATTCCAAAAGTGACCTGATTGCCGCAACGCGCACGTCGGGATCGGTGTCTTTCAAAGCGGACCTTATTTCTTTCATAAAACTTTCGTTTCTTACAACAGGAAGAATCGAAATTATCGAAGCCCTTATTCTCGCGTCGGGAGACGCCAAAAGCGTTCTTGCTTTGTCCTCAAATATTTCTTTCGGGTAATCCAGAAACAATTCGGCGAATTCCTTTGTTTCCTCATCTTTAAGTGTAGGCAGGCTTTCGAGAATTCTTTGAAGACAGAACGGAAGGCGTAAAAGCCCCAATATTTTAAGCGCGGAGATACGGACAATGTGCTGGAATTTTGAACGGTCGCTGTTTAATATGTGAAATATTTCAGGCAGAATAATGTCTGGGCTGAAAGTTCCCAATGTTTTTACAAGTTCGTCCCTTGCGGGGAAATTTACGTTTTTCAAAAAACGCAAAAGTATGAAAGGAAAAATCAACTCGGCTTTTACGGGAAGACGGGGAAGAAGCAGTTCAAGAAAAGCTAAATCGTTTTCTCTGCGGGATAATTCTTCCGCGAAAAGCTCGTAAGACCTGATGTTTCCTTTTGTTGAGATAGCTTCAATGGTTTTTATGTATATTTCCTTGTTTGAAGGCTCGATTTTTTTATTGTTGAAAAAGTTGAATACCCTTTTTGCCATAAGATTGATAATTTCATAAGGTCCGTTGGTTTGAGAAAGAATATTGGCGACTACCAGAAGAGGAGCGCCGTCACCTGAAGGATAATCCGTCAAGAAACCTGAAACATTTACGTTTACAGCGTCTTTTAATATCCGCACGCTGTTTTCTATGCCGACAGGATCGTTTAGCGTATTCTTAGCCAAAAACACAGACAGCACTCCGCATTTTTCCAGGAATACGGCGGCGGGATAACGGAGTTCCCTGTTGTCGCCCTGAAGAACCGCCATAGCGAAAGTTTTGTCTTCCTGAGAATCGGGATCAAGCAGTTCAAGAATCCTGTACGATTCTTCAGTGTTAAGATTTTTATCTTTCAGGCTGTAAAGATCCATGAATTCTTTAGCGATGCGTTTTCTTGCCGTTTCACGCACTTCATAAACAGGATCATGGATTAACTTTTCCCATAACATTTCCCATACTTTTCCCCTGTCGGCACTGAAATTCTTTGTCATAATCTTTCTGATAAGGGGATGAGGATCAAAAAGCCCGGCTTCAAGGCTTCTTTGCGTAAGTTCTTCTTTATCGTGTATTAAAATCTTGTAGGCGAAATAGCGTGTATACCATTCAGGCTCTCCGGTTAACTCTCGGATAAAAGCGCCGTTATTTTTCAGGAAACTTTTTCCGTAATCAGGCTCAAATTCTTCGCCTCTGCACGCCTCGGCAAGAAGGCGTATAACTTTTTCATCACCCTCATTTTTCATCCAGTCCTTGATAACGCGGCGAAGGCGAGGGTGTTGTTCCGCCGCTATATATACTTTAAAAAACGACGAGGGGGGACAAAAAAGGATAACGCGGCGCAGATCAACGGCCGTAGGCAGCGCCGACTGTGTAACTTTTTGAAGCCATTTGTCGGTAAGGCCTGTTTTCCTTACAACCTCAGGCCCCATTTGGCGGGAATATCTTTCCATGCGCCGTGAATAGCGGACAAGTTTTTCAGGCGGGTAGTGTTTTACAAATCTGCCGACGGCTTCTTCGATTTTCTGTGTTCCGTATGCCCTGACAATTCTGCGCAGGCGGAACTTAAAAACGCGCGTATGCACAAACCACAACAGATAAAGCGCTAAAAGAATTAATACTGCCGGAGCCGCTATTAATACGCGGTGCGGAATGTTAATTCCCTGTAAAATATTTAATATAAATTCCATAATTTTCCGTCCTTTTTATTCAATCTATTTAAATCCCAACACATTGTAAATTTGTATTGATTTTTCCTTGCCCTTAACAAGAATTGAGTCTCTTTTTTCTATGGAAAACACATCTCCGATTTTGTCCCTTGTCGCCTGAGAGATGATTATCTCGTCCGCCCCGGCGGCGCCTTCAAGCCTCGCGGCAAGGTTTACGGTGTCTCCGATAACGGAATAATCCATACGCTGTATGCTTCCAAGGTTTCCGGCGACGAGGGGTCCTGTGTTAATGCCTATGCCTATGCGAAGATGCGAAGCGTCGTTTTTACGAAAGAATTTTCTTTTTGCCGAACGAACAAGGTCTTGAATGGCAATTGCGCAGGAAACCGCTTTTATCGCATCGTCTTCTTCCGGAGCCATAGGAACGCCCCATACCGCCATTATGCAGTCACCGATAAATTTATCAATATAACCTTTGTGGCGCACGATATTTTCAACGGCCTCGCTGAAATACTCATTAAGGATTTCTACGATAACTTCAGGATCGCGGTTTTCGGAGAAACTTGTATACCCGCGTATGTCCGCGAAGAATACTGTCGCTTCCCTTTTGTCCCCTCCGAGTTTTATGTTGTCGGGAGCTTCCAGAAGGCTTGTCATTACTTCGCTTGACATATAACGAGCGAACATATCTTTGATAACGCGCCTTTCCTCGCTTACCACCTGCACCGTCTGTTTCAGTTCTTTCTCGCGGGTTTGGTTTGTAAAAAGAAGCGTTAATCCTTCTTTTCTGCCGCGCGGTGTTTTTAAGGGCGTTACATTCAGGGAGTAATCCAGTTCTTTGCCGTCTTTGCGGTAGATTCCCTCAAGGCCGAGTATTTCATTTCCGTCCTCAAGGCTTTTCATAATTGTTTGTACGGTTTTAGAGGAAAGAGAATCCCGGAATGTATCCCCCAAACTGCGCCCAAGATCCTTTTCCGTTAACCCCATAGCGGCGGCGGCAGGCTCGTTAAAGTAATAAATATGCCCGACCGCGTCCGTTGTGATGATCATATTTGTCATCGAGTTAAAAACATTTTCCTGATACCGCTCAAGGGAGTCTATTTTTTTTGACGATTCCCGCGTCTCGCCGAAAAGCAGTAAGGTTTGCATCGCCCCGGCCGCTAGTTTTGTGTAGGAATCCAGAAAGTGAAAACGGCGGCGGTTAAAGAAACAGGGCTTTTTCGCCCCCGTAAATAAAATGCCGATTTCACGCGGAGGGCTTACAATGGGAAGCGCCATCCCGCTTTTCATTTCAGGGTTTATAAGAATATCTTTTAAAAAAGCGGCTCCCTGCCGGAAAGATTCCCTGTTGTTAAAAATAAGCGCTTCCTTGCAATCGCGTATAAAGCTTACAAGTTCGCTGTTTCCGGCGATGGTTTCAGGCACGGAGTACCTTCCCCTTTTATAGGCAAGTTTAAGGTCGCTTTTGCGGTCGTCTGTATCTATAAAAGTGTAAAAAGCCGCAAGGTCTACGCGGGAGATATCCTGCGCCTGTTCTACAAAAACATTGACAAGGTCTTTGAAATTCCTTTCGCGGGCGAGCAGAGCGCCGGCGCGAACCAGATCCTGTTCAGCGGGCATATTGGAGGCTTCCGCCGCAGCGGGAACGGAAGGAGCGCTTTTTATAATGGACATAATACGTTGCGCAAGATGCCTCATAAGGAAGATATTATACAATAATTTCTTTTATTTCAATGCGCCATTTTCGCTTATTTTATACAAAAAACATGTAAATTTATTGTAATAATTCAAATTTACCTGTATAATGCATTTAAATATAAATGATGATAAAAATGATAGGAAAAAAGAAGCTGTCAAGATACATTGTCTATGCTTTTTACGCGGCGGTGATGAGCGCCTTGATTTTATACTCGTGGGTTGAACAAAGCAAGGTCATACACGGCGATAACAACCCTATCTACCGGAACATAAGAGAGTGCCCTGTTTATATCAAAAAAGGTTTTAACTCCTCCGATTTACTGAAGATTCCCGATGAAGGGGACGAGAGCGAATGGAAACGTTTTCAAACCCAGGTTCTGCGTATTACTAATTCTCCGCTTGACCTGCCGAAACGAAGTTATCTTTCACCCTGGGGAAAGGATGAACAGGAATTTACCATCAATATTTTACTGGAAATGGACAGCAGGGCAATGGAGTATCTTGAAGGAAATATTTCGGTAGTTCCGGGTTTGTTTTTTGCCGGGATAGGAGAAAACTGGGAGATTTTTTTTAACGGTAAATTAGTCCGCTCAGAAATACACCTGAATGAAAAAGGCCGGATCAAGGAACGCCGTGTATATTATAATGTGTCTTTTCCGCTGGATAGTTCTCTTGTCATCGCGGGAACAAATATTTTATCCTTGCGGATACTCGGCGATCCTGCTTACGCGGCTACAGGGTTATTCTTTCAGAAAGCTCCCGTGTACATGGATGACTACAGGGTCATTGAGAGCCGGCATTTCGATTTTTTAAGTACAGTCCTGTGCGCCATTTTCGCTTTTACGGGTATTTATTATCTTATGATATACCTTTCAATTAAAAAAAAGGCGGAAGTTTTTAACCTGTATTTTGCCGTATTTTCTATTCTGCTCTTTATGTATATTGTCAGCGGGCATGAATGGATTTATTCGCTTATTCCCGATTCTGATATTACCACCCGGCTGGAATATGGTTCCTTGATGCTTTCACTCCCTATATTCGGCATATTCTTTGAGACTCTGGGTATGAGAAAAATTTCAAAAGTAAGTTATGGCTACATGGCATTCTGCCTTTTTCTTTGTATTACTCAGGCTTTCTTTTGTAATCAATACGGGGAAGAAGCCATATTGATTTGGGATTTATCGGCGTTTTTCTATTTCAGTTATATTATAGGGCGCTATATTATTTATTTCCGTTTTTGGGAAAGGAATAAGAGAAAGAACCATGAAGGCGATGACGCGTCAGACCTGCATATCGGCGCTATTCTTATCGGCATGGGACTAAGCTATTTATGCGGGATTTTTGACATTCTGGACGCTTTATTTTTCAGCCTTTCCATAAGGCTTTTTACATACAGTATTTTCGCTGTACATATCGGAATGGTTTTTATCCTGTCTCAGCGGTTCAGCGGAATGTACAAGCGGCTGGAACAATCCAACGCCATGCTGGAAGATAAGGTTCAAAAGCGCACTCAGGAACTTGAGAAACAGGCTATAATCGCGCTTCAGGCGTCAATGTCAAAGAGCGAATTTCTTGCCAAGATGAGCCACGAAATACGCACGCCTATGAACGCCGTTATAGGTATGGCGGAACTTGCCTTGCGCGAAGATATACCGCGTGCCGCCCATGAACATATTCTTACAATCAAACAGGCGGGAAATAATCTTGTGTCGATCATTAACGACATTCTGGATTTTTCAAAAATAGAGGCGGGTAAACTTGAAATAATCCCGGTAAATTATCTGCTTTCATCATTGATAAACGATACGGTAAATATTATTCGCACGAGGTTTATGGAAAAACCCCTGCGGTTCTTTACCAACATAGACGGTTCTATTCCCAACAGCCTTATCGGAGACGAAGCGCGGCTGCGCCAGATTCTTCTTAATCTCCTTTCCAACGCTGTAAAATATACGGAAAAGGGATATGTCGGCTTAACCATTTCCACGGACAAGCGTGACGGTAAACAGATCCGGCTTAAGATAGAGGTGTCCGATACCGGGAAAGGGATAAAACCGGAAGATCAGGCAAAACTGTTTGACGAATTTGTTCAGGTAGATATGAAAAAGAATCAGAATGTTGAAGGAACCGGGCTTGGGCTTACTATTGCCAAACGCCTCTGTCTCGCTATGGGAGGGAATATAGGCATGGAAAGCGAGTACGGCAAGGGCAGTGTATTCACCGTGGTTATTCCCCAGGGCATTGAGGAGGATACGCCATTCGCGTCTGTAGAGGAACCGGAGAAAAAGAAAGTACTTGTATATGAAGGCAGGCTCAACTACGCTAATTCGGTTTGCTGGACTTTGGAAAATCTAAAGGTTCCTTATACTATGACATCCTCTTATGATGATTTTTCCGCCGCGCTGTGCCGGGAAGAGTGGTTCTATGTTTTCTCGGGCTACGGGCTTTATAAAATGATAGAGCCTCTTATACAGCAGAACGATACTGTTTTCTGCGGAGGGAAAAAGCCTCCTCTTGCCCTAATGATAGAATGGGGAACCGAAGCGTATATTCCCAATGTTCGCTTTGTATCCATACCTGTTCAGTCCATTTCCATTGCCAATGTGCTTAACGGCATAACGGACGACAAAGGTTATATTAAAACTTCCGGCGTAATACGCTTTACCTTCCCGCGCGCGAGGATTCTTGTTGTGGATGACATAGCGACTAATCTAAAAGTAGTCGAGGGCCTTCTTGCCCCTTACATGGCGGCAGTGGATACCTGCCTTAACGGTTTTCAGGCGATAGAACTGATAAAACAAGCGGCTTCCGAAAAACGAGGGTATGACATTGTATTTATGGATCACATGATGCCCGAAATGGACGGGATTGAAACAACGGCGGTTATCCGCCTTTGGGAAAAAGAACAGCGGAAAAGAGACGAGATAAATTCCGCCGAAAGCGAAGCTAAAGGAAGCCGGCGTAAGCAGATTCCGATAATCGCTTTAACCGCAAATGCTGTTGTTGGAATGAAGGAAATGTTTATCGAAAACGGCTTCAATGATTTCCTTTCCAAACCAATAGACATTTACAAACTTGATGAAATGCTTGACCGTTGGATGCCTAAAGAGAAAAAAGAAAAGGGCGCGGAAAGAACTGATAAGGGTTCTGACTACGATATCCCCGTTATACCCGGCGTTGATACGGCAAAGGGCGTCGCCATGACGGGCGGGACTGCGGCTTCTTATTTGCAGGTATTATCCATATTTTGCAAAGACGCGCAAGACAGGCTTTCGCTTCTGCAAAAGACGCCGGACGCGGATACCCTAAATACTTTTGTCAGTCAAATTCACGCCCTAAAGAGCGCGTCCGCTTCTATCGGAGCGCAGGAAATATCGTCAATGGCGGCAGGCCTTGAGGCCGTGGGTAAGGTTGGAGACACAAATTTTCTCCGTGAACATTTGCCCGCTTTCGCGCTGCAGCTTGCGGAACTTGTAAAAAATATCAGCGCCGCCCTTGAATCCGGTAAAGCAGAAAGCGTAAAGGATTCTAACGGTAAAACGGATATAAGCGCGTATATTCCCGCCTTCCGCAGGCTTGCAGACGCCCTAAAAGCTCAAAATATTTCAGAAATAAAAAATATATTGAATACGCTTGATAAACAGGCACAGGAACCGAAAGTCAAGGAGATTATAGGAAAAATATCCGATCAGGTGCTTATGACGGAATTTGACGGCGCAATAAATATTATTGATGAGGTATTGCGATCATGATAATGAACCATAATAAATCATTAAATAAATTTATAAATAAAACATTTCTTGTTTTTTCCTGTTTTCTTTTCCTTATTATCGCTTTAATGGCTATTGCGGCATATACAATTTCCGTACATCAGATTAACATATCTTTTATTGAACAGCAGCTTTCCATAGTGTCTGAAACAATGCGGCTGCGTTTGGCAAACACGGTAAACAGCGAACTTGCCCTTGTATTAAAAATGGCCGATACTCCGGTTATAAAGCAGTACTTTATTAATCCCTATGATCCTGTCCTTAAAACTCAGGCGTATACCGAATTGAACCTTTTTCAGGAACATTTTGAAAATAAAGTTGTTTTTTGGGTCAGCGATGTTGATAAGGTATTTTATGCGACAGGAAGCGAGCCGTACGTTATCAATCCTGACGATCCGGTGTCTTATTGGTACAATTTAACGCTGTATAAAACAGAAAAATTTAATTTTAACATTAACTATAATCCTGATTTGGATCAGATTAACCTTTGGGTTAATGTTCCGGTATTTAATGAAGCTTATGGCGTTAAGAAGCCCATAGGGATGCTTGGTATAGGCATAAATCTTACCGACTTTTCAAATTTTGTATCTTCCAGTTACAGGCAATTCGATGAAAATATCACGCCTTATATGTTCAATAAATACAATGAAATTACTTCGGCGGCGGATTATAACCTGATTGAAAAAAAAGTCCGTATAGAAGAACTCCTTGGCGAAACAGGAAAAGAGCTGATTAGAATAGCCCATGAACTTTCCGAAGGAGAGAACAAGAGCTTTATCTATGAAAATAAAATATATCTTGTCAGCTCTATCCCCGCGATGGAATGGTATCTGGCGGTAAGTTATCCTTTACCGGGATTTCTGGCACTTAACAACGCCATGAATACGGTTTTTTTCAGCATGTTGATACTTATCTTTTTCCTGTTCATTGTAATTAATATTTTCGTCGCGCGCTCTGAAAACGCTATGGAAGAACAAAACCTTCAACTGCTTGAGGCAAACAGGAAGGCTGAATCGGCTTCGCACGCCAAAAGTGATTTTTTAGCAAAGATGAGCCACGAAATACGCACCCCCATGAATGCCATTACAGGCATGGCGGAACTTTTGCTGAGAGGCGAGCTTTCGGGCGAAGCGCGCGGTTATACTCAGGATATTAAGCAGGCCGGAAATAATCTTGTCTCCATAATTAACGATATTCTTGATTTTTCAAAAATCGAGGCGGGCAAACTGGAAATTATCCCCATAAACTACCTGCTTTCATCTTTGATTAACGATACTGTAAATATTATCCGTATGCGGCTTATGGAAAAACCCCTGCGGTTTTTTACCAACATAGACGGGAATATTCCCAACAGCCTTATCGGAGACGAAGTGCGCCTGCGGCAGATTTTTCTTAATCTCCTGTCGAATGCTGTTAAATATTCTGAAATAGGATATATCGGTTTGACTATTACGGTTGACAAGCGGGAAGAAGAGAAGGTTTGGCTTAAGATAGCGGTATCCGATACCGGAAGAGGGATAAGGCCGGATGATCAGGAGAAACTTTTTGACGAATTTGTCAAGGTAGATGTAAAGAAAAATCAGGGCGTCGAAGGTACGGGGCTTGGGCTCGCTATTACAAAACGGCTCTGTCTCGCTATGGGCGGAAGTATAAGCATGGAAAGCGAGTACGGCAAGGGCAGCGTATTTACGGCGGTTATCCCGCAGGGCATTGAATTGGAAGAACCCTTCGCAATGGTAGAGGATACGCAAAATAAGAAAATACTTGTCTATGAAGGCAGGCTCAGCTATGCTAAATCCCTGTGCTGGACTCTGGAAAATCTTAAGATTCAGTACACTATGGTAATAAATCATGAAGATTTTGTTTCGGCATTGTACAGTGAAGAATGGTTTTATGTATTTTCAGGCTACGGCCTTTATGAAAAGATCAAACCGTTAATGGAAAGCAGGTCTTTTAAAAACGGGAAAAAGCCTCCTCTTGCCCTTATGGTAGAATGGGGAACAGAAGCCTATATACCCGGCGTGCGCTTTGTGTCTATACCGGTTCAGTCTCTGTCGATAGCGAATGTTCTTAACGGCAGAGAGGACAGCAAAGGTTATATAAAAAGTTCCGGAATAATCAGGTTTACTTTCCCAAGCGCGCGGATTCTTGTCGCGGATGATATCGTGACTAATCTTAAAGTAGTCGAGGGACTTCTTGCCCCTTATAAAATAAAAGTGGATACCTGCCTGAACGGTTTACAGGCAATAGAACTTGTAAAACGCAGCGATTATGACATTGTATTTATGGATCACATGATGCCGGAAATGGACGGAATAGAAGCGGCAAAAATTATCCGTACGCTGGAAGGCGGGCGTTTCCATGATGTGCCTATAATAGCGCTTACCGCCAATGCTGTTATGGGAATGAGAGAGATGTTTATTGAAAACGGTTTTAATGATTTCCTTTCCAAACCGATAGATATTTCCAAACTGGACGAAATGCTTGACAAGTGGATACCGAAAGAAAAAAGAGAAAAAAGAGTTGAGAGTATTTACCGTGGGTTGGATAACAATATTCCTGATATTTCCGGCGTTGATACTGTAAAAGGTATTGCCATGACGGGAGGGACCGCGGCTTCTTACATACAGGTACTGTCCTTGTTCTGTAAAGACGTGCGGGATAGAATGCCGCTTTTGCAAAAAATGCCGTCCGCAGATAACTTGCCGGAATATATAATTAATGTTCACGCATTAAAAAGCGCATCGGCTTCTATCGGCGCGAAGGAAATATCGTCGCTTGCGGCGCAGCTTGAAGCTGCGGGCAAGGCCGGGGATATGGCCTTTATCGGCGAAAATTTTCTTATATTTGCGGGGAATCTTGCGGCGCTTATAGATAATATTCAGGACGAACTAGAATCGGGCATAGAAGAATATCAAGATGTTCAACAGGGAGATGCTCCCGTGTTCCCCGCTTTTCATTCTAAACTGTTAATTGAGCTTGCAGGCGCGCTAAAATCGAAAAAAATCCAGGAAATTAAAAGTATACTGAAAACGCTAGACGGGCAGACTCAGGATTTAAAGCTCAAAAAAATTCTTGAACAAATATCGGATCAGGTATTTATGACGGAATTCGATAATGCCTTAAAAATAATTGAAAAATTTGTTAATATAAAAAATTAAGGAGCAAATATGGAAAGTGAAAAGAAACTGGTCATACTTGTAGATGATAATCTTGCAAACTTGAAAATCGGCAATAATATTCTGGAAGAAAAATATACCGTAGCGACTTCCCCTTCGGCCATAAAAATGTTTAACCTCTTGGAACACAACACCCCCGACTTGATCCTTTTGGATATTGATATGCCGTATATGAACGGATATGAAGCGATAAAACTGCTTAAATCCAAACCGGATACAAAAGATATCCCTGTTATTTTTCTTACAGCGAAAACAGAATCAGGCGATGAATTGGAAGGACTTTCTCTTGGCGCGATTGACTATATCACAAAACCTTTCAATCCGGCTCTTCTTCTTAAGCGTATTGAAGTACATCTTCTTGTGGAAGGTCAAAAGAAAACCCTTGAAAAGCAGGCGGCGGAGCTTAAAAATTTTAACGACAATCTGCAAAAGATGGTGGAAGAAAAAACGGAAAATATTTTGAATATGCAAAACGTCCTCTTAAAAACAATAGCGGAATTGGTGGAATGCCGCGATGACATAACGGGAGGCCACATTGAACGCACGCAGCAGGGAATAAAAATTTTATTGGAAGAAATTGAAAAGAAAGGCATTTACCGGGAAGAAACAAAAGAATGGGATGTGAACCTGCTGCTTCAGTCCAGCCAGCTTCATGATGTGGGTAAAATATCCATTAATGACAATATATTAAAAAAACCCGGAGAACTTACCATCGAAGAATTTAGTGAAATGAAGAAGCATGTTAGTTTTGGCGAATATATAATCGAAAAAATTGAAAATCTGGCAAAAGAAAGCGATTTCTTATATTATGCGAAAATTTTTGCCGCAAGCCATCATGAAAAATGGGACGGCACAGGTTATCCACGAGGGCTTAAAGGGGAAGAAATTCCCCTTTTGGGACGTATTATGGCGATTGCCGACGTGTACGACGCTCTTACATCGGTTCGCCCCTACAAAAAAGCATTTCCACACAAGGATGCGGTTAAGATTATCAGCGAGGGCAGCGGAAAACAGTTTGATCCCGCGCTGGTCGAATTGTTTGTTAAAAACTCACAGCGGTTTAATATGCAATAGAATTTATTCGCTAATCCGCCGTTGTCCGCCGCCTGTTGCTATTCTCCTATCCTGATTGAGTTAAACCATGCGTCGTTGTAAATATCCAGAGCCGTGCCAAGATCGTCTACCAATTCCGTCATCAAAAGGTCTTCCGCCGAATAAAGTGAATGTCCTTTTTTTAACTTGCGCGCCGGAATGTTTACCGTAGCCGGCAGGCCGAAAGTATCGGCAAACTCGGCGTAAATTTCCGGCCTGTGAATAAAATTGATAAATTGATGGGCAAGCTCGATGTTTCTAGCTTCTTTTAGAATGCACATGCTGTCAACATAGGACGGGCCGCCTTCGCCCGGAATAAAGAAAACCGTGTCTTTTAACAACTGCGGGTTGTTTTCTATTTCTTCATATACCGCCTCGGGGTAGGCGTGTACCACCCAAAAATCGCCGTTGGCGTAGCCCTTGGCAAAAGCTTCGGCGTCGAATTTTACAAGGTTCGGTTTCCATGAATTGTTGATAATGTCTATGGCGGAGTTAATACGCGCCGGGTCAACCGTATTTACCGAATACCCCAAATAGGCGAGCGCGCCGCCGAATACTTCCCGCATATCGTCAAGCATTGTCATGCGTCCGCGCAGGTCCTGTCTCGCGAAAATTGACCAGCTTTTTTCAAAATTCGGGACTCTTGCCGTATTAACAATAATGCCCGCCGCTCCGTAGAAATAGGGAACAGAATACTCCATATTCGGATCATAGTTGGCTCTTTTCAACAGATCCGGATCAATGTTTTTTAAGTTTGGAATTTTTGATTTATCGATTCTTTCCAGCATATTTTGCCTGATCATAATAGGCACAAAATCTTTTGACGGGAAAACAATATCGTAACTGCTCCGTTTAGATCTGCTGGATTTAAGTTTGGCGAACATATCCTCGTTAGAGGCAAATTCGTCGTAAATAATTCTTGTATTAAATTCTTTCTCAAATTTTTCAATAATAGAATCCGGTGTATAATACGTCCAATTGTAAATATACAACTTCTGCTTTCCAAAAAAACTGCAAGATACAATGGCGGGCATTACAAGCGCCGCCGCAAATACAATATAGCTGATTTTTATTCTCAATTAACATGCTCCTAAGTGTTTTTTAAGGAATCTGTTTTTTAGATTCCCGAATTTCCCCGACAATTAAAATTGCCGGGGAATCATTTCTCATATAACTTTATTAGTCCATTCTTATTGAATTGAACCAGGCATCGTTATAAAGTTCCAGATTGTTTCCAAGATCTTTCTTTACTTCTACATTGGCTAGTTCTCTTTCCGTATACCATGAGCTTCCGGTTTTAAAATTGCGCGCAGGTATATTGGCGGTAGCCGGAAATCCGAAGATGTCGGCAAACTCGGCGTAAATTTCCGGACGGTGAATAAAGTCTATGAACTTGTGCGCGATTTCAGTATTCTTTGAGCCTTTTAATATACACATACTGTCTATATAAGCGGGTCCGCCTTCTTTTGGAATAAAGAATACCGTTTTTGCCATTAACTCGGCGTTATCCGCTATTTCTTCGAAAACTACTTCAGGATAACCCTGAACTACCCAAAAATCGCCGTTGGCATAACCTTTTCCAAACGCTTCGGCGTCGAATTTAACAAGGTTTGGTTTCCATGATTTATTGATAAGTTTTTTCGCTTCCTCTATTTGCGCCGGATTTACCGTATTTACCGAATATCCTAGGTACGCTAGAGCGTCGCCCATTACTTCCCTCATGTCATCCAGCATTGTCATGCGTCCCTTTAAATCTTCTCTGGCGAAAATCGACCAACTTTCCTTAAAATTGGGGACAAAGTTTGTGTTTACGGCAACGCCCGCCGCTCCGAAATAATACGGAACGGAATAATTCATGTTAGGATCATAGTCCGCCTGCTTTAAAACAGCCGGGTCTATGTTTTTAAGGTTGGGGATTTTTGTTTTGTCGATTTTTTCCAGCATATTCTGCTGAATCATTATCGAAACATAATCCGCCGACGGAAAGACAATGTCATAACCGCTGCCGCCAGCTTTGAGTTTCGCGTACATATCTTCGTTAGACGCAAACTCATCGTAGAAAACCTTTACATTGTATTCCTTCTCGAATTTCTCGATGACGGAATCCGGCGTGTAATAAGTCCAGTTGTAAATATACAACTTTTGTTTCCTTGCGCATCCGCCGAACGCGGTTACGCAAAGCGCCAATGCAAGTACCGCAAACCTCACACGCAGCGCCGAGGCGGACTTTGCCGCCGGTTTGCCGTTTGGAACTGCGCCGGAAATGAGTATTTCCTCTGAATTCTCTTTCATAATTTTTTTCCTCCTTAACTATGAAAAATAATATTAATAACCGGCCAAAAAAACTTTTTTTGGTCAGATTATTTTGCCGCTATAAATTTCAGGAATTTCCTGAGTATAATAGACAGGAAAACAGTACCCAGTATCATTACTACGGAAAGAGCGCTTATAAGAGGGGTAAAGCCGCCCCTGCGCGTAATTGCCGAGTAAATGAAAACAGGGAGGGTAGAGGAGCCGGGCCCCGCTACAAAAAAGGTAATAACAAAATCTTCCAGAGAGAGAGTAATTGCCGTTAAAAAACCGGAAATAATGCCGGGCATACAAACGGGAAGCGTTACCTTAAAAAGCGTCTCGCTTTCCGTAGCCCCAAGATCACGCGCCGCTTCTATTATCGAAAAATCAAATTCGTCAAGGCGCGCCATTACAAGCAGAAAAACAAAAGGAAGGTTGAATGTCGTGTGGGCGACAAAGATCGTAAAAAGGCCTAAAGGAACTCCGATTCCGGCGAAGAAAATGGAAAGAGATACGCCGATTATAATTTCAGGCAGAATCATCGGCAAAAAAGAAATTGCCTGAATGTAACCGCGCATTTTAAACTTGTACCAGTTTATTCCGATAGCGCCGATTGTGCCTATGACGGTGGCGGAAAACGCTGATGTCGTAGCGATTAACAGGCTGTTTCTGAAAGCCCGCCACAATTCCCTTGAGTCAATGAGCCGTTTGTACCAGCGCAGGGAAAATCCCGTCCAATTCATGCTTGTAGAACCGTTAAATGAATAGACTATAAGCACCAGAAGCGGCAGGAAGAGAAAAATGACTGTAACAGTAAAGACGGCGTGAGAAAAGGAAAAAGGCCTGCGATAAGCGCGCTTTGCGTGTCTGGAGGCTTCACTATGAGTTTTTTTTGATTTTACAAGGGTAAATATGCTTGAAATAATTGATTTGAAATTCAATCCGCGCCTCCGTTCTTTCCTTCCGCGCCTTTTGCTTCGATATTTCTGGAAGCGTCCCGTTTTTGAATGTTCATCATAATAAGCACTCCAAGCGTGGTAACAAGTGTAAGCACCATAGAAATAGCGGCGGCGCGCGGCCAGTTACGCGATTTTGAAAGCTGGTCGGCGATAATATTCCCAAGCATATAGGAATCCATGCCGCCGACCAAAAGCGGAACGGCGTAAGCGCCGAAAATCGGAATAAAAGTGAAAAGGATTGCCGTAAAGATTCCGCTTCGGATATTCGGAATAAGTATCTTGATAATTGAAACAAACTGGTTAGCTCCAAGATCGCGCGCGGCTTCAAGCAGGGAAAAATCAAATTTGTCTATTGTGGAAAACAAGGGCAAAATGGCGTAGGGCAGGTACATATAAACAAGAACCAGCACTACGGTTTTTTGGTTATACAGGAAATTAATAAAATCGCTGATTAATCCCACGTGTAAAAGGAATTCATTCAGGAAACCGTTACTGCCAAGAATATTCATCCACGCGAAGACCCTGATAAGAAAATTAGTCCAGAACGGAATGATAATAAGAACCAGAAAAACAGTTTGATGTTTGCTTCTTGCTATGCAATAACCGCACGGCAAAGCTATTAAAATTGTAATTACAGTCGCTATTATGGAAGTTGTTATTGTGCGAAGAGTAATATTGATAAATACCTTGTCTCCAAGGTAGCGGTAGGCGTCCATCGACAATTCCCATTCAACGCCGCCGTATAAGCCTTTTTTAAGAAAACTGTATATGATAATGATAACTATCGGGGCCAGAAAAAAGAGGCTGAACCAGATTGCCATAGGAGCCGAATAAAGCGGGCCGTAGTTATTCCGAATGCCCCTGCGTCCTGACGCTTGCGGATTCAACTTTTTACCTCGACAATGTAGCCGTCGTCGGCGCTCCAGGAAAGGTGAACTGTATCTTTCCAGCGTATCGCGGGTCCGTCGTCTGAATAATTGGCGTGCTGTTTTATAACCCGTATAAGCGTTTTATCCTGAGTCTTTACATAGAATTTTGTCTGGAAGCCCGAATAAATAGGCTCGTCTACAATTCCTGTAAAAAGGTTGATGTCTTCGCGTTTTGTCGTTGGTCTGTCTGTGGTAATTACGATTTTTTCGGGACGTATTGTAAAACTTACCTTTTGGCCCGGCTTTATATTGTCTACGGTGGTAACTTTTATACGGCCAAGCTCGGGAATATCAAGCTCCACCATAAACTCATCCCATTCTTTATTCAATTTTTCAACGCTGATTACATTAGCGTCGAACAAATTTGTCTCGCCGATAAAACGCGCCACAAAATCGGAAGCGGGGCTTTCGTAAATTTCCTGAGGCGTTCCTATTTGCAAAATGTCGCCCTGATTCATAACCGCAAGCCTGTCGGATACGGAAAGCGCTTCCTGCTGGTCGTGAGTAACGTAAATAAACGTTATGCCGATTTTATCGTGGATTGTATCAAGCTCGATAAGCATGTGTTGGCGAAGTTTAGCGTCTAACGCGGAAAGAGGTTCGTCTAAAAGAAGCACACGCGGCTCGTTGATAAGGGCGCGGGCGATGGCTACGCGCTGTTTCTGTCCGCCTGAAAGCTGATTTGGTTTTTTATGCGCGTGATCTACAAGCTGTACCAGATGAAGGTACTCAAAAACCTTGCTCTTAATCTGGTTCCAGGGCGTTCTTTTTAACTTTAAAGAAAAAGCGACGTTTTCAAAAACCGTTAAATGGGGAAAAAGTGAGTAGTTTTGAAATACCGTATTTGTTTGACGCCTGTTAGGAGGAAGTGAAAGCACGTCGTTCCCGTCGAGGGTAAGCTCACCCTTGTCAGGATTTTCAAAACCGGCAATTATCCGCAGCAGGGTGGTTTTCCCACATCCTGACGGCCCCAGCAAGGAGAAAAACTCTCCTTTTTTTATTTCCAGACTCACATTATTAAGAGCCCTAAAATCACCAAAGAATTTGCTTATATCCTTGATGACAACATCACTGCCTTTCAACCTGTTACTTCCAGCCTCCTTTCAGGAGCGATGCCGCCGGGCTTTACGGCGCGGCACTGTCCCGTGCCGTCCATTTTGTAATACTTGAAGTACAATGCTTTTTTTTAAGGATATTGTCAATAGGTTTTGAAAAAAAATTAAAAATCCACTTTCCACAAAAACAGGCCCTGAGGCGGCAAGGTAGGGCCGGCAAGAGAACGCCCGCCCGAAAAGATTATTTCCCGCAGTCTTTCAGGAGGCGTATCTTTTTCTTCGTAATGCAAAAAAGTGCCCGCTATTGAGCGCACCATCTTTCGCATAAAGGCATTGGCGCGGATTTCAAAAATCAGGCGGTTTCCCTCAATAAAAAAATGAGATGAATAAATATACCTGTTTGTTGATTTCCCTTCTTCAAGAGCACTGTCTCCGGCTCCGGCGAAAATAGAACAGTCTGTCTCTCCAAGGAGCAGCCTGCCGTAAGCGTTAAGGGTCTCTATCTTTGGAAACCGCCAAAGCTGAAGGTTGTAGCGGCTCTCGTGTGGAAGGGCATGGCGGCAGGGAATAAAGTGGTAGCGGTAAGTTCGTGAAACGGCGCTGAATCGGGCATGAAATTCAGGGGCTGCCTCGCCGGCTTCAAGAATACGGACATCCTGCGGCAGGAGCGTGTTAAGGGCGGGGACAAACTTTTCTGCCGGGATGCTTTCTATGCCTGTGTAAAAATTGGCGGCCTGTCCCGCCGCGTGAACGCCCGCGTCCGTTCTGCCGGAGCCTGTTAGAGGTACGGCTTGTCCGTGTATTTTTTCAAGCGCTTTTTCTATCTCGCCCTGTACGGTTCTTGCCGCGTCCTGCTGCCTCTGCCAACCTGAAAAATCCGTACCGTCATACGCAATCAGGAGTTTAATATTTCTGCCGTCAGGTTTCGCTTTCTGCGAGTTTTTGATTGATGGTGTCATAGAGTTTTCTTGCGTGTTCAAGGAACGCGCCCGGTTTATCTTTAGACGCTTTTCCCATGCCGAAAAGTTTGGCTATAGTCCTTCGCGCGTCTTCAAGCGAGGCCTTTCGCTCGGTATCGTTATGGGCAGGGCCGTGGTTGTAACGAAGATACGCGCACATATATAACATTCCTTCGTAAGCGTAATTTTTATCGGTATCGGGGCCGAATACTTTCATGGCGGAAAGCGTCTCTTTTCCCGATTGTTCGCGCGCAAGCGCTTCGTTGTAAAGATATTCGGCTTTTTTTCTGAAAAGATTCGCAAGCCAGTCATAATGCTGATCCGGGAATTTTTTATTCATTTCGTCCAGAAGCCAGGCGCACCGTATTGAGGCAAGCCCCTGTTTAATTGTAGGAGAGGATTGTTTGTTGTAATAATCATAACAGCGTAATGTAAGATACTGGGAAGCGGCCCCTTCCATTAAAGTACGGTTTTCATTAAAATCCGCAAAAGGAAATATTAGGCGGGTATCATTTATCCGCTGTTCCTGATCATCCAGAACATTTTGTATTTTATCTTTTGGAAGCAAAGAAAAATCATTTTCCATTGAAGAAAACCAGCATTCAGGGCATACTATAGATTGATACACAAGCGGAAATATTTCTCCGTATTTAGCGGACGGCTCGTAGAGCCTGTGCAGTTCATCTGTTAATTTTCCGGCAATCAGCCTGCCGCCGCCTGAAAGCAATTCTTCTTTTCTGAATATCTTATTGCATGCCGGACATTCATATTCTTTTTTTGATTGAAAGGTAATCTTAAGATCGCGGTCTTCTTCCTGATTCTTTTTTGCAAATCTTAACGCCATTTTATATCTTCTCCAAAACAACCATTGCTATCGCGCTGTCCCGTTCATGCGTAAGGGAAATATGCACCCTGTTAGCGCCTGTTTTTTCAAGCGCGTTTCGCGCGGTATTAAAAAGTTTTATTTCAGGCCTGCCGTTATCATTGTTAATAACCATAATATCTTTTAATGTGATATTAGACAGCCCTGTTCCAAGCGCTTTGCCGAACGCTTCTTTTGCCGCGAATCTTGCCGCGAGAGACAGAGCGGCTCCGTTTCCCCGGGACGTTACATACGCGACTTCATCATAATGAAAAAATTTTTCCAAAAGCTTCCGGTTTAAGACCCACTTTTCCATGCGTTTTACATAGACTGAATCAACTCCAATACCGGTTATCATCGCGCGTCGTCCTCGTTATTCAGTTTTGTTACTTCGTTTATTTGTTGAATTGTTCCCGTGTATTCTATCATTTTGTTTCCATGTATAACAATTAATGGGTCATTGTTTATTATATTTATCAAAACGGAAAATTTTTCTTTACGTCCTTCCAGATCTACCGGCGCTGTGTTAATTTCATGTAACGCTTCCACATTGCTTCGAGGCCCTTCCACAGAAACAGAGGAAGGAATTATTGTTTGATTTGTCATTTCGTATCCTTCCGCTAAATATCCGCGGAAAGAAGGCGATATATCTACTGTGCGGCTTGTTTTATTTTCCAGCCTGACAAGAATATCTACCGGTTCCACCGTTATTTCAAGAGGCTCAATGCCAAGGGCGCTTCCTTTTTTCCGGATCTGTAACGGAATTCTGTATGTATTTTCTTTAGCGTACTTGTTTAAATCAATATAGACTTCGACATCTTCTTCCGATATCAATGAAATGCTGCTGTTTTCTCCCCGTAAGTTTATTTTTACGGTCTGCGGATAAGAGCTTGCCGGAACCAGAGTATTTGAGGATTCAATTCGTAAAGGGACTGAAAAGAAACGGGTTTCCAGAGTACTCATCTTGTAAAAAAGGGAAATTAACAAGGCAGCCGCTAAGGATAAAATTTTTACAGGCCATTTCTCCGTTATTTTAGCTAGAAGTTCCCTGTTATTCATCAATGCCCTCCATCTCTTTCTGCGCGCTAACCTTGGAATTTTCTTTTTGTTCGGTTGTTGATTGAGTTGTTGAAGTCTGCGTAGCGGTATGCTGCGGAGCGTTAAACTGCGATGAAGAAAGCTGCGGCGATGCCGCCTGCTGTACCGCTGCATGCTGCGAAACTTCTTTTCTGCTTTCGCTGTCAAGAAGTTCTTTTAATTTGCGCGTAACTTCCAGAGGGGACAAGTCATAATAAAGTTTCGCGTCATAGGCAAGGGAAATCGCTCCCGTTTCCTCCGAAACGACAAGGACTACGGAATCTGAATGTTCCGTCATTCCAAGGCTTGCCCTGTGGCGCGTGCCAAAGTTTTTGCGTATGTCCTGACGCTCGGAAAGGGGCAAAAAGCACCCGGCGGCGGTAATCTTTCCGCCCTGAATAATCATAGCGCCGTCATGCAGAGGGCCGTCAAATTGAAAAACAGCGATTATCAGGCTGGAAGAAATTTCAGCGTTAATTCTTGTTCCGGTATCAATAATATTTTTAATGTTGATTTTTCGCGGGAAGACGACTAACATTCCCCTTCGTTGTTCAGAAAGAAGTTCAGCCGCCGTAATTACAGCGTCAAGCTGGCCTATGCGCGGTTTGTTATCCGGCCTGAAAAACTCCCCCTGCCCGAGACGCACGATAATTTTTCTTAATTCAGGCTGAAATACAATGGCAATAACAATGAAAAGCCCTGGAGCCATTGTGGTTAGTACCCACCGCAAAGTGGTAAGGTTAAAGAAGAAAGCTATGCCGTAGACAAGGACGAGAAAGCCCATTCCTTTTACAAGCGGAAGCGCCTGAGTTTTTTCAAGCAGTTCATAGCCCTTGTACAAAAGGAACGCGAGAAGGGCGACATCCATCACAGGACGGATAAAATCATAAATTGATAAAAGACGCTGAAACCATGCCATTATTACCTTTATTTATACTATGATTTTAAAATATTCTCAATACGCTTCATAACTGTTCAGCGCTTCCTCAATTAAAGGCTCAATTTCCAATGATTCATAAATGGCTCCTGCCTGCTCCGGTTCGCCGCGCAGAATGGGGTGCGCGGGAGAAAAGAGCGTACAGCAGTCCGCGTAGGGGAGTATGGAAACTTCATAAGTGCCTAGAGTTTCCGCTTTTCTTATGATATTTTCCTTGTCCATGCCGATTAAAGGACGCAGTACCGGAAGTTTAATTCTGCTTTCCGTACAGCGTAAATTTTCTATGGTCTGGCTTGCCACCTGCGAAAGACTTTCACCCGTGATAAGGCATTTGCATTTTATTTTTAAAGCCGCTTTTTCCGCCGCTTCCATCATGGCCATCCGCAAAATTACCGTAGTCCATTCAGCGGGAGAACGTTCTTTTATGCGCTGTTGAACCTGTGTAAAGTTCAATATGTAGAGTTTAATGCCCATGCAAAAAGAACCGGCGATTTTAGCCAGGTTTATTACTTTTTCTTTAGCTTCAAGAGAAGTGTACGGGTACGAGTGAAAATGAATCGCGTCCACGCTCATGCCCCTGCATGCCATAAGGAAACCGGCGACAGGGGAGTCGATTCCTCCTGATAGCAGTAAAAGCCCCTTTCCTGCGCAGCCCACAGGAAGCCCCCCAAGCCCCTTATTACCGCCTGAGTACACATAGGCTTTCTCCCTTATTTCAATGTTTATTATCCCCTGCGGATTGTGAATGTCAACTTTTAAATCAACTGCGGAAAGTAAAACAGCTTCTCCGGCGCGGCAGCACAAACTGTATGAATCCAACGGGAAAGCCTTGTCGGTTCTTCGCGCGGTTATTTTAAATGTTTTAATGCCGTTATGCGTGAATATTTTCGCTTCTTCCTCGCAGGCCGCCAATACAGCTTCTATGGATTTTTGACAGACAGTTGTTTTTGCCCAGCCGGAAATCCCAATCAGGCGGGAAAGGCAGCTTTCGACAATGGCGGAATTTTCTTTGTTAGATTCAAGGAAAAAACGGCCGTTTGTTGTTTTAATTTTTACTTTTATTTTGCCCAGCATACGCAGGATATTGCGTTTCAGGGTATCTTCAAAAATTTTGCGGTTGTTTCCTTTTAGAGTAAGTTCCCCGGGTTTTATAAGATAACTTACAGAAATTTTAAAACCTCCGCTATTGCTTCGATAAGCAGGCCTATATCTTCATCTGTAGTTGTATACCCCTGGGAGATGCGTATTCCCTCTATTCTTAAATTTTCTTCAACGCCCATTGCGATAAGGACAGGTCGTTCAGGCGACGACGACGAACAGGCGGACCCTGTGGAAACCGCGAATCCAAGGTCGTCAAGGGCACGCGCCATTACTTCTCCGGGTATGTTCTTAAAAGCCGCCTGTAGTATATAAGGGGAAAATCTGTCTTGAGCATCTTTTATGGCGCGCTGTTTAGGAATGAGAGTGCAGCGTTCAAAAGCCGCAAGGGAAGTTATAAGTTTATTCCAGCGTGAAAGAGAACGAGCGTATTCTGTATTAACAGTTTCAGCCGTGGCGTATTTTTCAAGGCATGAGGCAAGACAGAGCGCTCCATGCGTGTTTTCCGTGCCTCCTCTTACGCCGTTTTCCTGCCCGCCGCCTGTATAGAAAATATCGTTTCCTGATGAAGGACGGCGAAGGTACAAAAGCCCAATCCCTCGAGGACCGCCGGTTTTATGCGCGCTGAATGAGGCGGAATCTATCTGCCAACCTGTAATATCAACGGGTATTTTCCCTATCGCCTGAACAAGATCGCAGTGAAAATGTACGGGAGCCCCCGATCTTTTTCTTATAACGTCCGAAAGGGAAGCGATATCCGTAACCGCGCCTGTTTCGTTATTTACCGCCATACAGGACGCGAAACGGACTTCGCCGTATTTATCGAGTGTTTTAGCTAAAATATCCGGAGTAATCCTGCCTTCGGAATCTACCGCGATTCTGCCTGTGGGTTTTCCCATTTTTTCAAGCGTTTCCATTCCTTCCCTTATGGATGAATGTTCAGCGGCGGAAGAAATTATCCTTCCCTGTCCTTTTTTTACAAGGTTGGAAAATAACGCAATGCTGTTTGACTCTGTTCCGCCGGAAGTAAAAAACAGGGTTTCAGGCGGAACATTAAGGACTTTGGCGCACCTCGTACGCGCGTCCTCAAGCGCTAGTTTTGCCGCTTTGCCTTCGCTGTGCTGCGACGACGGGTTTCCAAAAACAGCCTGATTGTTTATTTGATTAATAATATCGTTATCAAAAGGGGCGGAGGCGGCCCAGTCGAAATAATGACGCACAGCGCATAAATCTTTAGCCGCCACTTAAAAAATACCCCATAAAATATGTATAATAGTACTGTAAATATATCAGGAAAAAAGATATTATTCAATAATTAAGGGAGAATTTTTATGTTATTGCTCAAATTCGGCGGAACATCGGCGGGAAGCCCGGAAGGTATAAAAAACATTATAAATATACTGAACGATACCGAACACAAGGGAAATGTTCCGGTAGTGGTAGTTTCGGCTTTTTCAGGAGTTACAGACGACCTTGTTACGCTTGCTCGTACGGCGGCGGAAGGACAAGCGTATACCAAGCTTCTGGATGCCATTGTTAATCGTTTCAATGATTACGCTGACAAATTTTTAAAGGCGGCGGAACGAAATAACGCTCAAAAGATCATAAAAAACGACATTGCGGAACTTTCAAAGATTTTGGACGGCATATCCCTTCTAAGAGAATTGTCTGTACGTTCGCTTGATATGATAATGAGTTTTGGAGAAAGGCTTTCTGCGGCCTTGTTTGCCCATGTTTTATCATCGAATGGCATAAAATCCGGTTTTTTGGATTCCAGAACGCTTATAAAAACAGATTCATCATTTGGCAAGGCGAAAATTCTTCAAAAAGAAACAATAGATAATATCCATGACTTTTTTAAGGGGCCGAAAAAACCGCTTCAGGTGGTAAGCGGCTATAACGGTTCTACCGTAGAAGGTTATACAACCAGAGTTGGACGGGACGGTTCAAATTTAATCGCGGCTGTTTTCGCGGCTTCCATTGGGGCGAAAAAATTGGAGATTTGGACCAATGTTGACGGGCTGTTTACCGCGGATACTCAATATGTTAAAAACGCGCTTAGTATTGACGAGATTTCTTATATCGAAGCGATGGAAATTTCACACTTCGGCGCGGAAGAATTTTTCCCTCCATCGGTAAAGCCGGCGCTGGAAAAAGGCGTCTCCGTTGTAATCAGGAATACGTTTAACCCTTCTTCAGCAGGCACCCGTATTGTGAAAAACGCCCCCGCCGGAAAATATCCAATCAGGGGAATAAGCTCGATAAGTTCCGCCGCGCTTATAAGGCTTCAAGGATCGGGAATGGTTGGCGTCGCGGGCTTTTCGGCTCGTGTTTTCGGAGCCCTCGCACGCAAGAATATAAGCGTAATGCTTATAACGCAAAGCTCAAGCGAATATTCAATATGTTTTGCCGTTCTGCCGGAAGAAGCAAACGCCGCCGAATCAATATTAAAAGAAGAATTCGCGTCCGAGATTCATAACGGTTCAATAGAAAAACCAATCGCGGAAAAAGACCTTTCAATAATCGCTGTGGTAGGCTCAGCGATGAAAAGCACCTCAGGAATTTCAGGCAAATTTTTCCATGCCCTTGGGCGCAACGGCGTAAATATTGTCGCAATCGCGCAAGGTTCATCAGAGACAAATATTTCCGCGGTTATCTCTAAACAGGACGAAGGCAAGGCGTTAAACGCAATTCACGACGCTTTTTTTTACGCTAATCACCGTTCCGTAAACCTGTTTTTAATCGGGACGGGCAACATCGGCGGCACTCTGTTGGATCAAATAGCGGAAAACCGTGAAAAACTCGCTGACAGGGATTTAATAAAGGTTAATTTGATAGGGGCCGCCGCGTGGGATAAGATGGTTTTTTCCCTTGACGGGCTTGATCCAAAAAAAGCCAAAGAAATACTTAACAAAACAGGCAAGTCTGCGGGAACGGAAGGATACAAACTTGACGCTTTCATAGAAAAGATGGCGTCATTTAACCTTCCCAATTCCTGTTTTTGCGATTGTACAGCGAGCGAGGAAATCGCGGCTTCTTATGAAAAAATTCTGCGCCACTCCATACCGATTGTTACGCCGAATAAAAAAGCGAACTCCGGTTCTTTGGATTATTACCGTAAGCTGACTTCATATTCAAGGGAAAGGGGAATTCCATACCTGTACGAAACGACGGTCGGCGCGGGATTGCCTGTTATTTCCACCATACGCGATCTTTTTCTTTCAGGCGACAGGATTATCAGGATAGAAGCCGTGCCGTCGGGGACATTAAGTTTTATTTTTAACAATTTTGACGGCACAAAGCCGTTTTCCGCTCTTGTACGCGAAGCGAAGGCAAAAGGCTACACGGAGCCCGATCCCAGGGACGATCTTAACGCGATGGACGCCGCTCGCAAAGCGTTAATTCTGGCGAGGGAAATAGGGCTTCCTCTGGAATTTTCCGCCGTCAAAATAGAACCGATACTTCCGGCTTCCTGCCTTAAAGCGAAAGATATTGATTCCTTCTTCACCGAACTTGAAAAAGCGGACGGCGATTTTGAGAAACGCCGCGCTCAGGAAGCCGCCAAAGGCTGCGCTTTGCGTTATGTTGTTGTGATAGAGGACGGAAAGGCAAGACTCTCTTTGCGAGGCGAGCCGGAAGGAAGCCCCTTCCGCTCACTTGTGGACAGCGACAATATTGTAGTTATTACCACAGAACGTTATTCAAAACTCCCGATGGTGATAAAGGGACCCGGAGCCGGCGCTCAAGTAACAGCCGGGGGAGTTTTCGCTGACATAGTGCGCACAGCTCGTGCTATTGTATAGCACG
>Ga0268262_10001629_pt1 | contig 27401 bp, 22 predicted proteins | sample TergutNc150P3_FD_190354 | JGI IMG/M metagenome (GOLD analysis project Ga0268262, IMG submission 190354) | Nasutitermes corniger P3 segment gut microbial community from laboratory colony in Florida, USA - Nc150 P3 (SPAdes) (version 2) | ecosystem: Host-associated > Arthropoda: Insects >... | reverse complement strand
TCTCTGAGAATCTTTACTTTTTCCTCGGCAGTATACCTTTTTCTTTTGCCCATGTTTCCCTCCTGGGCTTTTGTATACCACCTTATAAGCTCTGCTCTAAAACGGCAAGTTCAGCGTGGGCGCAACATTCAATATCCTTGATATGCACCCTCGCCTTTACTTCCACCGCCATAATGTGGCCGCTGTTTAACAGCAGAATGTCCACTTGCGCCAGGACTTTCCCCGTGTCGTCAAGCACTTTATAGCCGCCGGGAGCAACGTGATTAAAATGAAACCCCAGTTCGTTAAACCGCTTCTCAATGCTCGGAACGACAAGATGCTCCGCCATTTCCCCGAATCTGTTGTGCAAATCGCCCATCTGCTTGTTAAGTTTGGCCATTTTCCGGCTGGTTTCCTTTTGGATTTCTCTGATTTCCTTATAGCCTTCCGCTTGAATTCTGGCGTTTTCCTGAAGCGTTGCCCACACTTTCTCGAAAGTAAGGCCTTCTCCGGTGGGGATTGGTCTGTCATTCACTGTTACATCCATAATGCACACTCCTGTATACGTATTATAGCATATTTTTTAATGCTATATAGTATATAGGGCGCAAATGTGCATTTTGCTTGCATCAAACGAGAGAAAAATGAAAAAAACTGTCTTTGATCGGCGGTGCATAAACTTTTTTCCCTTTTCAGAAAAAACTTGTATTTTTAACCTGAATTGTACGATACTTATAGTATGATACAAAGAGCAGAGTACTTGGGCAGGCTGGCAAAATGGAGGGAAAACCAGCTTGTAAAAGTTATCAGCGGGGTCAGGGGTAGCGGAAAATCAACCTTGCTTGCCATGTATATTGACAGGCTTAAACAGACAGGCGTAGATGACAAGCAGATCATTTATATCAACATGGAAAACCCGGAAAGCGACTCCCTTCTGCATTACCAGGGACTCTACAGCTTTATCGCGAAGCGGCTCTGCGTAAATAAATTCACCTATATCTTTATTGACGAGATCCAGAGATGCAGGGATTACCAAAAGGCGCTTGAAGGGCTTTTAATTAAAAAACAGATTGACGTGTACGCCGCTGTTTCCAATTCATGCCTTTTCGCGAAAACCCCCCATGTCGAAATCAGGATGCTGCCCCTGTCTTTTTCCGAATACCTGCTTTTTACCAGGCTCAGGGCAAAAAACATGCAGATACCGGGCAGGGCGCAGGAATTGGAAGAATTTGCCCCGAACCAGGACATCGCCGCGAAGATTCAGGCGCAGGAGGCATATCCGGCAAGGAAAGACAAACGGCTTCCCCGGCAAAAAGAGCAAATGGAAAAATTTCTGCGAAGGGAAGATTTTAACAATTACCTGAGTTTCGGCGGCTTCCCTTTTACTGCGGCGTTAAGCGGGGACGCGGGAATGATACGCCAATGCGTCGAGGGGATCTACAACACGGTTCTGGTTAAGGACATATCATGGCAGAGCGGGATCAGCGATATTCCCCTGCTTGAGAATATCGCGAGACTCATGGGCCATTCCACGGGACGCCCGATCAGTTCAAAAAAACTAAGCGTGGATATTGACGCGAAGGGAAGAAAAATATCGACTAACACGGTGGAAACATATATGCGCGCCCTCTGCTCGGCGTTTGTTTTTTACCACGCCGAACGCTTTGATTTAAAAACAGGGCGGCGGCTTAAAACGCTCGGTAAATATTACATTGCCGATATAGGGATCAAGAACTTGCTGCTGGAGCAGGAGTCGCCCGACATTGCCGGGCTGCTCGAAAACGTCGTGTACATGGAACTGCTGCGCCGTGACTGCCGGGTCAGCGTCGGAAAACTGGCGGGCGAGGAGATAAATTTTATCGCCCAAAATGTCCCGGCATCAAACGCCGCGGCATCAAATGCCAGGGCTGAAAATACCAAGGCTGAAAATGCGGATGAAAGCCGGGAATACGCCTATTACCAGGTCGCGTCCACAGTGCGCGGGGGATCTCTGCTTGCAAATAAAAGTTCCCCGCTGGAAAAGATAAAAGACGACAGCCCCAAATACATACTAAGCCTGGACGAAACGCCTTTCCGTTCAAGTCATAAAGGCATTATACAGCGAAATTTGATCGAATGGCTTCTTGAAACAAAAATGTAGAAAAGGTGAGTATATTCAATCTTCCGTTCTTGCAAGCGTAAATCTGACAATAAATTCTTTTACCTGGCCGGGCGCAAGGTCAATGTTTTGATATGAAAAACCTATCGCGCTATCCTCGCTACGGACTCCGGAACGTCTGTCGCTGTAAATGTAATTCAAATGCGCCCCGCTGCCCCAATTGCCAAGCCAAAGCGTGTCCACCGGATCTATGCCGCTTCCCGATTCGCAGACAAACATAAGCTCAAGCGCGGGGTTGGTCTCGGAGTCTGTCATGTACGCGCCATAAGATGTGTGCGATAAAGTCGCAAGATCGTTGTTATGTATCATCACATCGGCAGACGCGCCGAATTTCTGTCCGCTTACCGCATTATTGCCTGGGTTACGCAAGACGTGCCTCAACTGCAAATAGGGTGTGCCTTCCTCATAAACAAATTCCGGTTTTACCGTCAGCTCAACGCCGTTATTCGGATCTTTTTGATAACCGTTGACCATTTCACGTTTTATCCCGTTCAAATCGTAAAACCATCCCCCCTGTCCGAAGGTCGTCCATAACCATTCATAATTCTGGCCCCTGCCGAGAATATCGATTCCGCCGTTTTTGCCGCTTGCCCCTCTGTTTTCCCCCTTGTTGGTGAACCTGTATGCCAGGCGGAATGTCGGCTCTGTCGCGTACTCAGTTAAATTTCTGATAGAAGAGTTGCTTGATTTGCTGTCCTCGGGAAGCATTGCCGCCTGGGATTCCGGCAAAACATAAAAATCTTCCGCAGGAACAACGACTACGGATATGTATTCTGTTTCATTGATTTTGATATAGCCGTTGCCGATTCTCAGGCCGGTGATAACGCCTCTGGAATTCACGCTTACGGTAGAGGGGGTGCTGCTTTGCCATAATGTAACATTTTTATTAACAACAATATCTGCCAGGCTCTTTGTTTCGCCGACCTTTATCGAACGATAGGCAATTTCATGTAACGCCGTCGAAGGCAGAGCAGCATTGCTTACAGGCCGCCGGCCCGTGCCGTCGCTATCGATTTTAATAAACACTTCCTGGAAACCCGCTCTTCTGATTCTCTCAATGTAAGACGGCAGATCCTGGGCGCTGACTCCCTTGAGCACAACCCGTATAAGGCCGTCCATGTATTCTTCATAAGACGGGTTCAACGAAGCGTCCCTGAGCCTTTCAAAAACGTTTGAGGCGTTTTGAATAAGTTTAAAGGCTCCTACCTGTATTTGGTATACATTGCCGTCCGCTGCGTCGGGAATCCGGCCTATTACCCTTATGTCGGTATTTTGCTGCGAAAAACACAAGGCCGAAAGCAGAAACAAATGTATAAAAAAGCATGAACGTTTCATCTTTTTAATATAGCATTTGAGGGCAAAAAAAGTATAGACTGTACCCATGAGCATCATTCACGCGATATTACTGGGTATAATCCAGGGTTTAACGGAGTTCCTGCCGGTTTCCAGTTCAGGGCATCTGGTTTTGTTTCAAAAAATATTCGGTATTTCCGAACCGGCGCTGTTATTCGACACAATGCTCCATGCGGGTACGCTGGCGGCTGTTGTCGCGGTTCTTTGGAAAGATATTTGGGCGATTTTGCGGAAACTTAACCAGCCGCTTACCTTGTATTTGATAATCGCTACAGTCCCTACTGTAATAGCGGCTCTGGTTTTTAGAAAACAGCTTGAAATGGCTTTTGAGACAGGGCATTTTCTGGGCTTTGCCTTTCTTGCCACATCGGCATTGCTGGCGGGGGCTGAACTGCTGGCGCGAAGGAGCGTTGCCTCGCTCCGTTCGTCAATGACCTGGCTGGACGCTCTGGTCATCGGTCTTATGCAGGCGGTCGCCATTATCCCCGGCGTGTCCCGTTCCGGCGCGACGCTGTCCGGGGCGCTTTCCCGCAGGCTGGATCGTGACTTTGCCGCCCGCTTTTCTTTCCTGCTTTCAATCCCCGCGATTCTTGGCGCGGTGGTTTTCCAGTTGAAAGACCTGGTGAAGGGTGAAGCCGCAGAGGCAGCGGCGGGCAGCGTAACCGTAGTCGGCGGCATCGGAGCGGCGGCAATGATCGCGGGAACCCTAAGCGCCGCCATTGTCGGTTTTTTCGCCGTACGGCTTATGCTGAAAATTGTCAGGGAAAAATCGCTGTGGGGTTTTGCCATTTACACAGGCGTTCTGGGCGTGCTGGTGCTGTTGATGAAGCTGTAACAAAGGAAAATAGGGAACACAACTGGCGGCGCCTCTTCCTTTGCTACCTGCTCTTTGCTCTTTGCTCTCTTCTCTTGTAAGAATCGTCCAGCACCTTGAGTTCGTTAAAGGTGTCAATCTCGACAATATCGTCAAAGGAACATTCCCGTATCTCAACGGCGTAGTGCTTGATGAAATATTCCAGCGGAACCTGATCCCAGTAGCGTTCCTTGCCGCCGGGCATCTCGTAAACATGCTTGATGTGATCCGACAGCTTTGCACCGTCGGCCTGGTTCCAGTACGAAATGCCGAACATGTGGTGGCAGTTTTGCCCGCCTATCCTTAACCGCGTGATGATCCCGTTACGGCTTTCAAAACACCAGTCGTCCGTGCGATCTACGGGAACGCCCAGATAATTGCTCGAGTATTGGTATTTCGCGATCAAACCGGGATTCCTCAACAGGAGATCCGATTCCAAAACATAGGCGTTTTGCAACAGAAAGCGGGCGCACATCATCGAAGAAATGTTGTTGGATTCATTGTACAATGGGTTTTCCAGAAATTTGACCTGCGGGTATTTGTATTTAAGCTGGTCAAACTGCTCTCCCAGATAACCCCTGACAATTACAATGTCGTCAATGCCTGCGGCGCATACGGCATCAAGCAACGTGTCAATGATGCGGATGCCCTTTACCATGACAAGCGGTTTCGGCGTGTTAAGCGTAACGGGAACAAGCCGCGAACCGAAGCCAGCAGCGATAAAAACCGCCCGCCTGACGCGGTACGGCTCCAGGGCTTTAAGGCCAGAGGCATTGGGTTTATTGTCTTCTATCAGTCCGTTATCGTTCAAGAAAACAAGGACGCTGTTCACCGTGCCTACAGAAAGCCCGGTTAAACCGGCAATGCCCCTCTGCGTCAGTTTTTTGCCGCATTCACGTTCCAGGAGGGCAAGAACGTCAAACTGGGATCGCGTCAGCGCCATTACTGCCCGCTTTTCCGGCTGTTGATTTTTGTAATAACATACACGGCGCATTTTACCGCCAGATTGCAGCCCAGTATCAGGATGGAAACAAACGCCGCCCCTTCCAGAAAAAATTGCGCTTCAAACTGGGTAATCATCAGGGAAACGGGCCGGTTCCGCACCGTGCTTAAAAAAGACACCGCCGAAATGGTCATCATCGAATTGACAAAAAAGTAAGAGAGCATTTCAAGGATCGTTATTTTTGTCTGGGGGATCAGCACGTCGCGGATAATGCGGAAGCGCCCGACCCCCAGCGTGCGGCCCACGTCTTCAAGGTTGAGGTTGAGTTTTCCCAGAGAGTTATACGCCATGAGGTAGGGGGATGCCATAAAGTGAATAGTGTTGACGAGGATCAGCATGGCAAGACTGCCGTATATAAACGACCCTTTGAAAAAAAGCACATAGGAAATGCCCAGCACCATTCCGGGTATCGCAAGCGAGGTAATGGAAATAAGGTGCAGCAGGCGGGAGGACTTGCCCGGCGTACGTGCGGTAAAATAGGCGGTGATCCACGCAAGCGCCGTTCCCAGAACGGAAACCCAGACGGCAATGAGCAGGGAACTGGAAAGATACCTCCCCGCGCCCATGTTCATGGTCTTTGCAATATTGCGGAATGACAGGCCCATGTCAGTCGGATAATTGTTTATGAAAGTGAGGAAGGCAAAAATCGCCACAGGCAGGGCGATCAAAAAACATATCAATATCACATAACACGCGGCTATGGCGTCCCGCTTCGCGTTGTCATGTTTGGCCTTTTCCTGGACAATAAAATTCTGGTTTGCCCTGTCGCGGTTTAAGAAGTCAAACACAAAGGCAATCACGGCGGGGATAAGGAGGAACGAGCCGATTACGCTGCCCCGGTTGAAATTCAGCAGGCCAATCACTTCCTGGTACATCAATACAGGCAGGGTAATGTACCTGCCGCCAATCATCAGGGGTACGCCGTAATCGGTAAAAACCAGGGTAAAGACCGCGAATACAACCGAGATCAACGGCTTTCGCAGATAGGGGAATGTTATCGAAAAAAACTGGTTCGCTTTTGGAATCCCAAGCACTGTGGCGGCTTCGTAGGGGGAACCGTCCTCGTATATGAGTATGTCCGCCAGCATGAGGAACGCCACAGGAAACGCATAAAAAACAGATCCCAGCACAATACCGTGGAAACCGTATACAGTGCCGGACAGGCCGAAGGCTTTAGTGAAGATTCCGTTCGCCCCCAAAAGCAGGACAAGCCCCATGCCGTGGGAAATGGACGGGATAAGCATGGGCAGGGTAACAAAAACCGAGAATACCCTCCTGAAACGCAGGTTGGTACGGATCACGCAGAGGGCAAAACCCCAGGCAAGGACTATGGAAAGCGCCGTTGCGGTTCCGGCGACGCGGGTTGAGTTAACGAGGGCTTCCCTGAACCTGGGCAGGCGAAGAACAGCGGCAATGTCCGCGCCGGTCATGTTCATCAGCATGACGGCTAACGGGCAGACCACGGTGACAAGCAGGAAACCTCCGATTAGAATTTTTACCAGGGTCGAGATGTGGAAACGGGCGGTTTGATACCGCGCTTCTTTAGGCGGGTTTGACATACTTCACCAATGAATTAATTTTAAGACGTAAGTTGTCTATCACAAATTCTTTTACATAGGGATTTGCCGGGTTGGCGGCAATCGCTTCGGGGCTGTCCAGTTGCTGTATAGTCCCGTTGTCCATCACCATGATGCGATCCGAAAGGGCAAAAGCCTCTTCCTGATCGTGTGTGATGTAGATAATCGTGGAGTGAAATTTTTGCTGTATGCGTTTTATCTCATCGCGCAGAAGGAGCCGTGTCGCGGCATCCAGCGCGGACATTGGCTCGTCAAAGAGTATGATCTCGGGATTGCATGCAAGGGTGCGGGCAATGGCGACACGCTGTTGCTGGCCGCCTGAAAGTTTCCAGGGCTTCTTGTGGATATGCTCTGTCAGCCCAACCTGTTCAATGATATTTTCGGCAATGGCGCGGGAGCGCGATTTAAATTCCCGGTTGAATTTCAGCGCGTATTCCACATTGCCCAGGACGCTCATGTTTTGGAACAGGGCGTAGTTCTGAAAAACAATGCCCATGTTTCGTTTTGACGCGGGCGCGGAGGTGATGTCCGTCCCGTCCTTGATAATCCTCCCCGACGTAGGGGAGAGCAATCCGATCAGGATGCGGAGTATTGTGGTTTTCCCGCAGCCCGACGGCCCGAGAATCGAAAGAAACTCCCCATCATTCACCGTGAAGTCGAGGCTGTGGAGAATTTCCTGTTTGTTAAAAACCTTTACAAGGTTTTGTATTTCCAGTTTGACAGACACCGCGCCCTCCGCCTAAAACTTCCACTTTGACAGGAGCCGTTCTTTTTCGGCCAGGCTTCCGATACCCCGCATATCGGCGGGTTTAATATTCTGCGGGTAATTGGGAATAGTATTAACCTGATCCTTGAATATCTGTTCAGGCACAAAAAGCTCCTTGTCCTCGCGGCTCAGGGCATCCATATAAAACGCAAAGACATCGCTCACTGCCTTCCTTGTTTCCTTGCCATTGACTATGCCCAATCCGTACATGGTATACGGGGAACCTTCTTCAAAAAAAATAATTTTCAAAGGTAGGTCCCAGTTGTTAATGACGGTTACAGCCTGCGCCGTCATTCCGAGTCCGATACCCGCCTCGCCCTGTATGAGCGCGTTCACCGGCCCGGAACCAGAAGATGTGAATTGAAGCACGTTATCGGCGAACTTGTCAAAATACCTGAAAGCTTCGTCTTCTCCCCATGCGTTCACCAGACTTTTCAAAAACAGGTATCCGGTTCCCGAGGACTTGGGATTCGGCATGGAAATGATACCTTTATAAACCGGTTTGAGCAAATCCTGATATGAGGCTGGTACAGGGATATTCCTGTCCGCCAGGAATTTCTCATTGACAATTATGCATCCGGCGTTTTTGTAAAAAGGCAGGTATTGTTTGTGATCGGGAACCAGTTCATCAAGAAAAATTGAACTATCGTAGGACGAAAGGTCAGCGAGGTTGTCAATAATGCCTTCAAGATACCCGGCTTCCATTTCCCCGATAATGTCGCAGTCTGTATCCGTGCCTTCGGCTTTCAGTTTTGCCGCCAAATTTCCGGTTGTAGTATAATTGACAATAACCTTATAATTGGGGAATTGTTCGTTGAGCCGTTTCTGGAAATGTTCGATGCGGTAATCCTCGGACGAGGTAAAAATCAAAACCTCGTTTGCTTCTTTTTTACACGAAATCGCGATTCCCAAAAGAAACAGCGCAGCCGTGAGCAAAAAAACCTTTTTCACCATGTTCTCCTTGCCAGTGTTCATTTTTTATATTGTGCAATGAAAAATTGAACATTGTCAAGTTAATTCGCCGCAAAGGTCTTTTTGCATCATGTTTTTGCCCCCTGTTTTTACCCCGCAAGATATGGTAGTATATTTTAACCGCCTTTTTGGGCAAAAAGCAGGTGAAACATGATAAAACCGTCATTGGAAGAAGTAAAACGTATCGCGGAAACAGGGCAGTACCACATCATACCGCTCAGTATGGAAATTTACTCGGATATGGTAACGCCGCTTGACGTATTCAGAAAATTGAAAAAAGAAAGCGGCCATTGCTTTATTCTGGAAAGCGCGGAAGATACAAAAAACTGGGGCAGGTACACCTTTTTGGGATTTAACCCGAAGCTGGAAATTACCTGCCTGAACGGCGAAATGAGCATTAATCCTGATAAGCCGGAACCGTTTATGACCGACAATCCCAACGCGCACATTCAGAAAATCCTCGACAGGTATAAAAGCGTAAAATTTGACTGGCTGCCGCCCTTTACCGGAGGGCTTGTAGGCTACTTTGCCTATGATTACGCGAAATATTCCGAGCCGACGCTCAAGCTGGATGCCGCTGACGAGGAACGTTTTAACGATGTCGATCTTATGCTCTTTGACAAGGTGATCGCCTTTGACAATTACAGGCAGAAGATTATTTTAATTGTTAATATTAACACCAAAAATATTGACGCTGAATATGAGGACGGGAAAGCCCATCTTGAAAAATTGAAAACGCTGGTAAAAAGCGGGCAATACGGGCCGTCTGCGGATGCCTGCGTTACCTCCGATTTTGACGCGCTGTTTACAAAAGAAGAATACTGCCGGATGGTGAACAAGGCAAAAGACCACATCAAAGAAGGGGATATTTTTCAGGTTGTTCTGTCTAACCGTTTTCAGGCTGATTTTGAAGGCAGTATTTTTGACACCTACCGGGTATTGCGGACAATAAACCCCTCGCCGTATATGTTCTATTTCAGCGGGAGCAATCTGGAAATCGCCGGAGCGTCGCCTGAAACGCTTGTCAAGTTACATGACGGCAAATTGTTTACCTTCCCGCTTGCAGGAACCCGCCCGAGGGGCGCGACAGGGGAGGAAGACGCGGCTCTGGAAAAAGAACTGCACAATGACGAAAAAGAACTTGCCGAACACAATATGTTAGTCGATCTTGGCAGAAACGATTTGGGAAAAATCAGTAAATTCGGCACTGTCAATGTCGATCAATACAAGTCCATTCTGCGCTTTTCCCACGTTATGCACATTGGCTCCACGGTAAGCGGCGAAATCCGCGAGGGAATAACCGGGCTTGACGCGATTAACGCCGTACTGCCCGCCGGCACTTTGTCGGGCGCTCCCAAAATCCGCGCCATGCAGATCATTAACGAACTGGAGCAAAACAAACGGGGCATTTACGGCGGCGCAATCGGCTACCTTGATTTTACCGGCAATATGGACACATGTATCGCCATCAGAATTGTGTACCGGAGAAACAACAAGGTGTTCATCCGCTCCGGCGCGGGCATTGTCGCGGACAGCAATCCCGAATCGGAATACCAGGAATGTGTGAACAAGTCCACAGCGGTAATGAACGCGCTTAAAAACTCCTCCGGAGGGCTTGAATAATGGTGCTGTTAATTGATAATTACGACAGTTTTTCCTATAACCTCTACCAGGTAATCGGTTCCATTGATCCTGATATAAAAGTTGCGCGTAACGATGAAATAACCGTTGACGAAATAAAACGCCTTGCGCCGGATCGCCTGGTAATTTCTCCCGGCCCGGGGAAACCGTCCGACGCGGGAATTTGCGTTGAGGCCGTAAAGCGGCTTTGCGGATCTATGCCTATCCTGGGAATCTGCCTCGGTCATCAGGCGATATACGAAGCCTTTGGCGGCACTGTATCATACGCAAGCAGATTGATGCACGGAAAATCATCGCAGGTAAATCTTGACGCAAAGAGCGCTCTTTTTAATGGGCTTCCGTCCGTCATACAGGCGGCGCGTTATCATTCTTTGGCGGGTATTAAATCGACCCTGCCGGACGTATTGAAAATAACCGCATGGACGGACGACAACGAAATCATGGCTGTATGCCACAAGAGACATCATGTATACGGCCTGCAGTTCCACCCGGAATCAATACTTACGCCCGATGGGGGAATTATTATAAAGAATTTTTTGGGAAAAATTTAAAACTAGGGTTTTGCGGGGCGTATTACCGGAGACTGCTGGTCCTTGCGGGAAAAAGCGCAGGCTCTCCTGGCGGCATCCGCAGGGAGGGTCGCAAACGCGCAGTAATCTTTCATTTCTATTTCATCCACTAAACGCCCGGGAATACCGCCCGCGCGCATTAACAGGCTGGCTATGTCCCTCGCGCCCAAGCCGTGCTGCCGCCCCTGGCCTACATATACCCGCGTAAAATCCCCTGTCCCTTCCTGGAATTCCCTGCCCGAACCGCGTTTTCCAACGGGCGCGCGCGATACGGGCGATACACCGCCTGAATTCCTGAGCCTGCGATCGTCCCTTCTCCTGCCGGCACTTTTTCCGGCGGCCTTGACTGGCTCATGGAAATCTTCTTCCTGAAATTCTGTGATAGGCCCGTAACGGCCGGGATCAAGAAATTCTCCGTAACTTAACGATACCAGGGCTTCAACAGCCTTTTCCGCGCCCAGCCGATCTATCAGGTTGCGGCAAACTTTGGCAAGGAAAGGCGAAACGGAAGTGTCCGGCATTTCGTCTTCTGCCGAGTGAACGGGCGCTGCATTATCGACCTGCGGTTCCCCTTCGGCGGCCTCAACAGTCTCCTGCTCGGGCAGGGCGGCAACAACCGCAGAACTGATTCGGCGGCGAAGCGCTTTCATAACCGCTTTTACCGAGGGGACTTTAAGCCAAAGAATCCCGCAACCCAGGGTCTTTTCCATTGTCCGGGAAAACTGGTGTACGCGGCTTCTGTCGGAAAGCGTTGCAAGGCTGATCGCTATGCCGCGCTTCCCTGCCCTGGCTGTTCTGCCGATACGGTGGACATAGGTTTCCCGGTCATTGGGAAGGTCCCAGTTGATAACATGGCTAAGATTTTCTATATCAATCCCGCGCGCGGCGACATCGGTGGCTACGAGAATGGCCGGTTCGCCGCCCGCTGAAACAGCCGCAGCGGAGTGATGCCGCGAACCGTGTTGGCGCAAACGAAAACGCCGCAGGGTACGCTCCCGGATCTCCTGGGAAAGATCGCCGTGTATCGCCTCGGCAGGATAGCCCGCTTCAACAAGCCTCCGCGCCAGTTCGTCAGTTTCCACCTTGGTAGCGCAGAAGATCAAACCGTAAAATTCGGCGGAGCTGTCAATGATCCGCCTGAGAGCTTCGAGCTTGTCTTCCCGCCTGACGAGAATGCAGAACTGATCAACAAGGGGCTTTTCGTCATCGGGCGCGGCATCAACGATAATTTCAGCGTCGCCGATGTGTCTGCGTACTACTTTTAAGATAGGCTCGGGCATGGTCGCGGAAAAAAGGGCTATATGCAAGGCACCCCTGGTGCCCGCGCTTTCGCCGTCTTTGCGTCCGGCTTGAGCGGCGGCGGCATCCTTCACTGCGGCAAGAATTTTTTCCACATCCTCAAAAAAGCCCATGTCCAGCATTTCGTCGGCTTCGTCCAGAATGAACCAGTCCACTGCGGAAACATCCAGCGACTTGCGTTCCATCAGGTCCATAACGCGGCCCGGCGTTCCCACAACAATTTCAGTTCCGCGCCGCAGATCGAGTATCTGGTTCCTGATGGAAGAGCCGCCATAAACAGCCGTTACCCTGGGATAATGGCCTGTAACCAGCGACGCGATTTCCCTGGAAACCTGAAGGGCAAGCTCGCGGGTCGGGGCAAGGATCAGCGCGCGCGGGGACTGGCCTGCCTTGGTAAGCCTTTCGATAAGCGGTATCCCAAAGGCTGCGGTTTTTCCGGTTCCGGTGCGGGCCTTTACAATGCAGTGACCTTCATCGGCAAGCAGTCTGGGCAGGGCTATACTTTGGATTGAGCTGGGCGCAGTCCAACCTTTACGGGCGATGGCCTGTAACACTGATTCAGAAAGTCCGAATGAGGAAAAAGGGTGATTTTCGTCAATAACCATAATTATAAATTAGGAATTAGGAGTGAGGAATTAGGAATAAAGCATGAAGTCTTATTCCTCATTCCTAATCCCTCATTCCTAATTATACTTGCGGTCCAGGAAGGATGGCAACCTCTGTTTCTCTGTCAAAATAGCGGGCCTTTTCCATCTTGGGAATGAACTTGGCGGTCTCGCCAACCTTGAATGCGTGGTGAGGTTCGGTGCGGGCAACCAGAGGCTGTGTTCCGGTGGTAAGCCAGAGGTGTATATCCGCGCCCAGCGGCTCAACCACTGTTACTTTTGTGGCAAAGTGGTTCTCCCCGCCAGATTCTGCAAAGAGCATATCCTCGGGACGTATGCCGAAGTAAACTTCTTTGCCTACATATTTTTTCAGGTGGACGGCATGGGCCGCGTCCGCTTTAATCCTGAACGATCCTTCATCCAATATCGTTGAGTTGCCTTCTTCCGATACCTTTACGGTGAGGAAGTTCATCGGCGGGGAGCCGATAAATCCGGCGACAAATTTGTTGGTAGGATGGTTGTACAGATACAGGGGCGAACCAATCTGCTGAACCCTTCCGTCTTTCATGACGACGATCTTGCTTGCCATGGTCATGGCTTCCACCTGGTCATGGGTAACGTAGATCATGGTCGCGTTAAGGCGAAGGTGCAGGCCGGAAAGTTCCGCCCTCATCTGGACGCGGAGTTTCGCGTCGAGGTTGGACAGAGGCTCGTCAAAGAGGAAGACTTTGGGGTTACGGACAATGGCCCGGCCTACCGCGACACGCTGCCGCTGACCGCCCGAAAGCGCCTTGGGCTTGCGATCAAGGTATTTTTCGATGTCCAGGATTTTCGCCGCGTCTTTTACACGCCGGTCAATTTCATCTTTCGGCACTTTTTTGATCCGCAGGCCGAACGCCATGTTTTCATAAACGCTCATGTGGGGATACAGGGCGTAATTCTGGAAAACCATTGCAATGTTCCGGTCTTTCGGGGGGACATCGTTCATCAGTTCGCCGTCAATATACAGCTCGCCTTCGCTAATGTCTTCAAGACCGGCAACCATGCGGAGAGTCGTTGACTTTCCGCAGCCCGACGGCCCTACAAGAACCACAAATTCCTTGTCTTCAATGACAATGTTGCAGTCTTCCACGGCGCGGACGCCGCCATCATACACTTTCGCGATACTCTTCAGTTCTACTTTTGCCATACGCTGGCCTCCCTATAGGGTTATTTTATAGCGCCTTCCCAAGCGGAAAGACGATTATATAATAGTACACTTTCGGCGCTTCGGTGTCAACCGAAATATTATTGAATTAATTAAAGAAGGCCTCTCGCGGAGGACGGAGGCGCAAAGGAGGGCGCGTTATTGTCCAAATGCGCTTTTCCTATTTAGAATTGCTGCCGCTTAATATTGAAGCTGGAAAAAACATTCCATTTGTTCTATAATCAGAGTCTGTCTATAATATGGAGGAGTAAAAATGAAAGGTTGGCATCATACAACAACAGCCGGTATTACTTTTGGAAGCTGCCTTGCGATTGTCGTGTCCTATTCCGCCTGGCACTCAATCCCCTGGGCAATTCTGCACGGTTTATTTAGCTGGGGGTATGTCATTTATTATGCCATATTTTATCTCAGCCCGTGGAGGTAGATATGGAAGTAAAATGGAGGTATCTATGAGTGACATCCGGGAAAAAGCGGCAGATGAAATGTATTGCTCGCATTGCAGGGCGATCATCAAAAAAGCTGCGGAAATTTGCCCGAAATGCGGTTGCCGCGTCGCGCCCGCCCCTGTTCAAACCTCAAATCCAGATGACATGCCTTCTTTTGGACTCGGGTTTATAGGCTTTCTTGTTCCGTTAGCGGGATTAATACTATTTATAGTTTTGAATAAAATTTATCCGCGCAAAGCCAGGTCGTGCGGTATAGGCGCGTTGATAGGTTTTATTGTTGGGATCGTTTTTTCATTAATTATCATAAACGCAATGGGTGATTATTAAGGGGGGAAAGATGGGTGACAATTGGGAAAAAGCGGAAGATGAAATGTACTGTTCATCCTGCGGGGAAATTATTAAACAAACGGTGGAAATTTGCCCAAAGTGCGGGGTAAGGTTAAAACCCGCGCTTGTCCAAAGAAAGAACAAATTTGAGAATTCTAAAAAGAACGGCTTTGAGTACTTTGTGGACGCAATGAAGAAGTACGCTGTTTTTAGAGGCAGGGCAAGAAGGGCGGAATTTTGGTGGTTTACCCTGTTTTTTGTTTTGATTTCGTGTGTTGCCGAGGTAATAAACTCTATTGTAGTAGAGGACAGCGTACAGAATAGGTGGTTCTCAAACATTGTTTCATTGGTCTTTCTCCTCCCTAATTTATCAGTTAGCTGGAGAAGAATGCACGATCTGGGAAAATCCGGAGCCTTCACCTTTATCCCCATTTACAACATTATTCTTTCCGCTACAGCAGGGGTTACCGGTCCAAATGAATACGGTCCGGACCCTAAAGAGTGAGGAATTTAGGTAATGAGTAAGTAAAATCATATAGAAAAATCGCAATATATTTGTAAATATTGCGGAATAAAAAACACAACCATAAGGGCGCTTGTTAGCGCGTCATGTACAAAAAGCCCTACTAAATATCATGTACCGGCATTATAAAAAAATAATTTTGCATTAATGATATATTAAGTATGGAGGCTGAAAAATGCATATAGTATTAATAACTCGTGAGAACAGTGAGAGGGTAACCCATGTTTCGGTGTATCTTTTTGATGAATACGACAACGCCGATAACTTTTGTCATTTTCTTAATGGTAATGTACCGGATAAAGGATCGTTCCTCTATGCCAGGCATGCCGACCAAATGATTGAATATGAGACAACAAAACCGTTGTTAATATCTTTTGATCATATTCAGATATTTGAACTCAGCAGACTTGGACCAGGGATAATCAGAGAAGTCTTCAAAAAAATTAAACCGGATATTATTCTGGCGGCGCTCAAGGGCATGGACAAACATTCCAGGGTGCTTTTTATGCAAAGTCTTCCTACTAAAACCACAGACGAAATCAATGAAAGAATAGAGCAATCTGATAAATTTCCCACTGATCATTTCTCTTTAAGCGACTCTCGTAAGGCACAGCAGCAAATAATAAACGCGATAAATAAAACCGTTGTTAAATTCAAATGGGGTTAATTTTTTTAAGCTGAATTGGAAAATTTTCTCTAAATATATCCGATTTTATTAACCTTATTAAAGGATTATAAAATAATTTTTCAATATTTCCTCGTCTTGAAAAATGCCACATATCTATTACGGGTATTTTTTTTCTATTTAAGGTAATACAATATAAATTTGCATCTTTTCCACCTTTTATTGGAGTGAATTTTAAATTTCCAAATACATATCGGTCAATGTAATCTGATATCTTTTTGTTTATGTGCCACAAATTTAGAGTTATTATTATATCTGGATCTAATACAGAAAATTCTTCCTTGAAGAATTTTCTTTCTTCTAAATGCGAATGTTCTAAAAATTGTTCTATCAGTTTCTTATCGCATTTGTCAGAATCATTATTTTCATTGCCATATTTTGATAATTCCATAAATGAGAAGCTTAGGCCCTCTTTTCCAGGTTTACCGATTTTTCTGGCAATATCAGTAGCTCCTGGAATCTCCCAATATTCTATAAATCTATGATTTATACCATAAAGCAGATATAATAATACGGCAAAAAATCCATTATCAGAAATATCTTCTTTTTTAAATTTTTCTGTCCAACCTTTTATTATATTCCAACATACTCTATCTTCTCTTCCAATAAACAATACTTTTATTTTTTGATTAAAATAATGTGGGAAGAAACCATCTTCACTAAAGCAATCTTCACCAGAATAATACGTGCCATCATTCCTGAATTTTATTTCTGAGGTAGACACTTCATTTTTCCATGACTTCAAAAGTGAATTTATTTCCTTTAATTTATTTTTTTCGTTGTCAGCGTATTTTATAGTCATTTTAATCCTCCATAATATTTATATTGAGTTCCATTTTATACTACTATTCTGTATTTGTCAACGCTGCTTTTCAACACGCTGCTTTTCAATAAAAAATCTATGAGTTTATAGATATTCAGTAGTTTCCAAAATAACTTTTTAGCTCAAATTTCTCAATATTTTGGCTTATTTTGCTGTTTTTGACACTCGTTACTTTGTAAGAATGACACATATTTCTGTATCATGGGAAGCTAAATTATTTGAGACTCTAATGTTTTTACAAATACACCTCCATCCATTTTTTTGCCTCGGTAACCCAACCTTGATCTTTAAACAATATCGGCTCGGTAATGGAATAAATTTCTCCACCCAACAAGTGATTGTTTGCACTGCCGATTTTCAGTACAATTTTTCTTCAAATTTCATTAAATTGTCTCTTTTACAGAAAAGTATACCGGTCAAGTCTATCATATATTGCCAGACTAAAAAAGAAAAAAAAATTCCCCTCTAGCATTTCCTGATAGATCAATGTGTTATATATAAAGTAAATCAAGAATTCCGCAATGAGGATAAACTACGGAAGGAGCGTTTTATGGAAGAAAATAACAAGCTTGACGGTATATGGGGAAACGGTGCTTTTAAAATAAAAATAAAAGGAAACGCCTATGTAAGCTTTTATAACAATTCGCGTTATGGAAAAGGAATAATAACATACGACAATGGAGAGTTTTTTCTAACATCATCTCATGCGCGTTGGATAATTTTTTGGACACCTTTTGTTGAAAGTGTTACAGGTAAAATTATTAAAACAAATGATGAATTATCTGTTTCAGATATAGAAGGCAGATATAGTGATTATAACGGAAAATGGGTGCGTTTAAGAAAATAATAATTGTAGACTATACTACGCAAAGAGACTTTTATGGAAAATAACGATTTATTTGACATTGAATTCGACAAGGACGAAGACTGCTGGAGCGTTACAGGTTACTATGGCATAAATCTATTTTTTGGTATTCCAATGATAATGTCTTCTTATAGTATAGTGCTTTGATAACACATTCAGATAACTACCGTGTAGAAATGGAGCGTGAAGGTAGACAGAAAACAGAATTCATGATAAATATTATATATGGAGAAAAAAGCTCTTATTTTTTTGGCAGACGGATTTGAGGAAGTAGAAGCGGCAACCCCCGTTGATTATCTGCGGCGGGCCGGTATCAAGGTAGTTATGGCTGCGATAGGAAAGAACGCCGCCGTTACGGGTTCCCACGGCATAACCTTAACTGCCGATACCACTTTGGAAACAATGGAAAAACAGGGAGAACTTAACCCGGATGGATGGGACTGCGTTATTATTCCCGGCGGTATGCCCGGCTCAAAAAACCTTGCCGCGTGCGCTCCGGTCGGGGAATTCCTTAAAAAAACCAGCGGTAAAGGAAAACTGATCGCCGCCATTTGCGCCGCTCCCGCCGTTGTCCTTGCCCCTCTGGACCTTTTGGAAGGAAAACGCTTTACCTGTTACCCCGGAATGGAACAAGGGTTAACAAGCGGAATCTGGACAGAAGACAAGGTAGCAACCGACGGCTCTCTTATTACAAGCCGTGCCGCCGGTACTGCCGCAGAATTTGCTTTTGCTATAATTAGAATACTTGTCGGCAGCGATCAAGAAAAAAAATTACGCTCCGCCCTGCTACTGTGACTTCATCCATCTAAGTGTAAGTAACTATTATCGCGTGAAACACAAGGGGGGCGGAGCCGTTGTTGCATATACTGTGTGACGCGCCGTTTCCGGTAATCACCGCATCGCCCGCTTTTACAGGCTTTTCGATCCCGTTGTCATTAACCATGCCCTCTCCCGAAAGTATAACAAAGTACTCGGTTTCAGCTTCATGGCTGTGGTTGCCAATTGAGCAGCCCGGTTGCAGCGTTATTTCCGCCAGCAATCTGATATTTTTTTCGTTTTCACAGTCAACCAGGCAGACTAATTCTGCCGCGCCTTCCCCTCCGCGCATTTTTTCTTTGACTTCCGTCTTCATTTCTTTGCGTTTTATCAGCATGGTTTAGGATAGAATTTTTGCGTAAAAAAGAAAAGGGGCTGGTGTTTTTGAATTTGTTCAGGTGTTTTTGTGCCCACGCTGAACTTGCCGTTTTAGATGAGCAATTAGCAATGAAAGATTGTCACATCTTAACATTGCTAATTGCTCCCTGCTAATTGCTAATTGAATTATTCTTCTTCCACATCCTCAACGGGCATCATTTCTGCCGATTTTACCGCTTCCGCGATAACTTCCGCCTCAATCCTGCGCTGTTCAAGGATCTCCTGCATCTGCTTTTCCAAATCCTGGCTGTCTTCATCATACAGCTTGATGTTCCGGTAACGCCTCATGCCTGTACCGGCAGGTATCGGATGGCCGATGATGATGTTTTCTTTCAGGCCGCGCAGATAGTCGGTGCTGCCGGCAATGGCGGCGTTGGTAAGCACGCGGGTGGTTTCCTGGAAGCTGGCAGCCGAAAGGAACGAATCGATGTTCAACGAGGCCTTGGTTATGCCCTGGAATAAAGGCTGGGCAATGGCGGGCTGGCCGCCTTCTTTTATAACCCTGGCATTTTCCTCGTGGAAGCGGTACTTGTCTACCATCTGACCATAGATGAATGTCGTGTCGCCTACAAAACGTATCTCGACTTTACGCATCATCTGACGGACTATAACGCCGATGTGCTTGTCGTTAATCGACACGCCCTGAAGCCGGTATACCTGCTGGATTTCGTCCATCAGATAGGTCTGGAGATAGCTTTCACCCATGATTGACAATACGTCATGGGGGTTGATGTTCCCGGCGCAAAGAGGCTCTCCGGCTTCTACCGTGTCGCCGTCGCGCACCAGAACGCGCTTTGCCATCGGGATGAAGTGCTGGTATTCCCTGCCAAAGCTGTCTCTGACTGTGAGCTTGCGTTTGCCCTTGGCAATCCCCTCAAAAAACACCGTTCCGGAAACCTTCGCAAGTTCAGCGGGGCTTCTCGGCTTGCGCGCCTCAAACAGCTCGCTGACGCGGGGAAGGCCGGAAGTTATGTCCATAGCGCGGGCGGATTCTTTAAGTATCTTTGCAATGGTACGTCCCGCCTTGATCTTGTCGCCGTCTTCAACCTGGAGAATCGCGCCTCCGGGGAGGTGGTACGATATAAGCTCGTTTTCATTTTCATCTACGATGTGGATACGGGGCTGCTTGTTTTCAAGCTGGAATTCCGTTATGCGCTTTTCAATGTTTCCGGTAACCTCGTCCATTTCTTCTTTAAGGGTGGTTCCCGAAATAATATCCTCGTATTTAACCGTTCCGCTGTGTTCGGCAATGATTGGATCGGAGAAAGGATCAAATGTGGCAATGGTTTTTTCCTTTTCAACCACCGTTCCTTTTTTAACAAGGAAATCAGAACCGTTCCTGATCTCTATCTTTTGCTCTTTACCGACCAGGTAGAGCGTTCTGGAATTGGCATCGGAATTGTTCAGGATCTGAGCGTATGTGCTGTCAGGGGCTTTAATCTCCGTGGAGCCGCGCCTGATAATGACGACATCGGGATTGACCCGCTGGCCGCTTTCTACCATGATCTGGTCGTTGTCTTCGATTACATATTCATGCATCACCTTGCTTACAATCGCGTGACCGCGCCGTGTGAAAAGCCAGCGACCGTCATCAAGCACAACATGGGGTCCTATAACGTCGCTGATATAAACCGGGTATTTAAGGAAGATACGGTTTTCCTCGCTGAGTTTGGTAGCCGTGCCGCCGATATGGAATGTACGCATGGTAAGCTGAGTTCCCGGCTGCCCGATTGACTGCGCCGCAATGGTTCCCACCGCTTCTCCGATGTCTACCGTGCGGTTCGTCGCGAGGTTGCGCCCGTAACACTTCTGGCAGACGCCGTGTTTCGCCTCACAGGTCAGAACGGTTCTTATCCGCACGGAATTAACCTCGGCGGCCGTGATCTTCCTGGCGATTTCCTCGGTAATTTCCTCGTTGACATCGACGATAATTTCGCCTGTAAAGGGATGCTTCACCGGCTCAATCGTGTAACGTCCAATAATACGGTCGCTCAAAGGCTCGACAATGCCTTCGCCTTCCTTAACGGCGGTGTAGGAAATACCGTTGATAGTACCGCAGTCATTCTCGTTCACCACTACGTCCTGGGCTATATCGACAAGCCGCCGCGTAAGGTAACCGGCTTCGGCGGTTTTCAGGGCGGTATCCGAGAGACCCTTGCGCGCGCCGTTAGTTGAAATAAAGAACTCGATAACAGAAAGCCCTTCCTTGAAGTTTGAACGTATGGGCAATTCGATAATATCGCCGGAAGGTTTTGCCATAAGGCCGCGCATCGCGGCAAGCTGGCGTATCTGGTTGCGGCTTCCGCGCGCCCCGGAGTTTGCCATCATGTAAATCGAGTTGAAGCCGTCATGATCCGCTTCCAGGGTTTTCATCATGATGTTTGTAAGCTCGTCGTTGGTCTTGGTCCATACCTCGACAACCTTGTTGTAGCGCTCTTCCTGGGTCATAATACCCTTGCGCCACTGGGCCTGAATCGCCTCGACTTCCCTGTTTGCCTTATCTATCATTTCGGGCTTTTCTTTGGGAACCACAATGTCATCAATGCCTATGGTTGCGCCGAAAACTGTCGCATAACGGTAGCCGGTTGACTTGATAGCGTCCAGCATTTTTACCGTAATCCATGAGCCGTTTTTCTTGAAGACATGCTCGATAAGGGAGCGAAGCTCCTTGTCTTTCATCTCATAATTGATGAAGGGAATCTCTTCGGGCTGTTCCTCATTGAACACCAGCCTTCCGACAGTGGTTTCTATGATTCCGTCTTGGGGGAGTTCCATTTCATGGTCAACCTTGTCCCATATCGGGAATTTTACAGGCTTAACCCGTATAAGAGATCCCCAATCGAGAAATTTATTTTCCACCGCCATAAGGGCTTCGTCCGGTGAGGAATAATAGGGAAGCTTGTCTTTCCTCTCCGGTTTGTCAGATCCTGGCCGTTTGCCGTTCGGTTTGACGCGGGTAAGGAAGTTAATTCCCAGTACCATGTCCTGGGAGGGGAACACTATGGTTCTGCCGTTTGCCGGGTTAAGAAGGTTCCTGGCAGAGAGCATCAGGGTCCAGCACTCCATCTGGGCAGCCTGGGTCAGCGGCACATGGACTGCCATCTGGTCGCCGTCAAAGTCGGCGTTGAAAGCGTGGCAGACCAGGGGATGCAGTTTGATCGCCTTTCCTTCCACAAGCACCGGTTCAAAGGCCTGTATACCCAGGCGGTGCAGCGTGGGCGCGCGGTTCAGCAGTACCGGATGTTCTTTTACCACTTCGTCGAGGATCGCGAAAATTTCCGCGCTTTCGGCTTCAAGGAGCATCTTGGCTTTCTTTATATTGTAAACAACATCTTTGTCAACAAGTTTTTTCATTATAAAGGGCTTGAACAGTTCAATCGCCATTTTGGTGGGAAGCCCGCACTGCCACATCTTCAGATCCGGCCCGACGGTAATGACCGAGCGGCCCGAATAGTCAACGCGCTTGCCGAGGAGGTTCTGGCGGAAACGGCCCTGTTTGCCCTTGAGCATATCGCTGATCGATTTAAGGGGCCGGTTGGAAGAACCTTTAACAACTTTCTTTTTCTTGGAATTGTCAAAGAGCGCGTCCACCGCTTCCTGGAGCATCCTCTTTTCATTGCGTATAATGATGTCGGGGGCGTTAAGCGTTTGCAGCCTTTTAAGGCGGTTGTTCCGGTTGATCACGCGGCGGTACAGATCGTTAAGATCGCTGGTGGCGAAACGCCCGCCGTCAAGCTGAACCATGGGGCGCAGTTCCGGCGGTATTACCGGAATCACGTCAAGTATCATCCATTCGGGCTTGTTCTGGGAGTTGCGGAAATTCTCGACAATCTCAATGCGTTTAAGGAGGCGTTTGTCGCTCTTTGCGCCTTTTTCTATCATCTTTTCCCGCAGTTCCGTAGCCAGTTTGTCCAGATCGAGGTTTTCCAGCAGGGTGCGGATCGCCTCGGCTCCCATGCCTGCGGTAAAACCGCCGCCATAACGTTCCTGTTCCTCGGCGTATTCGTCCTCGGAGAGCATCTGCCCTTTTTTCAACTCGGTGTCAGCCGGGTCAATGACAACGTATTTTTCGTAATACAGCACGGAACGGAGGGCCGTCATCGACATTTCAAGGAGCAGTCCCATGCGGCTTGGTACCGAGCGGTAGTACCAGATGTGCGAAACCGGGGCCGCCAGTTCAATGTGCCCCATGCGCTCGCGGCGAACCTTAAAGTGGGTCACTTCGACACCGCACCGGTCGCAGATAACGCCTTTGTAACGTATCGACTTGAATTTACCGCAATAACATTCCCATTCCTTTGTCGTCCCGAAAATCCTTTCGCAGAAGAGGCCGTCTTTTTCCGGACGAAGCGTCCGGTAATTTATGGTTTCCGGTTTCTTTACTTCCCCGTAAGACCAGTTCCTGATCATCTCCGGCGAAGCCAGCCGAATCATTATCGAGTCAAAATCCTGTATGTCCCGCATTACACCCTCTCCTGTTTAGAAATTACTCTTCGATTTTGCAATCAGCTCTTCATCTTTCTCGGTAAGAGGAATTTGTTTGCTATTGTTATCAAAAATCGCGAGATCCAGAGCAAGCCCTCTCAGTTCCTGCACCAGTACGTTAAACGATTCAGGGATTCCCGCCGTAGTGGAAGGCTCTCCCTTTACAATGGCCTCGTAAATTTTGGAACGCCCGGTCATGTCGTCCGACTTGATTGTCAGCAGTTCCTGCAAGGTATGAGCTGCGCCGTATGCTTCCAAAGCCCATACTTCCATTTCTCCCAGGCGCTGACCGCCGAACTGGGCCTTGCCGCCGAGCGGCTGCTGTGTAACCAGCGAATAGGGGCCGGTGCTGCGGGCATGCATTTTGTCATCAACAAGGTGGTGGAGTTTGAGGAAGTAAATTACCCCGCAGAAAACAGGGTTTACAAAACATTCGCCCGTCCTGCCGTCGCGGAGCATGGTCTTGCTCGTCACGGGCAGGCCGGCCTCTCTGAGTTTGCCCTCAATCTGCTCGGTGGACGGGGACTGGAAAACCGGCGACGAATACCATTCGCCCAGCGTCGAGCCTGCCCAGCCGAGTTCGGTTTCCAAAAGCTGGCCGATATTCATACGGGAGGGAACGCCTAACGGGGTAAGGCAAATATCAAGCGGGGTTCCGTCTTCCATGTAGGGCATGTCCTCTTCGGGAAGTATACGCGCCACAACGCCCTTGTTGCCGTGCCGCCCGGCCATTTTATCGCCTTCGCGGAGTTTGCGTTTTGTGGCGATAAGCACTTTTACCACCTCGTCAACGCCGGGGCTAAGATCGTCCCCTTCCGTCCGCTTGAGCCTCTGTATGTCAATTACCGTTCCTTCAACGCCGTGCGGAACCCTCAGTGAAGAATCGCGCACTTCCTTGGCCTTCTCGCCGAAGATCGAATTGAGGAGCTTGAATTCCGGCGTTGTCTCGGTCTCGCTTTTCGGCGTCACCTTGCCTACGAGAATATCGCCGGAGCGGACTCTCGCGCCGATGCAGATAATGCCTTCCTTGTCCAGATTGTCCAGACTTTTCTCGGAAGTATTGGGAATCTCATCGGTGATTTTTTCCGGCCCCAGCTTGGTCTCCCTTACCTCGGTTAAAAATTCTTTTATGTGAATCGAAGTAAACATGTCTTCCTTGACCACGCGCTCGGAGATAAGGATTGAATCTTCGTAGTTGTAGCCGTTCCAGGGCATAAAGCCCACGAGAATATTCCTGCCCAGGGCAAGCTCCCCGTTCTGGGTTGCCGGCCCGTCGGCGATTACCTGCCCGGCTGTGATTTTGTCGCCAACCTTGATAATCGGCCTCTGGTTATAACAGGTGTCCTGGTTGGTGCGTTGGAATTTCACCATTTTATAAACATCATTGCCCTCTGCGTCTGTCAGAATCTGCGACAAAGATTTTAAAGCTCCGGGCTTATCCGGCTTTATGACGATCTCATGGGATGTTACGCGCAATACGGTTCCGCTTCTGTAAGCCTTTACAAGAACGCCGGAATCGTAGGCGCATTTCGCCTCCATCCCCGTGCCGACCCTGGGCGCTTCGGGGAAAACAAGCGGCACTGCCTGGCGCTGCATGTTCGACCCCATGAGGGCGCGGTTGGCATCGTCATGTTCCAGAAACGGGATCAGCGAGGCGGATACCGAAATAATCTGCTTGGGCGAAACGTCCATGTACTGGATATCCTCAGGCGATCTGTTGATATAATCGCCCTGCCTGCGGCAGGAAACCTGCCCTTCCGCAAAGGAACCGTCTTCCATAAGTTTAGCAGACGCCTGTGCAATGTAGTTCCTGTCCTCTTCCATCGCGTCAAGATACTTTACATCCCTGGTAGCGACGCCCTTGCTGATTTTCCGGTACGGCGTTTCAAGAAAGCCGTATTCGTTAACACGAGTATAGTTAGCAAGAGAGACAATCAGCCCGATATTCGGACCTTCCGGAGTTTCGATGGGACACATTCTGCCGTAATGGGTGTAATGCACGTCGCGGACTTCAAAACCGGCCCTCTCGCGTGAAAGCCCGCCGGGACCCAGGGCGTTAAGCCTCCGCTTGTGGGTCAGCTCGGCAAGGGGGTTAACCTGATCCATGAACTGCGAAAGCTGGCTTGAACCGAAAAATTCCTTGATCGCCGCAACTATTGGCTTGATCGAAACAAGATCCTGCGGCTTAATCGTGTCGGTCTCTTTAAGGCCCATCCTTTCTTTGGCAATCCGTTCCATTCTGCTAAACGCCGTCTTCATGGTAACGGACATAAGCTCGCCGACAGAGCGAACGCGCCTGTTGCCCAGGTGGTCAATATCGTCAAAGTTTTCATCGCCTATGTAAACTTTTATGAGGAATTTCATTGTGGCGATAATGTCCTGTTTAGTCAGGGTATATTCGTTTTCGTCAATGGGGGGATCATAGGCGAACTTCTTGTTGAGCTTGTAGCGCCCTACCCTGCCCAGATCATAGCGGCGGCTGGTAAAGAACATTCCGGTAAGCTCTTTCTCCGCAGCGTCAATGGAAATGGTTTCTCCCTGCATCAGCACCGCGAAAACCGCCATGAGGGCTTCATCTTTTGTAGGCTCCTCATTGCCCTCTTTGGTATATTTTATCTCTTCCCGCTCAAAGCAGTTGAGGAGAATATCCGAGTCCAAAGAAAAATTCACCGATTTTTCATCGGAGGGATCTTCCAGATCAACGAATTTAATAACCTCGATTGATTTGATGCTGTTTGAGAGAAGTTCTTCAACATTATGGGGATGGAGCTTTTCGCCCGCTTTGAACAGTTTCTTCATCCCCTCGTGGTCATCGGACTGCTTGCCGCTTTTCCGGCCTGTGGCGTTGTTATCTTTTATCCAAACTGCGGCGGCAAGAACGCGCCCGGAGATATAGTCCCTGGTTTCGCGGTCGTCCTTGACTTTAATCGTTTCGGTGACATAAAAAGACTTGATAATCTCTTCGCGGCTGTCAAAACCCAGAGCGCGGAGGAATATTGTCCCAAGTATGCGCTTTTTCCTGTCGATTTTCGCGTAGATAAGCTCGCGTTTCTGGTCAATTTCAAATTCCAGCCAGCTCCCCCGATAGGGAATGATCCGGGAGGAATAAATCCCCTTCTCATGGCTGAAAATAACGCCGGGAGAACGGTGGAGCTGCGAAACAACAACCCGCTCCGCGCCGTTGATGATGAAAGTCCCCCGCTCGCTCATGATAGGGATGTCGCCCATGTAAATGTCTTTCTGCCTGATTTCGCCCGTCTGCTGGAATATCAGGTTAACCCTTGCTTTAAGGGGAACCGCGTAGGTTATGCCTTTCTGCTTACAGTCAAGTTCGGAAAATTTTATGGCTTCCTCGTCGAGCGTGTAGTATTCATAAGTAAGCTTCATGTCGCTATTGGGGCTTTCTATAGGAAAGGTTGACTGGAAGACTTCTTCCAGCCCCTGCAACGCCACTTTCTCGCGGTTCCTTGTTTTATCCCGCTGTAAAAAACGCTCGTAGGAACTAAGCTGAATATCGATCAGATCCGGCAAATCCATGACATCCTGAATGTCGTTCCCAATATACAGGCGCTTGCTGGTTAATCTTCCTCTCGTCATTGGTATCTCCCTCCGATCGTGAAATTAAACTGCGGCTCCGCCGGAACCGCAGTTTGCGAGAAAATGCGTTTTTAAAACAACTCCATTATTGGATTTCAACAGTGCCGCCCGCCGCAGTGATGGCATCTTTAATTTTCGCGGCTTCATCCTTGGAAACATTTTCCTTGAGGGGCTTAGGCGCACCTTCAACAAGGTCTTTGGCTTCTTTAAGGCCAAGGTTGGTGATCGTCCGGACTTCCTTGATAACGGCGATCTTCTTGGATTCCTCGAAAGCCTTAAGAATGACGGTAAACTCGGTTTTTTCCTCAGCCGCCGCCGCAGGAGCCGCCCCGCCGCCGCCGCCGACCGCCGCTACTGCCACAGGGGCCGCTGCGGACACGCCGAATTTCTCTTCCATCATTTTAACCAGTTCTGAAACCTCCAGAACGGTCATTGAAGCAATTGCTTCCAGAATTTCTTCTTTTGTGGCTGCCA
>Ga0268262_10001628_pt1 | contig 27406 bp, 23 predicted proteins | sample TergutNc150P3_FD_190354 | JGI IMG/M metagenome (GOLD analysis project Ga0268262, IMG submission 190354) | Nasutitermes corniger P3 segment gut microbial community from laboratory colony in Florida, USA - Nc150 P3 (SPAdes) (version 2) | ecosystem: Host-associated > Arthropoda: Insects >... | reverse complement strand
ACAAGCTCGGCAAGGCCCCGGACGAGGTCTACAGCCTGTCCATCATGCCCTGCACGGCGAAGAAGTTCGAGGCCCAGCGCCCCGAGCTCGGCCGCGACGGCAAGCCGGACGTGGACTGCGTGCTGACCGTGCAGGAGCTGGCCAACATGATCCGCGCGGCGGGCATCGACTTCAAGAGCCTGCCGGAGGAGGACTTCGACGCGCCGTTCGGGCTGGGCACGGGCGCGGGCGAAATCTTCGGCGCCACCGGCGGCGTGATGGAGGCGGCCCTGCGCTCGGTGTATGAAATCCTCACGGGCGAGGTGCTGGGGGACATCGAGTTCACGGCGGTGCGCGGCTTTGAGGGCATCAAGGAGGCCACGGTGCGCGTGGGCGCGCTGGACGTCAAGGTCGCCGTGGCCCATGGCCTCGGCAACGCCCGCAAGCTCATGGAGCTGGTGAAGGCCGGCAAGGCGGACTACCACTTCATCGAGATCATGGCCTGCCCCGGCGGCTGCATCGGCGGCGGCGGCAACCCCATCAAGAACTGGGCGAAGATGGCGCACCGCTTCGAGGCCGTCTACCGCACGGACCGCGAGCTGCCCCTGCGCAAATCCCACGAGAACCCCGACGTCAAGGCGATCTACGAGCAATACCTGGGCGAGCCCTGCGGCCACCTCTCCCACGAGCTCCTGCACACGCACTACAAGGACCGCAGCGAGATCCTCGGCTGATCGCTGTATTGCTCAAAAGCCCGCCCGGAAAAAACGGGTGGGCTTTGTGGATTTTAGAAAGGACCATTCCATGAAGCTCAAAAAAATCCTTTTCACCGCCATCATGCTCGCCTTTTTGATCGGCGTGCAGTTTGCCACGAGCCCAATCGGGATGCCCCTCGGGCAGTTTGTGACCGGGGCGCTGGTGAACCTGATCCTGCTCGTCACCGTATTCACCGTGGGGCTTGGCGGCAGCCTGGTGGTCGCCGTGGCGTCGAACGCCCTGGCGTTCCTCGCGGGCATCGGCCCCGCGCTGCCCCAGGTGATCCCGTTTGTCGCCGCCGCCAACGCCATCCTGGTGAGCGTCGCTTCCCTCGTGCGCAGGCAAATCGCGGGGAAGGGCATCAAAAACAAGCTGCTCGCGGCGGCGGGCCTGGCCGGCGCCGGCGCGGCGAAGACGCTCTTCCTCTGGGTGGGGCTGGTACTCATCGCGCTGCCGCTGATCCCCGGCATCCAGGAGCCCCAGATCGCCATGCTCAGCGCGGCGTTCACGTGGCCGCAGCTGGTCACCTCGCTGAGCGGCGGCGCGCTGGCGATGCTGATCATGCCCCTCCTGCAAAAGGCGCTGAAGGGCTTCGAGCGGGCGTAAGCGCGCGCGCCAAGTCCTCCGTTTCGTATACGAACCCGAACGACAGCGCCGCGTTCCACAGCGCCAGCTGCTTGGCCAGCTCGCCGCGGGCGCTGAAATCGCACTCCACCGCCGTGGTGGCGTCCCGCACCACCGAGCACAGGAACCCCCGCCGGCTCATGTCCAGCATCCCCCCGGGCGACATCAGCAGGCAGTAGTTCACCGCGAACCCCGCGTATATCAAGTGGTTGATCCCATGCCGGGCGCACACGGCGTGCAGCTCGCCGGACTGCGTCACCATGTATTCCCCCGGCAGCGGCCTGGCGCACGGGTGGATGTCGCGGATGCTCTGCGCCGCCGCGATGTCCGGCTCGTTTTCCGGGCCGGGGTGCACGTGCGCCGAACGGAAGGCCCAAAGCGCCTTGGCGGCTGCGTCCTGCGCGGGCCGGGGGAGCTTGCGCTCCTTCGGCAGCTTGCCACGGACGAGCTTCATCGTCCTGTGGTATTCCTCGTACTTGCGCACGTAGTCGCCGCTTTCGATATGGATGACCCGTATCCCCGCCTCCCGGAATGCCCGGAGCAGCGCGGGCATACGGGTCTTGAGGATTTCCTCCGCCCGGGGCAAATACTCCACCGCGCTGTAGATGCCGGGGAACCGCGCCCGGTCGGGGCAGTCCCACGCGTGCATCACGCACAGCGCCGTGCGCGCGGGGCACAGCGGCAAATCCGCCTTCTGCCAGCCGCCGAACCCCTCGGCGGGCACCTCCAGGCTGTAGTCCGCGCCGAAGTGCCGGTAATACCAGGTCGGGACAGTGATGTCGGGCATAGAGGCTCCTTTCCGTCCCCAATTGTTCATTGTTCATTGTTCATTGTCAATTGCCTCCCCATCACCCGCCTGATATTCCCCCCCAATATCTTCGCCTTGTCCTCTTCCGGTATCCGCGCGTAGGCCACCCAGCCCAGCTGCGGCGCGGGGTCGCGCATGGGCAGGTCGGAGCCATACAGCACCCGCTCCGCCCCCACCTCGCCCACCAGGTACTCGATCATCCCCCGCGTCACCGAGGTGTAGGTGAGCTCCAGCACGGTGTTGGGGCAGGCCCTGGCCACCCGCACGCAGTGCGCCGCGTTGCGGTAGTCGCTGCCCGCGTGGGCCAGCAGGAACGTGATCCCCGGGTAGCGCGGGCAGAGCCCCTCCGCCTCGTCGAGGATCGCGTCGGAGGTGGTGTGCAGCAGCAGCGGCAGCCTGCGCGCGTCCGCGTAGTCCAGCCAGGGCCGCAGCCGCGCGTCGTGCAGGCTGAATTTCTGGTACGGCCAGTAGGGCTTGATCCCCACGAACACGTCCGGGTACCGCTCGAACCACCCCCGCCACTGCGCCAAATCTTCCTCATAGTTGATGTTGCAGGTGTTCCAGCCGTAGTAGCGCCCGGGGTATTTCTCCGCCGCGAAAACCGTCTGCGCGTTGCCCGCCATGCCGTCCGTGGCAATGCCCTCCCACGGCGCGGTGACGATGGCCTCCACGCCCAGCCGGTCCAGCTTCGGGGTGATGGATTCGCAGGAGGAGCGCAGCATCATCAGCCCGCTGACGGTCTTGTGCTCCGCCGGGGCCATGTGCGTGTGGGCGTCGAGCACCGGCACGGGCATGGGAGCCCCCCGGTCGGCCGCCATCGCAATCGAATCAAATTCGCACTGCGTATCGTCATAGAGCGCCAGCGCCGCCGGGTCGATCCGTAACAGGCGGCAGGCGTTGCCGTGCGCCACCAGGTCCTTTTCGCGCTCGGACAACACCGCGTATTCCGTCAAGGCCTTGAGGGCGCCCATGGAGGCCATAGGCCAGCCCGTGCCGAACAGCGCGCGCTCAATGCCGAAGTGTTCCTTGGTCAGCTCCAGGATGTCGTTGGCCTGGTTTTTGCTGTATTCGAAATGCAGGCCGGGGCAGCGCTCCAGCAGGGGGAACAGCTGCCTGTTGTCGCCCCAGCTTACCCCCAGCAAAATGATATTGAGCCCCGGGTAGGCGTCCAGCAACGCGGCGAGCCCCTCGAAGCCCTCCTCGCGCGGGTAGAACAGCGGCAGGCCGCGCCCGGTCAGCAGCGCCGCGATTTGCTCCATATTGCGCGGGTCATGCCCGCAGCTGAACTTCGACGGCATCATTTTCACGCCCCGGAAGCCCGCGTCCAGGAGCTTGATGCAATAATCCGGGTCCCCCGCCTCGAAGGCCGCGGTGGGCGGCAGCGTGGCCACGCCGTACAGCCGCGGCTGCGCCTGGATCGTTTCACGCAGCTTGGCGTCGCCCGCGACAAAGCTGTAGTCGGCGCTTTCGGCGCTGGAGACCGCCGCCCCGTGCACCCGCACGGCGCGCATGTCGTCCAGCAGGTCCTGCGGCAGCCAGGGGAAACGCTCCGGGGGCTTGCTGTGCCTGCCCACCACGCCGTGGACGTCAAAATATTTGCGCTGCTTCATTTGGGCGGCCTCGCTTATATCATTCTAACAGCTACCAGCTCGAATTGAGCGCCACCGTCCTGTTGAACACGGGACGCTCCGTCGTGCCGTCCGGGTCCGCGCAGAAATACCCCTGCCGCATGAACTGGAAGGTGTCGCCGGGCCCGGCGGCGGCCGTCTCCGGGTTGACCAGCGCGTGGGGGCAGATCACCAGCGAATCCGGGTTCACGTGCTCCAGGTAGTCGTCGCCCGTGGGGTTGGGGATGTTGAACAGCCGGTCATACAGCCGCACCTCGGTCTCAATGGAATCAAGTGCGGCTATCCAGTGCAGCGTCCCGCGCACCTTCCTCCCGTCAGGGGAATTGCCCCCGCGGCTCGCCGGGTCGTAGGTGCAGCGCAGCAGCGTCACCTCTCCGTCCTCGCCCGTCTCATAGCCCACACACTTGATGAAATACGCGCCCTTCAGCCGCACCTCGTTGCCGGGGAACAGCCGGAAGTACTTCTTCGGCGGCTGAAGCATAAAGTCCTCGCGCTCGACGAAGATTTCCCGGGAAAACGTCACCTGCGCGCAGCCCTGCTCCGGGTGGTCCGGGTGGCGCTCGATTTCGAGGGTTTCGCTCTGCCCCTCCGGGTAGTTCTCGATGACCACCTTCAGGGGATTGAGCACCGCCATGGCGCGCGGCGCGGCGGCGCCCAGGTTGTCGCGGATGCACGCCTCCAGCAGGCCGTAGTCCACCACGCTGAAGGCCTTGGCCACGCCCACGCGCTCGATGAAATCGTGTATGGCGGCGGGGGGGCAGCCGCGCCGCCGCAGCCCGCTGAGCGTGACCATGCGCGGGTCGTCAAAGCCGCGGACATAGCCGCCGCTCACCAGCGCCAGGCTGCGCCGCTTGCTGGTGATGCAGTAGTTCAAATTCAGCCGGGCAAACTCGATCTGCCTTGGCGGCTCCGCGAAGCCGATCTGCCGGATAAACCAGTCATACAGCGGCCGGTTGTTCTCAAACTCCAGCGAGCACAAGGAATACGTCACGCCCTCCACGGCGTCGCTGAGGGGGTGGTTGAAGTCGTACATCGGGTACACGCACCACTTGTCCCCCGTCCTGTGGTGGGAGACGTGGGCGATGCGGTAGATCACCGGGTCGCGCAAAGTGATGTTGGGGCTGCCCATGTCGATTTTCGCCCGCAGCGTCTTCGCCCCGTCGGGGAACTCCCCCGCCGTCATGCGCCGGAAGAGGTCAAGGTTTTCCTCGATGCTCCGCCCGCGCCACGGGCTGTTCTTCCCCGGCTCCGTCAACGTGCCGCGGTACTCCCGCAGCTCGTCGGCGCTCAGGTCGCACACGAAGGCCAGGCCCTTTTCGATGAGCTTCACGGCGCTCTGGTGGCAGAAGTCAAAGTACTCCGAGGCATAGATGAGCCTTGTCCAGTTGAAGCCCAGCCACAGCATGTCCTCCTGGATGGAGGCGAGGTATTTCTCGTACTCCTTCAGCGGGTTGGTGTCGTCAAAGCGCAGGTTGAACTCGCCGCCGTGCTTGCGCGCGGCGTTCCAGCTCAGCGAGATGGCCTTGGCGTGGCCGATGTGCAGGTGCGCGGTGGGCTCCGGCGGGAAGCGGGTCTGCACGCGGGTGTTCACCCCGTTCGCAATGTCCGCGAAGATGATGTCGTCGATGAAATTGGATGACATGGGGGCCTCCTTAGGATTCGATGGAATTGATATATGAAATATATTGATATGCGTCCGTTTTGGACAGCTCTCTATACACATTATAGAATCTCATACCATCATCGTAAACATTTTCGAATAGTGATGGTGGTAAAAGCGCTGCGCCAAATTGTTTCCACATTTCTATGTATTCGACTAGCTCTTCGTATTCGGCCAGCCCTTTGTATTCGGCCAGCTTATCTTCTATTTTTTCGAATATCTCTTTGTGTTCGGCCACCACATCGTCGAGTTCAGAAGAAGCATTAAAAAGCACGTCTCCTGGTTCTACTCCTGGGGCTTCCTCTCCTTTGGCGATCTGGAATAACTCTGGGCGAACACCACATTCTTTCATATGCTTTATTACTCCCCGCTGGTCGGACCATACCCATCGTTCGTAATCGTCTTGAGTAAAACCGTTAAACTGTTCTGGAAATAATACTATTTTTCCAATATTCCATTTGCCGTCAAGAAACCAATAGTAATCGCACTTCTCGATCAGCAAGCCATAATCAATCATCAATTTGAACCGCGAGTCGTTATTGTATAGCTCCTTTCTTGAATCACCGTCAGCGAGTGACCGATTGCTTTGCTCCAAATATCTACTTATGCTATCATCATTGATGTTATTTGTAAAACGCAAAGCAGATAAAAGGTAGTTTTTTGTCAAAGTATCTCCATTTGACGATTGTTCGTTATATTGCGCAAGAATTCGCATCCCTTTTGTTAAGTAGGTTAGTGCAAACGTTTCGTCACCGAATTTAGTTAAATAAACGTAGCTTATGTTACTGCTAGCCATGTAATAATATTCTCTTTCCTGTTCTGTCTTGAGCTTCGGTCGATCCACCACCATGCTGTAATACATGATGCTTTTTTCAATGTTGCCAATCTGATAATTATAATCCCCCAGAAACATCTGCGCTTCAATATCCCCCATCAAGGCCCGTTGTTCATAGTTCATGTTTTTACGGTTTAACTTTGGGTTTTGGGCAAGCGCAAGAGTGGCAATCGCCACCGCGGGCCCCAGCAGCAGCGAGATAACCCGCTCGACAATCTTCACGGCATCCGGGCGCTTTTTCTTGGGCTTGCTTGAGGCCCACACAACCTCAACATGCTTGGGCTGTTCCTCCGCATGCTCCTCCGCCACCTCGGTTTCCATGCCGTTCTCCCCCTTTCGTTAAGCCCCTCTGCCGCTTCCGCCTCGTCAGAATCCCCTGTAGGGGGGACACCGCGCAGCGGCAGGGGGGTTAAAATCAAAAATATGCGATTGCAAGTTCGCGGGCCAATCTATCGTTCCGGCTTCCTCCCCTGGGCTCCTCCCCGTGGGAGGAGCTGTCGCCTCGGGCGACTGAGGAAGGTATCGCGGAGCGACGCGTCCTCAGGGGGGTTAAAATCAAAAGTATGCGATTGCAAGTTCCTCCCCCAGGCTCCTCCCCGTGGGAGGAGCTGTCGCCTCGGGCGACTTTTGCGTGCCTTAGCGGCGCAAAAGTAGAGGAAGGCATCGCGGGGCGGCGTTTACCCCCCGATGGCATTCACCGCCGTCGAAACCAGCGTCGTCGGCCAAACCGCGTTGCCGAGCAGCACGTAGGTCGGGAGGATCATGGGGAAAATCATCGGCTTGGCGATGGCCTGCGGCAGGGAGGACTGCTCGGCGGCCATGTTCAGGGCCTTGTAGCAATCGGGCAGGTCCATGTAGTAGCCCACGGTGGTGTAGCAGTTGTCGTACACGACCGTATCGCCCGTCTTGTAGGAGGCCCGCAGGTAGTAGGGCTTGTAGCAATACGGGAAGCCCGAGTCGCTTAAGCCCACGGTGAAGGAGAGCGTGAGGGTCGGCCCGGTCGCGCCCGCCACGGGGTACCAGGCGCCGCCGCCGTCGTTCCAGTCCTTCGTGTACCACTGGTACTTCAGCTGCGCGTTCACGCCCGCGGGGAGCTTGGCCTTTGGCGCGAGCGTGAAGGCTTTGCCGTTGCTGGTCATGGAGGAGGCGAACATGCGTTTGGTGAACAGGATCGCGCGCTGCTCCTTTGCCGCGGCCATGGGCGCGAACAGCGCCAGGCCCAATGCCAAGGTGAGCAGGAGGATGAGGATGCGTTTGGTGGTTTTCATGGGGATGCCTTCTTTCTATTTGTTAATTTGGTTATGCGCAGTGTTACCCCCCCTGTGCCAGCCGCGCGCGCACCCGTTCCGCGCCCAGCACGCGCATCACGGCCCACAGGTCGGGGGTGTTCTCGCGGCCGGTGAGTGCCATGCGGATCGCGCCCGAGACGTCGCCCACGTGGCCCTTCCAGGCGTCGGGCCCGGCCTTGTAGGCCTTCACGTCGGGGCAATAGCCCAGGGGCGCGCAGAGGGACTTGATTTTCGCGAACCAGGCGTCCTTGTCGTCGCCTGGGTCGTAGGCAGGCAGGTAGGCCCGCAGGATTTCCGGGGCGGGACAGGGCTGCGGCGCAAATAATTCATCGTAGAAATACGAGAACGCCTCCCGCACCTGCCCCCAGCGGGCGATGTCCTTGCGGGGCTTCTTGCCGCCGCGGTCGATGGAGAACATGGTCTGCGCGTAATCCCGGTTTTGGGTGAGCAAGCTGAAGAGCTCTGTGTCATAGCTTCCCGCCCAGTCAACAACCCTCTCACAAACCTCTTCCGCGCTCATGCGGGAGATCACCGTCTTGCTCACGTCGTCGAGCTTTTGTTGGTCGAACAGCGCGCCGCTGGCGCTCATCTTCTTCAGGGAGAAGGGAAATCCCGCGAGGGGCAGCGCGGGGCTCGCCCGCCGCCAGTCCTCGAAGCTGGAGTTGAGCAGCGTCACCAGGTACTCATGCAGCGCGGCGACGGGGTAGCCCGCCCGCGCCAGGGCGCTGATGGCCGACTCCGGGTCCTTGCGCTTGCTGAGCTTCCGCTTGCCGCCTGTCTCGGGGTCCAGCTTCATCATGGGTGCGATGTGCGCGTATTTCGGCGCCTGGAAGCCCAGCAGGCGGAACAATTGCGCGTGCAGCGGTAAACTCGCCAACCACTCGTCGCTGCGCACGACATGCGTCACCCGCATCAGGTGGTCGTCCACCGCGTGGGCGAGGTGATACGTGGGTATCCCGTCGGACTTCAGCAGCACCACGTCCATGTCGTATTCCGGCAGCTCCAGCCTGCCCCGGATCAAGTCATTGACGACAATTTTGCGGCCCGCGTCCCCCGGCGAGCGCAGCCGCAGCGTATACGCCTCCCCGGATGCTATGCGGCGCAATTGCTCCTCCAAGGGCAAGTCGCGGCACCTGGCCCACTGGCCGTAGTACCCCTTGTTCACCCCGGCTGCTTCCTGCGTGTCGCGCAGCCTGTCCAGCTCCCCGGCGGAGCAAAAGCAGGGGTAGGCCAGGCCCTGCTCCACCAGCTGCTTCGCGTATGTATGGTAGATCTCTTTTCGTTCGCTTTGGATGTAAGGCCCATAGGCCCCCCGCTCCTCCCCGAAGCCCGTCACGCCCTCGTCAATCGCGATGCCGAAGGCCCGCATGTCGTTCACGATGCCCGATACGCCGTCCTCGACCTCTCTTTTTTTATCTGTATCCTCCAGCCGCAGGAGGAACACGCCGCCGCTCTGGTCCGCCAGGAGCCTGTCCACGAACGCGCCCTCCATGTTGCCGATGTGCATGAAGCCCGTGGGGCTAGGCGCGAAGCGCGTGACCATCGCGCCCTCGGGCAAATCGCGCGGGGGATATTTCTCTTCCCATTCCGCAGGGGATTTTACGTCGGCCGCGAAGAGGGCGGCGGCCAAAGCGGCGCTTTGCTCTGTCATGTTATGGCACCTCCGGGCGGGTATTTTCACATGTATTTACAAGTTTTCAACGGGTTGATGGTTGTTTTTTGGGCGTTTGGGAGAAATGTTATCCACATTATCCACCGAGTTATGCACCCAGTTATCGGGATTTGGCATTCGCTGGCATCTGCGTGTGAATTTTCTTCCAATTAAGGGAGATGCAGCCCGCCCGTCACCCAGATTTTCCCGCCCGGGGAAACCGACACCGAAAGGCCGTTTTCGCGCACTGCGGAATACAGCGGGATGCGCGCGTAAAACGCGAGGTTCCACCGCACGTTGGGGTACACCTGGCCGATGCCGTTGGTCACCACGGCCAGCTTCGGCCGCGCGGCCCGCAGGAAGGGGAGCGAGGTGCTCATGGCGTAGCCGTGGTGCCCGAGCTTCAGCACGTCCACGGGGCCCACCCGCGCGGCGATCTCCTTTTCCAGGCCGTGCGTGGCGGTCATGTCCCCGCACAGCAGGAGCCTGCGCCCCCCCACGGTGACCAGCGTCACGATGGAATTGTCGTTCTCGCCGCGCAGGCCGGGGTTGTCGTAGCTGTCGGTGTTCAAAAACTGAACGGTCATATTGCCCAGCGGGAAGGGCTTGTCCGGCAAAACGGTGACGATGGGGAAGCCCCGGGCCAGCGCGGCGTCCTCGATGCGTTGGCGGTTCTCCCCGATGCCCCAGTCCTCCAGCTCGTACTTGAGCTGGTTGCCTGTTTGCAGCGCGCGCAGATAGACCGTGCCCACCTCAACCGCCGGGTCCGCCAGAATCGCCGGGAACCCGCCCGCGTGGTCGTAGTGGTAATGCGTGGGCAGCACGAAATCGAGGTACACCCTGCCGTCCGGCCCGGCGGCATAGCGCTTGAGGTAGTCCAGCACGCGCCGCTCATAGCCGGGCCTGCGGGATTTCTCGTTGGGGTTGTCGCTGCCCCAGCCGCTGTCCACCAGGGCGAAATGCCCGGCGCTTTCCAGCAAAATGCAGTCGGAGTTCTCCGTGTTGAGGAAGTGCGCGCGCCCGGCGGCGGCCTCCCCGGCGGGGTCCCCGGCCAGGACGGGATAACGCTTTTCCCAGGCCCCGCTGAGCAGCACGGAAAGGCCGTCGAACAGGAAGATCGCGATCATCCCGCCCACGACGACCCAGGAGATGAGCTTCTTGAGCCGAGCCACGCGTTGCCTCCCTGCGTTCATTCCATCGCGTCAAAGTCGATCCCGGCCAGCAGGCGCTTGAGCTCCGCCGTCTCGTCGCCGCTGAGGGTGACGCCCTTGCCCATCTTCTCGTGCTCGGGGGCCCACTCGCGGATGTCGTACTTGGGCTCGCGCTTGTTCCAGGAGATCAGGTTAAGCTCCTTGGTCCACCCGCGCGAGGTCTCGCTGAGCACGCCCAGCTCCTCCACAATTTCATACGTAAATTCCGCCATTGCGATCTTCCTTTCCTGTTGTTATGTCGTATGCCAATCGCAATTGGCATACACCATGGTATTCACGCGGCGCGCGAAACGCCACAATATTATAATATATACTAGCATAGTGCGCGGGGGGTGTCAAGGTTTTTTTGTTACAGCAGCGCCTGCACCGCGAAGGCGACGGCCGCGCCCACCCCCGCCGCGCCCAGCAGCGCCCCCACGGTGGCGAGCCTGGCCTGGAGGATTTTACTGGGGGGCGGCGCGCTGGCGTTGCCGGCCACGGCCCGCGCGCGGTCGCGCAGGGTGCCCTCGCTCAGCGCGGAGTACTCCGGCTTGACGAAGAAGATCACCCGCTCGAAATATTCGCTGCCGCTGTCCATGACCTCGATCACCCTGTGGTTGACGCCCTTGATCACGCCGATGCCCCCGCTTTCCGCCTGTTTGATGTTATTTTTGACGGAAGGGGGGCGGATATGCATGATTTTTTTGTTATCCCCTCCGCACCCGGAGCATCCCCTCCAGCAGCGTCCAGTTCGCCGCGAAGGGGTTGTTCACCGTCCAGTAGCTCACGCCGGCCAGCCCCAGCTCGCGCACGAGCGCCAGCTTGGCGCGGATGCTGCGCGCGTCCTCGAACCAGACCTCGCGCTGCTGCCCGTCGGGCGCGGTGTAGCGGAACCAGGGGGTCTGCGCCCGCTCGTCGAACCGGATTTCGGCCCCATAGCGCGCCGCGATGGTCACAGCGCCTTGGGTTTGCACCACGGTGGCGTTGGTGCCCTCCTGCCAGGGGATTTGCCAGTCGTAGCCGTAGTTGGGGATGCCCATGAGGAGCTTGCTCTTGGGGATGCGGGAGATCGCGTACTCCACCGCGCGCCGCACCTCGGGGAGGGGCGCCACGGGCCCGGGCGGCCCGCCCTGGTAGCCCCAGTCGTAGGTCATGAGCGTGACGAAGTCGTTGTACTTGCCTTCGGCCCAAAAGTCGAAGCCCGCGTAGAGCAGGCCGGGCTGATCGTCGGCGATTTTGGCGGGCACGGCGCTGGTGAGCAAAAAGCCCTCGTCGTGCATCCAGGCGCGCGCCTTGGCGAGGAAGCACCCGAGGGCGTCGCGCACGGCGGCGGGCACGTACTCGAAGTCCACGTCGAGGCCGGTGTAGCCCTTCCCGCGCATGAGGGCCACGCAGCCCTCAAGCAGGCGCGCCTGGGCGGCGGGGCTCTCCAGCAGAGCCTGCACCGTGGCGGACTGGAAGCCCCGGCCCTCCTCGAGGTTCGCGATCACCATGTGCGGCCGCACGTTTGCGGCCCTGGCGCGCGCGATCACGCGCTCGTCGCCCTGCATGGGGGTGAGCGAGCCGTCGGCGGCCACGTGGCAGGCAAACACGCTCAGGAAGGTCAGGTGCCGCAGCGCCTCGTCGAGGGCCGCATCCTGAATGGTAGGGTAGCAGTAGCCGTTGACGATGATCTCGCGCCGGGGCCTTTCCCGGCCGGGGAGCACCAGCGACTGGCCCACGACGAGGCGGTCGGGGTCGGCCAGGCCGTTGGCGCGGGCGAGGGCAAGGTAGCTCAGCCCGTGGCGCTGCGCGATGCGGAAGACGGTGTCGCCGGGGCGGACGGTGTGGAGGGTCATGGGGAGGGCCCCTTTCGTAAAATGCAATTATCCTATTTTTATTGCAATGGAGGGGGGAATATGTTATACTCTATGCATGAATCATACACTCTGCATCTCCGACCTCGACGGCACCCTGCTGACCCCGCAGGCGGCGCTCTCCCCCTTCGCCATCGAAAGCCTGCGCAAGCTCATGCAGCATGGGCTGTGTTTCACTATCGCGACCGCCCGCACCTGGCAAAGCGCCGGCATCCTCCTGCGGGACATCCTGCCGCTCTCCGCGCCCGCGGTGCTGCTCAACGGCGCGCTGGTCTACGACACCCAAGCGAATCAATACGTCAAGAAGGAAATTATCCCGCCCGGGCGCGTGCGGGAGCTGCTGCGGGTGATGAAGGCCCACGGGCAAACCGGCTACCTCTACAGCATCCGCGAGGGCTTCATCCGGCCCTACCACGAGGATATCTCAACCCGCCCGCTATTGCAGGCTTTTATGGCCGCGCGCACGGGGTATTACACCTTTACGCGCACGGACGATCTGGCGCTTCATGCGGAGGAGGAGATCGTCTACCTCACCATGCAGGACAGGTGGGAGGCCCTGGCGGGCCTGCATGATGCCGTCAAGGCCCTGCCCAAATTGGACTGCGTGCTCTACGAGGACTCCTACACCCCCGGCGTGTGGTACCTGGAGTGCTTCTCACGCACGGCGTCGAAATTCAATGCCGTGCGGTGGCTGCGCGGGGCCTGCGGCTATGACAAAATCATCGGCTTCGGCGACAACCTGAACGACATCCCCCTCTTCGCCGCCTGCGACGATGCCTGGGCCGTGTCCAACGCGAAGGCGGAGCTGAAGGCCGCGGCCACGGGCGTGATCGGCTCAAATGAGGAGGATGGGGTAGTACAGTTTTTACGCTTTCACATCCGCAAAGCCACGATTGACGACGCCCCCGCCTGCGCGGAAATCCACTGCCTCGGCTGGGAGGCCGCCTATGCCGATTTCGTCCCGGCAGTGTATCTGGAGCAAAGGCGCCCCGGCCGCCTGGAAAAGTGGCGTGCGAGCCTCTCGCAGCCGCACGAAATTTACGTCCCCGTGCTGGACGGCGAGGTGGTGGGCTTCCTCGGCCTGGGGCAGCCTGGGGAGCACGAGAATTTGCCCGACTGCTATTACGAGGTGTGCGGCATCTACCTCCACCCCGCGGTCTATCGGCAGGGCATTGGCCGCAGGCTCATGGCCTTTGCCGAGGAACAGGCCCGGGCCAAGGGCAAAACCGCGATGATGCTCTGGGTCTTCGAGGACAACGCGCCCTCCCGGCGCTTCTACGAGGCCTGCGGCTACCGCCCCGACGGCGCGATATCGGAGCATGAATATGGGCGCGTGCTGCGGTGCTTGCGGTATGGGAAGGAGCTAAAATCAAAATAACATTTTTCAAAAAAGGTCTAGCTTTTTTCGGACGGATCATGTATAATATTCGTTAGTGCTATTTTGCAAAGGAGAAAATATCCATGAGCTTTGTTTCCAAGGAGAAAACCGCGCCGGCCACCTGGAAGGTCTCGGCGCATATCGGGGCGGAGGAGTTTCGCAAGCAGCTGGACATTGCCTTCGCCAGGGAGCTGAAGAAGCTTGCCCTGCCGGGCTTCCGTCCGGGCAAGGCCCCGCGCAGCCTGGTGGAGAAGCGCATGGGCGACAAGTTCCTCTTCGACGAGGCCATCGACGCCCTGCTGCCCGACGCCATCTCCGCGGCCCTGAAGGAGGCCGGGGTGGAGCCGCAGCTCCGCCCGGAGGACCTGGATATCCCCAAGGACCAGGACTGGAAGGCAAACGGCGTCGACTTCACCTTCACGGTGGCCGCCAAGCCGGAGGTCACGGTCGGGGACTACAAGGGCATCGAGGTGGAGGTCCCCGCCGCCGCCGTGACGGACGCGGACATCGACGCCCGCATCCACGAGCTGCGGCACCGCAACGCCCGCCAGGTGGAGGTGGAGAGCCGCCCGGCCCAGAACGGCGACATCGCGCTGATCGACTTCCGCGGCCTGCTGGACGGCGAGGCCTTTGAGGGCGGCACGGCCCAGAACCACGAGCTCACGCTGGGCTCCGGCCAGTTCATCCCCGGCTTTGAGGAGCAGGTGGTCGGCCGCGCGCCGGGCGAGAGCTTCGAGGTGAACGTCACCTTCCCCGAGGAGTACCACGCCGAGGCGCTCGCGGGCAAGCCCGTGGTGTTCGAGGTGACGCTGCACGAGCTGAAGGCCGAGGAGCTGCCCGAGGTGGACGACGACTTCGCCCAGGAGGTGGGCGAGGACTACAACACCGTGGAGGACCTGAAGGCGGGCATCGCCAAGGAGCTGGCCGAGAGCAAGGCCAGGGAGGCCGGGGAGGCCTTCGACCACGCGGTGCAGGACAAGCTTGCCGAAACGCTGGAGGGCGAGATCCCCGCGGCGATGTTCGACAAGCGCACCCAGCAGAACATCGACATGTTCCTCGAGCGCATCCAGATGCCGCTGGAGCGCTACCTGGAGCTCATCGGCGAGGACGGCGCGGCCTTCGAGGAGCGCATGCGCGCCCAGAGCACGGCCCAGGTGAGGATCGAGCTGGCGCTGGAGAAGGTGGCGGCGCTGGAGGGCTTCGAGCCCTCCGACGACGAGGTCGAGGCCGAATACGCCCGCCTGGCGGAGCAATACAAAGTCCAGCTGTCCAGGGTGAAAGCTGCCGTGCCGAAGGAAGATATCGTGAATGACCTGAACCGGGTGAAGGCCCTCGAGCTTGTGAAGGCGCAGGCCGTGAAGAAAGAGGTATAACCCCGCGCGCAACGGACAATACTTAAGCATTCAGCATTGGAGGTACCACCATGTCCCTAGTCCCCATGGTCATCGAGCAAACCGGGCGCGGGGAGCGCTCGTTCGACATCTTCTCGCGCCTGCTCAATGAGCGCATCGTCATGCTCAGCGACGAGGTCAACGACGTCACGGCCAGTTTGGTCATCGCGCAGCTGCTGCACTTGGAATCGGAAGATCCCGAGAAGGACATCAGCTTCTATATCAACAGCCCGGGCGGGTCCGTGACCGCGGGCCTGGCGATTTTCGACACCATGAACTACGTCAAGTGCGACGTGTCGACCATCTGCATGGGCATGGCGGCGAGCATGGGCGCGTTTTTGCTGGCGGCGGGCGCGAAGGGCAAGCGCATGGCCCTGCCCAACAGCGAGATTCTGATCCACCAGCCCATGGGCGGCGCGCAGGGCCAGGCCACCGAGATCAAAATCGTGGCCGACCATATCCTGCGCACGCGCGCGCGGCTCAACCAAATCCTTTCCGAGCGCACGGGCCAGCCCCTGGAGGTCATCGAGCGCGACACCGAGCGCGATTTCTATATGACCGCCGACGAGGCCCTGAAATACGGCATTGTGGACAAGGTGCTGGATAAGAGGTAAGAAGTGCTATGGCCCGTGACAACTATTTCCACGACGACCCCAACCGCCCGGCGCTGTGCTCCTTCTGCGGCAAAACCCAGTCGCAGATCGACAAGCTCATCGCCGGCCCGGGGGTCTATATCTGCAACGAGTGCGTGGAGCTGTGCATCGACATCCTCGAGGAGGAGCGCGGCGGCGAGCGCACCGTGGAGCCCCTGCGGCCGTCGTTCTACAGCCGGCTGCTCACCCCGGCGGAGCTCAAGCGCAAGCTCGACGACTACGTCATCGGGCAGGAGGCCGCCAAGACGGCCCTGAGCGTGGCGGTGTACAACCACTACAAGCGCATCAACCACGCGGGCGAGCGCACCTCCCGGGTGGAGATCCAGAAGAGCAACGTGCTGCTGCTGGGCCCCACGGGCGTGGGCAAGACCATGCTCGCGCAGACCCTCGCGAAAATCCTGGACGTGCCCTTCGCCATCGCCGACGCGACGACGCTGACCGAGGCGGGCTATGTCGGCGAGGACGTGGAGAATATTTTGCTGCGCTTGATCCAGGCCGCGGACCACGACCTGGAGCGCGCGGAGCAGGGCATCATCTACATCGACGAAATCGACAAGATCGCCCGCAAGAGCGAGAACCCCTCCATCACCCGGGACGTCTCCGGCGAGGGCGTGCAGCAGGCGTTATTGAAAATCCTCGAGGGCACCCTCGCCAGCGTCCCCCCCCGCGGCGGGCGCAAGCACCCCGGCGATGAGTTCGTGCAGATCGACACCACGAATATCCTGTTCATCCTGGGCGGGGCGTTCTCGGGGATAGAGCAGGTGATCGAGCGGCGCGTGGGGGGCAGCTCCATGGGCTTCGGCGCGCAGATCAAGGACAAATCCAAGGCGAAGTACGACCAGCTCATCGGCCAGGCCGTGCACCAGGACCTGGTGCGCTACGGCATCATCCCGGAGCTCGTGGGCCGCATGCCCATCATCGCCACCCTGGAGGAGTTGGACGAGGACGCCCTGGTGCGCATCCTCAGCGAGCCGCGCAACGCCCTGCTGCGGCAGTTCAAGCAGCTGTTCGCCTACGACGACGTGGAGCTGGAGTTCGACCGCGAGGCCCTCATTGCCATCGCCAGGAAAACCATGGAGACCGGCACCGGCGCGCGTGGCCTGCGCTCTGCCATGGAGGGCCTGCTGCAGCCGCTGATGTACTCCGTCCCCTCCGACCCCACGGTGGAGCGCGTGGTGATCACGGCGGCGTGCATCACCGAGGGCAAGCCCCCCCAGGTGGAGCGCAACCCGGCGCGGATGAAGCGGCGGGCGGTGTAGGGGGGCGCATCAGATGGACAAGCTGGGCAAGCTGGAACAAAAGAGCCGCGGATTGATTTGGCTGGCGCTGGGCCTGCTGCTGTGCGCTTTTTCGGCCGGGCGGTATAACATATGGATCACCGCGTGGATTTGGCCGTTTCTCATGCTGCGCTTTGTGCGGGTGAACAAGCCCCTGTTCGGGCTTGGGATCACGGCGCTGGCGCTGGCCGCGGCCGGCATGGTCAAATGGTACGGCGTCATCCCGGACCCGCATATCCCCCGCAACCTGGCCGCGAATCTCATCCTGAGCGCCGTGGCCGGCCTGCTGACGGTGATCCCCTTTGCCGCGGATAAGCTGTTCCGCCGCCCCCTGATTTTCCCGCTCGCGTGGGCCGCGGCGGAATTTTTGATTTCGCTCACCCCCTTCAGCTCGCTCACCTCGTACGCGTATTCGCAATACGGCAACCTGCCCTTTTTGCAGCTGGTGTCCGTCACCGGCGCGTTTGGGGTCGTGTTCCTGTTGGGGCTGTGCGCGTCTGTCGTCAATTTCGCCTGGGAAAAGCACTTCCGCTGGGCGGACATTCGGAATATAGCCTGCGCGTTTGCCTGCGCCCTCGTTTCCATCAACCTGCTGGGCGGCGCGAGGCTCGCGCTGCACCCCATCGATACCGGTACGGTGCGCATCGCCTGCGTGCTGGGCAGCCGGAACGAGGACGCGTTTTTCGAGGCGTCCTTCGACAGCCGCGCGCTGGACGCCGCGTTTATGGAGCAAAGCCTCGCCGCCATGGGGCGGCAGGCGCGGGCCGCCGCGGCCGCGGGGGCAAGTGTCGTCAACTGGAACGAGGAGTGCTTCCCCCTGCCCGACACAGCTGAAAAAGAATTTACGGAAGCCGCCTGCGCCATCGCCAGGGAAAACAATGTATACCTTTTGGTCCCCATGGACATCCGAGCCTCGGAGGCCGGGCACCTGAACCTGAACAAGCAGATATGGATCGCGCCCTCCGGCGCCGTGGAGTGGGCCTACGTCAAGCGGAACCTCGTCCCGCTGGTGGAGACCTTCGATTACGCGCCGGGGGAGGGGCCCGTGCCGTATGCCGATACCGGGTTCGCGAGGATCGCCGGCGCCATTTGCTATGACACGGATTTCCCCTCGTTTATCCGCCGGGCGGGCAAAAACAGGGCGGATATCCTGCTGAACCCCTCCTGGGACTGGGCGGGCATTGAGAACTACCACTCCATGGGGGCGGCCTTCCGGGCCATCGAGAACGGGCTTTCCCTGGTGCGCAACACAAACTGCGGCGTCGTCCTGGCGGCGGACCCCTACGGCAGGACGCTCACCGCGTACAACGCCCTGGACAACGGCCGGGAGCTCCTTTTTTCCGATGTGCCCGCCTCCGGCGTAACGACGGTGTATGCCGTGCTGGGGGACTGGTTCAGCTGGGGCTGCGTCCTTGGCTTCCTGGCGCTGGCGGCTTACGCGGCGCTCCCCCGGAAGCGGGAGGCGGGGTGAAGCCCTGCCTCCACTTCCGCAAAAACCCGTACGCCCTGCGCAGGGTGCTCCTGTCGTTCTCGAATTTCAGCATGCGCATGGCCTTGTGATAGTCCGCCCAGAGGTAGTCCTCGATCTCCGCCTCCTGCGCGGTGACGTGGCGGTCGTCCGCCTCGGCCAGGAAGATGGTGACGCTCTTCTCGATCACGCCCGAGATCACGTACTCCGATTGGCACGAGAACCCGGGCAGCAGGCGCACGCGCAGGCCGGTCTCCTCGCGCACCTCCCGCCGGGCGGTCTGCTCGGCGGTTTCGTAATTTTCCACGTGCCCCTTGGGGAAGCCCCAGTTGGCGCTGCGGCGGTTGCGGATGAGCAAAAACCGCAGCTCGCCCTCCGCCCGGTGGAACACCACCGCGCCGCAGGAGCGCTCGTAGAGGCAGTGGATGCGGTAGCTCCCCGGGTCCAGGGCGAAGCGCAGCGCCCGGCGGATCTGCCCGACGATGTAGCGGCTGTTGCCCGGCGCGGCCACGGCGTAGCGGCGGCCGTCGCCGCAAAACAGCAGGGCGGCCACCCTGCCCTCGAACAGGCGCACGGGGTGCCGCGGCCCCAGGATGAACACGCCGTCGGGCCGCTCGGCCTCCGGGAGCGCGGGCCCGGCAAGCTCGCCGAAATTCGCGCCGTAGGTGCCCTCGCCGCACGGCGAGCCCAGCGCGTGCGTCACGCGCACACGCACGAATTTTCCCAGCAGCCGCAGGGAAGGGCTGCACAGCGGGGGATGCGCCCGCTGCCCTTCCGGGGCCTCCGTCTGCTCCATTTGCGCTGTCCTCCAACATGACTTCAGTATATTATACACGGTTTTGGCGGGAAAGGCAAGAGGGGCGGGAAAAAAGAAGTTGCAATTGCCCGCGATATCATGTAAAATAAGCTATCGAATGTTGACGGAGGAACCCCCCATGCCCGATATCAAAACCGGCCCCGCGCAGGAGCGGGACTACGGCGAGCTCATGGCCATGCTGGACGACGTCTTTTTCCTGGAGGACGAGGAGGAGACCGCCCGCGATTTCCTGACCCTCCTGCCCAAGCTCTATAAAAGGGAGTACCGCCCCTGGGAGAACAACCACTGCGTGTGGGAGGACGGCGCGCTCAAGGCCGCCGTGGGCCTGTACGTCAATGAGGTCGAGATCGCCGGGCAGCCCCTGCGCGTGGGCGGCATCGGCAATGTGGCCGTCGCGCGCGGCAGCCGCCGCAAGGGCTACATGAAGCTGGCCATGGACGCCGCCATGGACGCCATGCGGGCCGCGGGCTGCGATTTCGCCGAGCTGGGCGGCCAGCGCCAGCGCTACCAGTTCTGGGGCTTCGAGCGCGGCGGCCTGGCCGTGAACGCCTCGTTCTCCGCGAAGAACCTGCGCCACGCCTTCGGCGAAAACCCCCTCGACCCCCTTTGGCACGCGGAGGAGCTCAAGCCAGAGGACGGCGCGGCCATCGCGCAGGTGCAGGCGCTCATCGAGGCCATGCCCATCCATTACAAGCACGCCCCCGCCGCGTTTTACGACTGCCTGTGCAGCTGGCACGAGCTGCCCCACGCCATCCGGAGCGGCGATGCACTGGAGGGCTTCTTTACGCTCTCGAGAAATAGAAAATACATCAACCAGCTCGTCCTGCCCCGCGCCGCCAGCCTGGAGATGGCCGTGCGCGCGGCGTTTACCGTGCTCCCCGGGGAGGACGCCGACAAGCGTGTCGGCATGACCATCCCCCTCTGGCGCACGGACCTGCTGCGCCTGGCCGAGGAGATCTCCGAGGGCTGCAGCCCGGACGACACCGGCATGTACACCATCCTCCACTGGGAGAAAACCCTCGCGGCCCTGCTGAAGCTCCAGGCCCGGTGCAAGCCCCTCCCGGACGGCGAAATCACAATTCGTGTCGACGGCGAGGCCCTGCGCATCGCCGTAAAAGATGGCGTGCCTTCGGTTGAAGCCTTCGCGGGCGAGCCGGAAAAAACATTCACCCACCTGGAGGCCCTGCGCTACTTCCTCGCGCCCTATACGATTTTAAGGGACGGCGACGCCCCGGCGCAGTGCTGGTTCCCGCTGCCGCTGGGGCTGCTGGGGATTGATACGGTATGATGGAAAGCCAGGTTGAAAAAATCGTTCTATCTGTTTTCCACGTGCCGCCCATCAAAACCCGCTATCTCGGCGGGGGCTTTTATGGGAATGTGTTCCTTGCCGCCTTTGAAAAGCCGCCGTACCAGGCTGTGGTGAAATTATACAAATACAACGATCTGAACCGCCGGGAAGCGCAGCAGCTCCAGGCGCTGGCGCAGCATGGAACGCTGAAGGTCCCGAAAATTTATCATGTTCACGAAAACACCGCGCTCGTGATGGAATTTTTGCGTGGCGTCAACGCGGGGGAGCAGCATGGCATCCCCGCGAAAACGCGGGACCGGATCGGTGAGCAAATCGTCGAAAACCTGTTGGCCTATCACTCCGTGCCGCATGCCGGTTACGGGGCCTTGGACGCGGAAAGCTACGCGGCTCGTTGGCGCGACCACTATCACGAAGTTCTATTGAGCGCATTGAAAAAGGGCGAAGCACTGTTGACAGCCGGCCAGATCAAGCAAAAAACCTTCGGCACCTGCCTCCACGCCCTGGAACGGTATGATGATATTTTTCAAGAGGAGCCGGCAGGCGCGCGGCTCATTCACGGGGACTACAACACCTGGAACATTTTGCTTGATACAGACAGGCAAAATGCCGTCGCGGTGATCGACCCCTTCAACTGCTGTTGGGCCGACCCGGAATATGACCTGTACCAATTGAACAACGCCAACGGAAAGAGCTTTGGCTTGCTTGCGAAATACAGCAGGCACCGCGCGTTAAGCCCTCACTTTGAACGCAAAATCAAATACTACGAGTTGTTCTCGGAAATAGCGCACTATCATGACGCGCAGGTGGACGCGTCACGGTCAAGGTTAGCTGCCACAGCCAGGGAATTAGAACGGTTGCTATCATAGGCTGAAGGACTTCCTGGGGTGAGGAAAATTTTCCAAATTTTTCAAAAACCAGGTTGACATTATTCGCGTTTTATGCTAAAATAATGATAGAGACGGATGATGCATCCATTAACTTAAAGGAGGAAGCTTCAGTATGATGAACGAGCATACGCATCTGGCAATGCCAATAACGAAAAAATCCATTATAGCTACACGGAAATACCCCCAATTTTTCCGCGCTAACATCTATGTTGCGAGCGGGTTATTCTTAACGGACAGGCAGTATCATCGGTTTCTTAAAAAAGCCCGCAGCATCAACTTGAAGAAATAGCATGGTTCAGCATATGATTAAAATGCATCGCGGCAGATTTATATCTGCCTGTTCATCAAACTGAGAAAGCGGTATTTTAAGATGATGTTGGAATCTTGCCCGGCAAATTTAGATGCCCGCTATGATGATTTTGAAACCCTCGCCGGACTTGCAAAGAGGATCCGCGAGGTTTATCTTAAGTGCCAGAATAGCCATATCGTCCAAATCGAAACCATCGTTCAGCCCCTGCTGGAGATGAGATATGCCTGGGAGCATTTCAGCGACGCCTTATTGGGCGCAGGCGATCTGTCTGCGGCGGAATTGGCGCAGGCGCGCGGGCATTTGCTCCGTTGCTACAAGGACCTGACAGAATGGCGCTCTCTCCAGCTGAAGACTTACGCGAGAAAAATAAAAAAGGGGCTGTCAAGAGAAAATATCGAAAGCGCGATTCCGGGATATTACGCCAAGGTTTTCCCCTTGCATAAAAAGGTGGAAAAAATGATAAACGAGATAAGCGATATGCCCGAGGAAAAATTCAGCCAAAGAATCGAATTGCTCGATCAAGCGAACGGGCATTGCGAAACCATTTTGGACGCAATGAATGAAGATGCATTATACGAAATAAGAAAAAAATCTGTGTCACACCTGCTTTTCGTTATTTTATTGCCTGTTGCCACTGCCGCTATCGGCGCCTTCATTGGATGGCTTTTACGGTAAGCCTTACAGAGCACATAAACACAACAGAGCCGCACCCCCCGTGCGGCTCTTCCATTTATTTTGGGATGCTTACTGTGGAACCGCCTTCCCCTCCACATTGATCAGCCACTGCGGCCATTCCTTGCTGCTCCACACCGTCGGCTGCCCCTTGCAGTGCACAATCCACTGCCGCAGCGCGCGCGAGGGCCCGGAGTCGTGCCCGCTGTTCTTCACGAACCACGTCTGGTCGGGGAAAATGCACGTGGACGCGTCGAAAATCCCGTCGGGCGACCTGTACTTCGAGCTGCTCGGGGGAAGGGTTTTCCCAATCGGCGCCGCCGTGGCGAACCCCGCCTCATACGCCGAGTCGAGGAACCCGTCGCTCTGGTACGTGCTGTTCTTCGTCACGGGCATGGGATACAGCCCATAGCTCGCGATCACGGCGACCTTCACGCCCTCGGACATCGCGTCCTTCAGCAGCCTGCCCGCCTGGGACTGCACCTCATTGTGGTACCTGTCCGCCCGGGCCAGCAGCTTGGCGTATTGCGGGTCCCCGGCGATGAGCTTGCGCGCCTCTGGGTAGTACGACTGCGGCACGAAGGCCCAGATGATCGGCATCGTGCCGAACAGCGGGATGAGCGCCTCGGCGTAGAGCTGCTCGCCGATCCTGCCGTACAGGCAATCCCCCAGCGGCCCCGCGAAGTCTAGCAGGTGCAAGTCGCGCAGCAGCGCCATGGCGCATTTCAATTGGCCCGAGCCGTCGTCGCTGTTGGAGATATAGTTCGCCACGGCCGCCCCGTTGAGCCCGAACTTGCCGGTGAACAGCTCGCCCACCAGGGTGAGCCCCTGCCACGCCCCATTGAGGAGGATGAGGGTATCCAGGCGCTTGGTGCCGTACACCTTCAGGTACGTCATGCAGACGACCGCGCCCTCGCTGCTCCCGGTGAGGGCGAGCTTCTCGTGCCCGGTCTGCTCGCACACCGCCTCGATGAACTCGTGGAGCTGCGCGGCGGACTCGAAGGGGTCGATGCGGAAGTCGTAGTGGAAGGTGAACTCCGGGTTTTGGCGGTGGTCCTGCGCGGGGTCCAGCCGCCAGTGGTTGGTGATGGGCTCAACGCTGCGCCCCTGCGCGTCCATCGCGATGTGCCCCACGATGCTCTTCACCAGGGAGCCCGCGCCGCTGGCGAAGGGGGCCCAGCTCCATCGCAAAACGCTCGCGCCAATGCCCTTCACCACGTCCCAGACGCCGCCGGCCAGGTGGTCGGTGCGGCTCATGCCGGCCTCCTCCTGCTCCGGCGTGCCGTAGTTGTAATACAGCGGGCTGCCGAAGCCGTCCATGTAGATCTGCACCACCTCGCCGCAATCGCAGCTTTTCGCCTCCACGGGGACACAGGCCGCCGCCGCCAGCAGGCAGGCGCAGAGCAACACGCCGAAAATTCGTTTGAGCTTCATATGGATTCCCCTCCATGTGTTAGGATTGATTGATTGTATTATATAACGCGCTGGCCTGAATTGCAAGAGAAATCATTGACATTTGCGCGTTCATGGGATAAAATATATCCATGAGTTTCCAAGGAGGCCCCCCATGACCGAACGCGCGAAACAGCTCCTGGAGGAATACGAGGCCCTCGTCGCCCGCCCCAACGAGCCCCTGGAGGGCGGTGGCGGCGTGCTGCGGCGTTGGGCGCGCCCCGTGCTCACCCGGGCGCACGTGCCGCCCCACTGGCGCTATGACCTCGACCCCGCCGCGAACCCGCTGTGCCTGGAGCGCCTGGGCGTCAACGCCGTGTTCAACAGCGGCGCGATTTATTTCGACGGGAAGTACTATCTCGCCGCGCGCGTGGAGGGCAGCGACCGCAAGTCCTTCTTCGCCCTGGCGAGCAGCGCCTGCCCCACGCAAAACTTCCGCTTCGAGCACATCATCGAGCTCCCCGACACCTGCCCCGAGGAGACCAACGTCTACGACATGCGCCTGACGCTCCACGAGGACGGCTGGATCTACGGCCTGTTCTGCTCCGAGCGCAAGGACCCCGGCGACCCCGACCCCGCGGCGGCCGCGGCCTCCTGCGGCATCGTCCGCACGAAGGATTTGCGCGCCTGGGAGCGCCTGCCCAACCTGAAGGCCTCGTCCCAGCAGCGCAACGTGGCGCTCTTCCCGGAGAAAGTACATGGCATGTATGCCTTCCTCACCCGCCCGCAGGACGGCTTCATCGACGCGGGCAGCGGGGGCGGCATCTGCTACGCGGCATGCGCGGACATCGAAAACGCCGAAATCACGGAGGAAACCCTCGTCAGCCCCCGGGAGTACCACAAGCTCACCGAGGCGAAAAACGGCGCGGGGGCCCCGCCCATCAGGACGGGCAGGGGCTGGCTGCATATCGCCCACGGCGTGCGGAACACCGCCGCCGGCCTGCGCTACGTGCTCTACGCCTTCGTCACCGACCTGGAGGAGCCCTGGCGGGTGATCGCCCAGCCCTCCGGCTACCTGCTGGCCCCGCTTGGCATGGAGCGCGTGGGCGACGTCTCCAACGTGCTCTTCTGCAACGGCGCCGCCATAAATGGCAATGACGTCGCCGTCTACTACGCCTCCAGCGATACCCGCCTCCACGTCGCCACCACAACCCTCGAGGCCCTATTGGATTACGCGTTCCGCACCCCGCCCGACCCCGGCCGCAGCGCGGGCTGCGTACAACAGAGAAAGGGATTGATTATGAAAAACGAAGCCCTCCTTGCCTGCGGGCGCTGGCTCGCGCACGTCCCCGCGGGCGACCCCTGGCGGGCCGAGCTGGAAGCCCTGGCCGGCGACGAGCCCCGCCGCACCGACGCCTTCTACCGGGACCTCGCCTTCGGCACGGGCGGCCTGCGGGCCGAAATCGGCGCGGGCAGCAACCGCATGAACCACTACGTGGTGGGGCGCGCCACGCAGGGCCTGGCGAACTACCTCAAGAAGGAATACCCCGGGGAGCCCAACCTGCGGGCCTGCGTCGCCTACGACACCCGCCGCTGCTCGAAGGAGTTCGCGGAGCACTGCGCCAAGGTGCTGCGCGCCAACGGCATCCACGTGTACCTCTTCGCCGAGGCCCGCCCCACCCCCATGCTGAGCTTCGCCGTGCGGTTTTTCGCGGCCCACACGGGCATCGTGATCACCGCCAGCCACAACCCGAAGCAGTACAACGGCTACAAGGCCTACAACGCCACCGGCGGGCAGCTCACCGACGAGGCCGCCGGGGCCGTGCTGGCCGAGATCAACGCCCTGGATTATTTCGACCCCCTGCCGGACGGGGACGGCGAGCCCCCCCTGCTGCTGGACGGGAAATTCGACGAGATTTACTACCAGGCGATCGAGCCATTTTTGCCGCGCAGGGAGATGTCCAAAGAGCACGGCGGCAATTTAAAGCTGCTCTACTCCCCGCTGCACGGCACGGGCCTGGTGCCCGTCACGCAGCTGCTCGCCCGCCTGGGGTATCCCAACGTCACCGTCGTGCCCAGCCAGGAATACCAGGACGAGGCGCACAGCTTCCCCACGGTGAAGAAGCCCAACCCCGAGGAGGCGGAGGTCTTCGCCCCGGCCATCGCCATGGCGAAGGACCTGCGGCCCGACGTCATCTTCGCCACCGACCCGGACGCCGACCGCATCGGCGTGCTGGCGCAGGATAAAGCCGGGGCATACGAGGTGCTCACCGGCACGCAGACCGGCGCGCTGCTGGCCGATTACCTCATCCAAAGCTATCTTGAGCAGGGCGCCCTCCCCCCCAACCCCGCCATCGTCACCACCATCGTCACCGGCACCCTGGCGGAGCGCGTCTGCGCGGCCAACGGCGTGCACACGCGGCTCGTGCTCACGGGCTTCAAGTACATCGGCGAGGTGATGGACGCCTGGAAGGCTACGGGCGAGCACAGCTTCCTCTTCGGCTTCGAGGAGAGCTACGGCTATCTCGCCGGCGACGCCTGCCGCGACAAGGACGCCGTGCTGGCCGGCGCCCTGGTGGCCGAAATGGCGCTGGCCTACAAGCGCCGCGGCATGACCCTCTACGACGCCCTCCAGGCCCTCTACGAGAAATACGGCGCGGTGAGCGAGGACGTGCTCAACGTGGAGGCCATGGGCGCGGCGGGCGCGGCCCAGATCGCCGCGTGGATGGCGAGCCTGCGGGAGAACTACGCCGCCTGCCTGGCGGGCGAGGAGGTTGTGAAGCTGGAGGACTACCTCCCGGGCCTCCATGGCCTGCCCCCCGCCGACGTCCTCAAGCTCTATTTGGCCGACGGCAGCTGGCTGGTGGTCCGCCCCTCCGGCACCGAGCCCAAAATCAAGCTCTATGTCTGCACCGACAAGGCCTTCGCCCCCGGCACCCCGCTGGAGAAGGCCAAGGCGCGCTGCGCCGCGCTCATCGAAAAGGCAAGGGGCATTTTCGCATAAGCCTATCTTATCACCAAACCTCCCCCATTCGCATAGGATACATTGAAAGGCCCAAAAGGCTATAGGGGCCTTCGTATCGAACGAGGGAGGTTTTTACATATGGCGGACTGTGAATGCCAATGCGCCGAGGGGGCTCCCGTCGGCTGGAGGAAGATCCCGGGCGGGGGCAGGGGCCTGCCCTTCGGGCGCCCGTTCGGGCCGGGCTTCGGCGGCTTCGGCGGCGGCTTCGGGGCGAACAACAACAATAATAACAATAACAACAACAATAACAGCAGCAACAACAACGCCAGCAATATGATGTCCGCGCTGAACAGCCTGCTTGGCCTGGGCGGGATCAATAGTGTCAGCGGGTTCGGCGGCTTCGGCGGGCCGTTCGGTGGGTTCGGGGGCTTCCCGTTCGGGGGCTTCGGCCCGGGCTTTTGCCCGCCGCCCGGCCCCGGCCAGGATGGCTGCTGCTGCCCGCCCGGCCCATGCTCCTGCGGCCCCTTCCCGCCGGGCTCGCCAACGGGCTGCCAGCCCTGCGGCAGCGTGTGCTGGAAGCAGTTCAAGCTCGTCTCCCCCAACGGGAGGGA
>Ga0268262_10001627_pt1 | contig 27416 bp, 26 predicted proteins | sample TergutNc150P3_FD_190354 | JGI IMG/M metagenome (GOLD analysis project Ga0268262, IMG submission 190354) | Nasutitermes corniger P3 segment gut microbial community from laboratory colony in Florida, USA - Nc150 P3 (SPAdes) (version 2) | ecosystem: Host-associated > Arthropoda: Insects >... | reverse complement strand
TTTTGAGAGGGCGCCTTATGCCTCAACGCCAGAAGATTGGGAAAATCTTCTCCCTTGGAATATTAAGCTCCCTGTTTAGACGGATGCATTTTTCTTATTGTCAAGATGTAGTTCTTTTGACGGTTACGTTTGAAATAAGCGGGGATAACCTTGACACCATAAAATCTTTTATAGAAGACGCAATAATAGTAACTTCTGAAGAGATGGAAGCGGTAATGCAAGGCCTTAAGGATGGTATGAAATAGGAGCAGTAACGGTGTCAGGCACAGTTTTATTGGTAAAACGCCGCGTATGCGGAGTTTATAAAGTCGGCGGGCATTGTACGCGAATTTTACATCTGTAGGAGGATGAAAATGAAAAAGATTGTTTTTGTGGCTGGAACGGCAGTAATGATGGGAGCGGTTTTGTTGTTAAGTGGCTGTATGTCAATGATGATGGGGGCGGCTAAATCCCAATATAAAGATTATGGGGTTTATGATAAATCTGTCCCGGCGGATCAAATGGCTGAATTGAGATTTGGTCTGATTATAATCAAATCATTTAACGGCGTACCGGTAAATTGGGGCAATACACCCAATACCAACATGGGGCATGTTAAAGTCCCCGCAGGGGTAAATACCATTGTTTTTGATTGGGTTCAAGAGACCACACAATTGACAGATGTCCAACAAAGAGGAAACACCACCATATATACATATACAACAACGACAAAAAGTCTTAAAGACATTACTTTTTCTAACGTGAATATGCTGGCTGGACATAATTATTTTATCGGTGGGAGTAAATTGGCTGATGGAAGTTTTAGATTCTTTCTTAATGATCAGACGAGTACGCCAAGTGGGTTTTATGGTGATATTGTGCCAAAAGCGCCGAAAGAAAACCGTAAGATTCCAACCAAATTTGAAGGTACGTGGAAAAACAAATTTGGTGAGAGTTTTAAGTTCACAGGCAACACATGGCTACAAATACTGCCCCCATATACTGGTACAAATACTGGACCAGATGAAATTGGGATGAAAGGTACATTTGAATATACAGATGAAAAATTAACACTGTTCCTTAACGGAGTAGAAATGCCTAGTCAACCGAAATGGGCTGTAAATATAGCTAGTGACAGCGTTAAAGCTCAAAAACAAATTTTTCTTTATCAATATTCTTTTGATGAAAATAATTTGCTTTTAGAATTGCCGTTTATGTTTCCTGAAACTGTATATATAAAACAGTAACGGCAACGAGGTCGCGCCGAGTGCCTGTTACCGGAATCGTCTAGCGTAGTCCATTGGCGGGGTACGCTAGATGTAGAGCGAGCAGTTAGAAGCGAGCAGGGAGCAGTGAACAAAAACACTGCTCATTGCTAATTGCTCACTGTTTCTTGCCTTTGTTACCTGTTACCTGTGATCACGCTCCAGTGTCAGTCCCCTTTTTTCCATGTCCGGCACTGAACAAATTAGGAATGAGGAATGAGGAGTTAGGAATAAAGAGAGACAAGAAAGCTCTTTATTCCTCATTCCTGTTATTGAAACCTGGAGAAGGCACTCAATGATTAACGGCAATCCTTTCCCGAATCATTTCGCCGATAAGTTCCGTGGGTGATTTTTTTGTCGCAAGCGCCATTGTCAAAAGATAATCCTCCGACAGGCGATCCAGCGCTATCATGCGTGAACCATGGCGTGTAGTAACGCCACCTTTTGCGGGGTCAGTTTTTGGCAAATGTGTAGTAAAATATTCGTCCAGGGCATCGGCTTCTTCTTCGGTTATATCAATCATATATTAACCCTCCTGTTCCAATAATGGAAGCAACTCATTGCGGCACGGCATAGCATGAAATACGCTCACCTTATCTTCACCGAGATCATTATACAACACTTCAAGCAGATTGCCACTGGTACTAAAACCAAGAAGCAGGTATTTGTTATCGAATCCTTCCACAAGATGATCATATTTTGCAGTATTGAATGCCCATACAATATCAGATTTTGTAACTTTATGCTTGAAAGCAGATTTTTTGTATACAATCTCAAGATACATATTTTTATTATATCATACTTTTCCATAATCAAGCGCGACATTGGTATCAAGAGGGGAACCTTCGCCCTACGGGCTCGGTTGAGGAGCAATAAGGACTTTCATTTTAAGTGTTTAGACAGCCTCTCCATACGCATTTCATCAAGGTCTATATCTCCTATGCCGGAAAGTATCCCCACAAGCGAGCGTATGATCGGACAGTCTTGCAGCATTTCATCTATCGTTTCATCTGTAAAACGAATCTTGCTGTCGCTGTCTTTATGAAAGGGAAATATAGCATGAAAAAGAACAGATTTCAACCATACCATAGTTCCAGATTCCTACCCAATATCAACAAATTAAGGAAAAGGAAGAATAAAAACCACGGAGGACACGGAGGAAGAATAAGATAAAGAGAGAAAAAGCGGTGAGGTCGTCTTCTATTCCTCATTCCTCATTCCTAATTCCTAATTTTTTACTCGTCTCCCACCAGGTACGCCACCTCTTCCGGACTCAACGCCTTAAGCGCCCCCGGATCATCGGCAAGAAGCGCCCCCGCCAAATCGGTCTTCCGTTTCTGAAGTTCCAATATCCGCTCTTCAATCGTATCCTTTGCTATGAGACGGTAGCAAAACACCGGGTTCTGCTGCCCGATGCGGTGGCTGCGGTCGATTGCCTGATTCTCGGCGGCGCTGTTCCACCAGGGGTCCATAATGAAAATGTAATCCGCCGCGGTAAGGTTAAGGCCGGTTCCTCCGGTTTTTAATGTCATTATAAAGGCCTTCACATCGTTGTCGGTTTGGAAGCGCCTTACCAGCGACTGACGGTCCACCGTTGCCCCGGTCATGGTCAGGCTTTGAATTCCCCGTGCGGCTAAATCTTCGCTTACTATATCCACCGTCGCCAGGAAGTTGGTAAAGATAAGGCACTTGTGGTTGTTTTCAACTAACTCCGCTATCATGTCCAGAAGATACTGCCGCTTTGCCGACGGCCCGGCATATTCGCCGTCCGCTTCGGGAATGCTTGCCAGGCGGCGCAGTTCGCTTAACGCCTTGAAAATGATAAACGAAGATTTTGCCGCTTCCCCTTTGGCGATGATACTGTCGATAAGCTGTTTGTATTCCTGCCGCCTCCGGTGATACACGGCCAAGTGATCTTCTTCCAGTTCAATAAAGGCTGTTTCCTCGGTTTTGGCCGGAAGCTCTTTTAGCACGTCCCGCTTCAAACGCCTCAGCATAAAAGGGTATATCCTCGCCTTTAGATCTTTAAGCGCGTCTTCATCGTTGTTATCCTGAATGGGGTGGAGATACCGCTGCAGGAAGAGCCGCTCGGAACCGAAGAACGAAGGGTTGAGAAACCGGAACAGGCTGTACAGTTCTCCAAGATTGTTTTCAATCGGAGTGCCGCTCAAGGCAAGCCGGTGTTCGCCTTGCAGTGAGAGTACAGCCGCTGTTGTTTGAGAGGTCTGGTTTTTGATGTTCTGGGATTCGTCAAGTATAATATAGAAGAAATTGGTCTTTCGGAAATCCTCAATGTCGCGCCGCAAAGTACCATAAGTGCTAAGGATGATCCTGAAACTGTCCGTTTCAAGCTGGGCCGTATCCCTTCCCGTTCCGTAATGCACCATGCGGGGCAGTTCGGGGGCAAAGCGTTCCAGCTCGGCGACCCAGTTAAACACCAGCGTTTTCGGGCAGAGGATAAGGCAATTTCTCCTAACGCCCTCTTTCTTAAGGGAGCGCAGAAGGGCTATCACCTGGATGGTTTTTCCCAGGCCCATCTCGTCGGCAAGGCACGCGCCCATGCGGTATTCGCGCAGATAGTCAAGCCAGCGGACGCCGTATTCCTGATAGGGCCGCAACTGCCCGTTTTCCAGCGGCCAGTCGCCTTTACGGTCTTGAATCGAATTGTACCCGGCAAAGAAAGGCCGCGCTTCCTCCCAGGCGGCTCCTTCAATCTCGATGAAATCATCCTGCAACAGCAGGGGAATGTCAAAGTACGACAATTCCACCGCGTCTTCATTTCCCTTGATCTGCGTTACCAGGCGGTCAAGGCGGTCCATAGTCCGCTGATCGGGAAAGGAGCGCGTCCCGTCTGCCAGGGTTATGCAGGACGCCTTCCGGTATTCCGCCATAAACCGGGCAAAGGAAAAACTTTCCCCTTCGATTTCCACAACGGCGTTTCCCGAAAGATAATCAATGCCCTTTCCTATGGACAGCCGGATTTTCGGTCTGGAGAAACTGAGTTTGTAGCCCGCAAGCACTTCCGCTTCCAGCAGCACAAAATGACGTGACAGGTCGATGATATTTTCCGCGAAGAATTCCCGCGCGAATTTCGGCGCGATGATAAAACGCCCGTTCTCCTCGTGAACTGAATTTTTCGCGGTTGCTTTATTGCCTCGGCCCAGTATTGCGCGGAATTGATCTTCGGGAGGTTCGGGAAAGATCACTTCCGCAACGCCGAAAATTTTCTCATTTTCAAAAATTTCCACTACGGTGATGATCTCTTCGTTCTCAAGGAAGTAGGGCGGGAAACCCCTCAGGAAACTGACAGGCCGCACATGGAGGTAACCGTATTTGTCAATCTCCATGAACAAAAGAGCGGGCAGCGCGGATGCCGGTCTGATCTTTTTGACAGACCAGCCCTCATACAGAAGTTCCAGATTGGAAAAACCGGAAAAAACAAGAGAAAGAAAAGCGGACAATTCGCTTTTTTGCAGACGGGAATATATCCGATCCGTTTCCGCCCAACGCAGGCCGAGACTGCGAATACGGTAAACAGAAGTTCCCGATACCGCAAGGCGCGGGGAGACGGTATAAAACAGCCGTTCTTCCGTTGGGTTTGGTTCTTCATCAATTGTCCCGTCGGCGTTGACCTTTTTTAATACCGGCTTGCCGCTTGACGCGACCATCTCGCCGGATTCATTTTGAAGTTCCAGAGATACATTAACATACTGTTCCGTAAGGGTATTTACATTGGGAAGAGCTTCGATACGGACGGCGCAGCGGTATTCTCCTTCTGCCATGAGCAGAAGTTCATTTTTTTCGTTACGCAGAAGACCTGCGGCAAGGGCCTGTTCAATAAGCCGGTCTTCGGGATTATACAGCGTATAGCCGTCATCTTCCGTTTCATCAAAATTTATTATAAATGAAAAGTTCCGTTCGTTTTTTCTGGCAAGGAATTCCCGCAGCAGTTCCCTGACAGAACCGGTAAAGCGACGGAAGTCAAGGGCCTGCCGGGCGCCTTTAGGCGAATGAAAGCTAAGGAAACTGCGTTCCCCGGTTCTGCCGACGGTAAAATAAAGGCCCTCTTTATCCCTCAGGCCTTTGGCCTTTTGGGTGATTGCCGGTTCAACCCGATCAATCGTAGATTCTACCGATACAGGCGATTGTTTTTCGTCTTCTTTTCGCGGCCTTCCCCGTTTTTGTTTTTCTTCCATAAAAATATACTGTTATAATAGCGGAATTTTGCGGTTCCGTAAAGGTTTTTAGTTTAGCCGATTGAAAATAAAACAAAGTCGTATTTTACCGGATCTTCCGGGCAGAATTGGCGTAGTTTTTCGGTAATTTCAATAACGGCATTTTTATCGTTTGACTTTCGTTCCAGAAGGCCGATCCCCCTGGCGTTACGCGCAACGTGAACATCCAGCGGGATGTACAGGGACGAAGGTTTTATGCTTTTCCACAGGCCCATGTCTACCGGGCCTTTTCTTACCAGCCAGCGCAGCGCCATGTTAATCCGCTTGCAGGCAGAATTCGCGTCAGGGTTGGCAATATGCGTTGTGTAAAGTCCGTTGTTTCCCGCCGCCATCTCTTCCCTGAACAACTGTATGCCCTGCCACACACTCGGTTCTGACGCGAACAGTTTTTCAAGGGTTCCGTATTTCGCGAAACAATGCCTGAAGCCGTTGCAAAAATATTCAAAATCATCCTCAAAAAAAGTACGGTGCAGGCAGGAGCCGCGAACGGACTCAGCGCGGTTTTGCGGTACGGCGCGGTTTAAGATATATGCTTCGGGTCCCGGCTCCATCATGGTAAACATCCGCTGTGCCGAACGTATAATCTGGTCGCGCCGCCCCCAGGCTATTGTCGCTGCGAGGAACGCGGCAATTTCAATGTCCGCCTGGTTTTTAGGACGCTGTTTCGCATAACGAAGGGGGAATTGTATCGGATCATGTTCGATAAAATCCCTGACAGCGGATTCGGAGTCGATAAATTCGTTATAATGCCGTTCAAGTATTTTCTGAATCTGCATTGTGTTCAGGAGCGCGAATAATTCGGCGCTTCCTGGGTAATCGTAATATCATGGGCGTGGCTTTCCCGCAGGCCGGCGGCGGTAATCCGTACAAACTTGCGGTATTTTTTCAATTCTTCTATATTATGACAACCGCAATAGCCCATTCCCTTTCTAAGCCCCGCTACAAGCTGGTGTACATACCTGTTAAGCTCGCCCTTGTAGGGAACGCGGCCTTCAATGCCTTCGGGAACCGGTTCCTCGTCCTTGCCCATCTGGTAACGGTCGCCCGCGCCGTCGGCAATCGCCCCCATGCTGCCCATGCCCCGGTACTCCTTGAAAATTCTGCCGTCAAAAATTATCTCCCTGCCCGGCGCTTCCTTGAGGCCCGCAAAGAGGTTGCCTATCATTACAACGTTCGCACCCGCGCCTATTGCTTTGGTAATATCCCCTGAAAATTTTATGCCCCCGTCGGCAATAACGGGAATATTCGACTTTACCGCTTCCTCGGCACAGTCCAGCACTGCGGTAAACTGCGGCATTCCGATACCCGCGACGATCCGCGTCGTGCAGATCGATCCCGGGCCAATGCCCACTTTTACCGCGTCCGCCCCCGCTTCGATCAGTCGGCGCGTACCTTCTTTGGAAGCGACATTCCCGCCGATTACGGGGATGTCAAATTCTTTTTTAATTCCACGGATCGCGTCCATGACATTTTTTGAATCTCCGTGCGCCGTGTCAATCACGACAAAATCGACTTTGGCGTTTTTTAACAGGGGCATCCTCTGTGCGTAATCCTGCGGTGATACTGCCGCCCCAACGATCAGCCTGCCCGACGGATCGATGCTGGCATACGGGTAACTTTTGTGCTTATCCATGTCCTTTACCGTGATAAGCCCGGTCAGGTGGCCTTCTTTGTCTACGATAGGAAGTTTTTCAACCCTGCGCTCGCCGAATTTTTCCTGCGCTTCGGCTACCGTAGGCTCTCCGCTCAGTACAACCAGGTCTTTGGTCATCACGTCAAGCACCGACAGGGAATCGTCCTTGCAGAACCACAGATCGCGGCTGGTGATTATCCCTTTCAGTTTATCGTCCAAACCGATCACGGGCATACCCGACACGCCGTGTTTTTCAATCAGCGCTTTAACATCGCTCACAAGCGCGTTTTCGGGAACCGTCACAGGCGAATCGATAATCCAGTTGAGGTAACGCTTGACATTCGCCACTTGCAAGGCCTGTTCCTGGGGGTTTAGGTTGCGGTGTATCACCCCCGCGCCGCCTTCCAGAGCAATGGCAATGGCGAGTTTTTCTTCTGTTACTGTATCCATAGCCGCCGAGATTATCGGCATATTAAGCGCTATGCCGCTACACAGTGTTGTTCTAACGTCGCAGTCCTTTGGCAGGGTATCGGAATAGCCCGGCAGCAAAAGCACGTCATCATAAGAGAGACCGTCTGTTAAAAAATAGCTAGCTTCCATATTGAATGATGGCAAAATGCGGGGGGGAGAGTCAAGTATGCGCGTTGGCTTTGTCGCCGAACGGGAACTCCGTTGAAAGGAAATTTTTCCAATAGTAAGTCGTTCCAGTTATCGACATATTTTTTACCAAGTTTCGAGTCCGGCTTAATATCCAAGGTATTACTCATGTTGAAATTTATGTTGAAATTCCGCTAAAACCTTTTGAGTTTCTCCCAAAGAAAAACCAACAATACTAACAAAACCACCATCTCTGGTTTCTTTAAGATACACATTTCCGGAATCCCTGAACGCTTGGTAAGTTTTTCCATCCGTTGCAAACTCATCAAGATTTTTTGTTCCAGCCAGAAAATCAATAAACCAACGAATCGTAGCCCCCGTGCGTGAAAGGGTAACAGGAGTGATAGTAATACCATTCGGCGCAATTTGATTAACTAATTCGCATGGGATGAGGAGAATATCTCCAGTCTCTTGTCTCTTTACATAATTTTCCATAATTTTTACTCCTTGTACCAGCCATTTCATAAAAATACACCTAAATATGTATTTTGACAACATAAAAAGGTGTAGATAATCACAAAATATGGTTGATGGAGACAATAAAACCGTATACCTTGAAAAATTCAAGAAAAAGCTGCTTGAAAACAATTTATTCCTCATTCCTAATTCCTCATTCCTAATTTCTAATTTCCCCCAGCCCCTTTATTATTTATTATCTTTTATCTATTATTAGGTTATGAAAGAAAAGATTTTCAAATGGATCGATGATGCCGCTTCTCTGGCAGTGGAGCTTCAGGGCGAACTGACCAAACGCCCCGCTGTTTCTCCGGATTCAGGCGGTGAAGGCGAACTGGATAAATGCGTGTTTCTGGAAGGCTGGCTTAAAGCGCACGGTATCACCCAACTGGAACGCTTCGACGCCCCTGACGAACACGCCAAAGGCGGGGTGCGTCCCAATCTGGTCGCCACCATACCGGGCAGCGGCAATGACGCGGACGGACGCCTGTGGATCATCAGCCATCTTGATGTCGTGCCACCGGGCGAAGCGTCGCATTGGCAAAGCGACCCCTGGACAATGGTGGAAGCCAAAGACGGCCCGCTTGGACACAGGGTTATCGGCAGGGGAGTAGAAGACAACCAGCAGGGGCTGACTTCTTCCGCGCTTGCGGCGCTCGCCCTTGTAAAGCAGGGTATACAGCCTTGCCGTACAGTAAAACTCCTTTTCGTGGCGGACGAGGAAATGGGTAACGAATTCGGCATCGCCTGGCTTTTGAAAAATCACAAGGATATGTTCCATAAAAATGATACGGCGCTCGTCCCCGATTGGGGGGATACAAAGGGCGAAGGCATTGAGATTGCCGAAAAAAATATGATCTGGGCGCGTTTTACAATCACGGGCAAACAGACCCACGCTTCCAGACCCGACCTGGGGGCAAACGCCTTCCTTGCCGGTTCTGACCTTGCCCTGCGTCTTCACTACGGGCTTTCCGAAAAATTTAACGCTCGGGACAGCCTTTTTGAACCGGAATACTCCACCTTCCAGCCGACCAAAAAAGAGGCCAATGTTCCAAATGTAAACACCATCCCCGGCGGAGATGTTTTCTACATTGATATGCGCGTGCTTCCCCGTTATTCGGTAAAAGAAGTGTTAGACGAAATTGACCGAATCAAAAAAGAAGTTGCGGCGAAGCACAAAGTTACCATTGATTGCAGTGTTGTGCAGTCAAACGAATCTCCGGCGACTTCGGCTGAAGCCCCGTTTATCAAATCCCTCTCGCTTGCGGTAAGCGAAGTTTACGGAGGTGTTGCCCGCCCTATCGGCATAGGCGGCGGCACTGTGGCATCATTCCTTCGCAAGATGGGAATGGACTGCGCCGTCTGGGCGCGTCTCAGCGGCACTGCCCATCAGCCCAACGAATACGCCCTTGTCAAAGACATACTGGGAGACGCGAAGGTTATGGCTCTTTTGATGCAGGGGGAAACCCGAAAGTAGGGAAACAAAAAATGCGGTCAAACTTAACGAAAAAAAATCTGCTTGTATTCCGCAGAGAGGTATTTGTAATTTTTATTCTTCTCGTGCAGCTCCTGTTTTTTGTTTTTCTTATTGCAGGAACCAGTATATATATTCGTTACGCAGACTGGGTTCTTCGCATTATCAGCATAATTGTTTGTGTTTATATTATTAACAAACATGCAAAAGCGGCGTATAAGCTCACATGGATTTTTCTGATCATGCTTTTCCCCATTTTTGGCGGAGCACTGTATATCCTTTTCTTTTATGCGTCAAACCCCAGAAAGCTCAAACATATGATTAAGCATAATACCAGGGAGAGCCAGAGCGCGTTTTATTTGGGCGGGGACAGCCTGCCCGATCTCGACAAGGCATATCCTGAATTCAAACCGCAGGCGCATTATTTGCAGGAGTACGCGGGCTTCCCCGTGTATGCCAATACCAACGCGCTGTACTTTGATTCAGGCGAGAGTTTTTATAAGCGAGTGCTAGAAGAACTGGGAAAGGCAAAGCAATACATTTTTCTGGAGTTCTTTATTTTGAAAGAAGGGCAAATGCTCAACTCCATAATTTCGATACTGGCGCGTAAAGCGAAAGAAGGCATTGATGTGCGGCTTATGTACGACGACCTCGGCTGTTTCATGTCGCTCCCTGAAAACTTCAAGCAGACACTGGAGGAAAGAGGCATAAAGTGTTTTGTGTTCAACCCTTTCAGGCCGATTCTATCCTCTTTGCAAAACAACCGCGACCACCGCAAGATAATCTCTATTGACGGCAAGGTAGCCTTTACCGGCGGCCTTAACCTCGCCGACGAATATATAAATAACGTTACGCGCTTTGGTCACTGGAAGGATGCCGCCATCATGCTGGAAGGCGAGGGCGCGTGGTCGCTTACGCTGATTTTCTTGCAGATGTGGAACATTCAGCCGGATGTCAATGACAATTATGAATCGTTCTACCCGTGGCAGGAGATTCCCTGCGAAATAAAGTCTGACGGGTTTGTACAGCCCTACGCCGACAGCCCCATTGACAAGGAAAATGTCGGCGAACACGTATACATTCAGATCATCAACAAGGCGAAAAGATATGTGTATATAAACACCCCCTATCTGGTACTGGACGACGGTCTTCTTTCCGCTCTGACGCTTGCCGCAAAAAGCGGCGTTGACGTGAGGATCATCACTCCCCACCGCTGGGACAAATGGTTTGTGGCGATAGTTTCGCGTTCCTATTTCCACCAGCTCATCGCCGCCGGTATAAAGATTTATGAATACAGCTCCGGCTTTAACCACGGCAAGACCTTTGTCTGCGATGACGCCATTGCCACGGTTGGCACTACAAACCTGGACTTCCGCAGTCTGTACCTGCACTTCGAGACCGGCGTTCTTATTTACCGAGGCGGTGCCGTTCAGTCTGTAAAAAAAGATTTTCTGCGTACCCTTCCTTCTTCGCACGAGATAACGCTGAAGGAAAGCGCCCACGACGCTTTCCATCTGGTCATCGCTGACGTGCTAAGGATTTTCGCGCCGCTGATGTAAAAGAGCAAAGAGCAGGTAGCAAAGAGCAAAGGAAGATACAACGATCTTAACTTTGCTATTTGCTATTTGTTATTTGTTATAGTATTCTAATAGCATGGTGACTATCGCTTTTACGGGCGGCGGTACGGGCGGGCATATTTACCCCGGGCTGGCGATCATTGAAGGTTTGAAAGAAAAACTTGCCGGGCAGGAATACAGGCTTTTATGGATCGGATCAAATGCCGGAATGGATCGCTCTATCGTGGAAGGGGCGGGGCTGGAGTTTTTCGGCATACCGGCGGGGAAGCTTAGGCGGTACTTCACCCTTAAAACAATACCCGATACATTCAAAGTCGCCGCTGGTTTTTTTGCCAGCCTTGACATATTGAAAAAACAAAAGGTCAATCTGCTTTTTTCCAAAGGCGGTTTTGTCAGTGTGCCTCCCTGTGCCGCCGCCGCTTCGCTGGGGATTCCTGTCTTTACCCACGAGTCGGATTTTAGTCCGGGGCTTGCCACAAGGCTTAATCTGCGCTTTGTGCGGAAAACAAAAGGCAGAGTTTTTATTGCGTATGCGGATACAGCCAGGTTCCTTGCAAAAAGTCGGCTCGACAAGGAGCAGGTGATCGTTAGCGGTAATCCGGTTCGTGCCGCGTTTCGTTCAGCCGATCCCGCAAAGGGGCGGGCCTTTCTGGGGCTTGGTCAGGACGAAAGGGTGCTTCTGGTTCTGGGGGGCAGTCAGGGAGCCAGAGAGCTTAACACGCTGGTTCGCGGGGCTGTTGCCGATCTGCGTCGCCATTACACTGTTGTACACCAGTACGGGCCGACGCAGGATTGGGACTTGCCAAAGGCGCAGGGGTATGTCCCCCTTCCCTATATAAAGGAAGAAATGCCCCACGTTCTTGCGGCGGCTGAACTGGTACTTGGGCGCAGCGGGGCAGGGACTGTCTGGGAAACTGCGGCGCTTGGAAAGCCGATGGTGTTGATCCCCCTCTGCGGTTCCGGCACCAGGGGCGATCAGGTTGAAAATGCCCGGTTCTTTGAAAAACAGGGGGCGGCGCTGGTTCTGGTCGGCGATGAGGCACAGCCGGAAAAGCTTTCCGCCCTGGTTAACGCCCTTGCGGAAGACCCTTCAAGGCGGGAGGCAATGGCGGTTGCGGCAAGGGGAATTGGCAGTCTTGACGGAACGGCGATTATTAGCGATTCTATTAAACAACTACTATACTAATGTTGAGGTTTTAACTTGTTGACATTGATTTGCTCTCTGCTTATTTCCATTTGTTGTCTCTTTGCTGGCTGCGCTTCCGGCCCCGCGCCATCCGGCCCGGTTGTAATCCCTGAGGATTTTACCGGGATTGTCCATGCGGGCCAAACAAATACGCCGGAGGAATATGCCCTTCTGGACAGGATGGGCGCAAGCTGGCTCCTTACCACTTTCTATTGGAATCAGATTGAAGGAGAGGAAGGCCAATGGAATTTTGTTAATTATGATAAGTATGTTGATACGGCAAAAGCATCAGGCAAAAAAATAATCGGCATTCTTGCTTATGATGTCTCCTGGCTCCACGAAGACGGCAAGTCCCATAAGTATATCCCTCCGGACAAGGTACATTTGTATTTGAATTATGTGCGGCGGACAGCGGAGCATTTTAAGGGCAGGGTTGACGCATGGTGCATCTGGAACGAGCCGAATTTTATCTTTTGGAAGGGAAGCAGAGGCGAATTCATGTCGCTTTCCCGCCAGGCCGCATCCGCGTTACGAGAGGTCGATTCTGAGGTGATCCTTTTGGGCGGGGCGTTTAACCGAGGGGTTTTCGGCCTGCCGAATGCATATATAAAAGATTTATTTGAATCGGGCGCAATGGAAAAGGCCGATGCCGTCGCCTTTCATCCCTACGAGCTAAACCCCAATCGTACCGCCAGACTTTTCCTGGAATTCCGCGCCAGGGTTGCCAAATACGGGTTTGAAGACCGTATATGGGTAACCGAAGTAGGATACCCCACCGGAGGCTTGTATCCCACAGCAGTTTCAGAAAAAAAATTCCCCGCGTATATTGTTAAAACTTTTATCAATCTTTCCATCAACGGCGCGAAAAAAATTATATGGTATCAGTTATTCGATCCGCAAAACCGATCAAAAAAAGATTCAGAGGATTTTTTCGGGCTTGTACGGAGTGAAGACGACTATACATCCAAGGGGGCAGAAGCGTTCCGCCTCTGCGCTTTATACCTTTCAGGTGCAGCATACCGTCCGGATCTTCCCCTGCGAAAGAACCTGCCCAATACTTTGCACTCGTTTTATTTTGAACAGCCATCCGGGGGCCGGACGCTTGTCTTATGGAAGGACGGAAGGGCGATAAGCCTTATATTGCAGGCTTCGGGAGCCGGTTATACCAGACACGACATTGTTACAGGAAACACCGAAACTATATCCGCCCAAACTCCTGTCGTGGTTGGACGTAATCCGGTTTTTATAACCTGGCAGGGAGGGGAAAGTCCCTCATTGCAGATAAGCGGTAGATATTAATAAATCTGGCGACACAAGCTTGCTCAATTTTCGTGAAGCTGTTATATTAGTATTAGGAAAAAGGAGAGATCGTGGATTATGAAAGATAAGAAGATAGAGGATTTTTACCAGTCGTTTTTGACATTTACAGAATTGCTTTTCCATAGATTTTCCTCCAGAAATGAACTGGATTTTCAATCAATACAGAACATGATTAGAATGGCATACGAATTTGTATTGCAGGATCGCAATCAAATCGTATATGTAATGCAAACAGCCGAACATTATAATAACCCGCATGTGGCCCATGCGGTGCGGTCCTGTATTGTTGCCATAATCATTGGAGCATATCTGAAAATGCCAAGACACCATATGATTGAATTGGGAATCGCGGGCTTGCTGTGCAATATAAGCATAATCGGTATGTCGTCAGACCGGGCATACACAATCAGCGAGGGATCAACAGACTTGTTGGCAACAGGTACGGATGATGAAAAAAAATTAATGTATGTCCACCCCATACAGGCCTCTCAGATACTCAAGGATTTTAATTATCCTATGTCTGTTTGCGAAGCGGTGCTTCAGCACCACGAGATGGAAGACGGCTCGGGCTTCCCCCGGCAGATTAAAGGAACCAGAATCTGCTTTTATGGAAAAATTTTAGTAGTTGCCGGGTTTTTCGAGGCGTTTTCTATGCAGCGTATTGACGGGATAAAGTCCAGCCACAACGCGATGATGCAAATACTGAAAAATGCCGAGGCTTTTGATACATCGGTTGTCCAGGCTTTAGTTAACTCAATTTCGATTTATCCGGCTGGAACGTATGTTTTATTATCCAATGGGGACCGCGGGCAAGTGCTGGGCGTAGACCAGGATAATCCGCGTTTTCCTATCGTGGAGCTTTATGAAAAAAAACCGCGTAAGGAGACTTTAAGAACTACCGATGAGGTTTCTATAACCCGTCAGCTTACCAGTGAAGAAATCGAAAGTTCTGTTGAAAAGCCTGCTGAAGAGAAATGATGAAGAATTGGGGAAACCGCTGACATGGGAGAAATACTGCGCCAGGGAATTGATGCTTACCGGCAAACTATGAAATCGTCCGGAAAAGCGACGGAAGAAGAGAAAAAAAGCCCGGTTCCTAACGATGCGGGCGATCTTTTAAAGACATCCCAGCCGCCTTCAAAACCTGTTGTACCGGCGCAGCCGGCAGTTTCAACCGCCGAAGCCCGGCAGGGCCAAAGTTTGCCTCAGGAATCAAAAACCCGAAGGGTTGCCAAATTTCTCATTCTTATTGGAAGCGATCAGGCGGCGAAAATTCTTGGCGAACTGGACAGCAAGCAGGTTGAAGAAATATCAAAAGAAATCGCGACTATTAAAGGGATTGACAAGGAAGACGCCGGTTCGATAGTTTCCGAATTCAAATCTTTGTTAAACGGTTCCTACAGATACCTTGGGCCGTCCTACGGCGGGGTAGATATGGCAAGGCGTATGTTGCACACGGCCTTCGGGGACGAGAAAGGCGAGGCCATGCTCCAAAAAACGATTAACAGCCTCCCTCAAAATATTTTTGGTTTTTTGGAAGAATTTACCCCGGAACAAATTGTCTTCCTGCTAAAAGACGAAAGCCCCGGAACATCCGCCCTGGTTCTGGCAAGGCTTCCCCCGGAAGTTTCGGCAAAGACGATTGCAAAATTCCCGCCCGCCCTCAAACCGGAGATTCTCATGAAAATTGCCCACCAAAGCGAAGTGATGCCGGAGGTTCTGGAACGAGTCGCGGGGGCAATGCGGGAAAGGGCCCACAATCTTGGCAGCGGCAGAAAAGATGATATTGAAATTGACGGGATGCAGACCCTTGCGGCGATTCTGAAACAGGGCGACTATTCCTTTGGAGACCGAATCATAAACGAGTTGCAGGCGGGCAGCCCCGAAATCAGCAAAGACCTGAAGAGCAAACTGTACACGCTGGACGACGTGATTAACGCTTTCGACAAACCTCTTGCCGATAAACTCGCGACCATGACCGAAGAGGGTATCGCCATTCTGCTGAAAGGCAGGAGCGCCGAATTTTGTGATAAGATACTTTCAAATGTTTCCTCCCGGCGGCGGAATATAATCCGCGAGGAGGGGGATATAATCGGCCCTATTTCAAAACGTGAAAGCGATGAGGCGGCAAGCGATTTTCTCACATGGTTCAGGATGGCGCGCGCTAACGGCGAACTGGCGTTAAAAAGCGACGAAGACTGGGTGGAATAACTTAAAACGCAAATTCGGGGTTTAAATGAAAGTACCAAAATTTTATCTTGAAACATCTGTTTTTAATTTCGTATTTGCAGATGACGCGCCTGATAAAAAAGCTGACACACTAAAACTCTTTCAGGAAATTAAAGAAGGAAAATATCAGCCATATACTTCCGCTTATGTTACCGAAGAGCTTGATCTCGCGCCTTCTGAAAAGAGAGAGAAAATGTATCAGCTTATTGCCGATTACAATATTCGAATCCTTCAAAAAACCGAAGAAGCAAAGCAACTTGCCGGAATTTATGTAAAAGAAAAAATAATCCCCGAAAAATATGAGACAGACGCTTTACATATATCGGTAGCAACTGTCAACGAGCTTGATTTTATTGTAAGCTGGAACTTTAAACACATTGTCAAACGTAAAACCGTAATTATGACTGAGGCTGTCAATATAAAATATGATTACAAAAAGATAGGGATCTATTCCCCTACGGAGGTAATCGAATATGACTGAACCGAGAGCTATGCGTGAAATTCATGAAATACGCGAACGTATTTATGAAGAAACCAAAAATTTATCACCCAAAGAATATGCCGAATATCAGGCACGGAGAACGAAAGAAACAGAGTCATCTATTTTGAAAGCGGGATTTAAACTTGTCCCAATTGAAGGCACGCAAGGTCAGATGTGTATGGTGCGCATTGACGGCGAGTGAAATCGTATATGACTAATACCGAACCCCTATTTTCTGCATTTGTTACTTGTTATTTATTTATTTTTATTTGATAATGCAGATATGAATTTACAAAAAGGGCAAAAACTTGATTCTGGGTTTTCAATTATCGACATAGTTGATCTTGCCGAAATGAAGGCAGTTGGAATTTGGGCAAGGCATGATAAAACCAACGCTGAGGTTTTTCACGTCCTCAATGATGACAGCGAAAACCTTTTCGCTTTTGCTTTCGCAACAACGCCGCAGGATAACACCGGTGTGTCTCATATACTTGAACACTCGGTACTGTGCGGATCAGAACGTTACCCGCTGAAAGACGCTTTTCTGGTTCTGGCGCAGGGAAGCCTGCAAACTTTCCTCAATGCCTGGACTTTCCCCGATAAAACCGTTTACCCGGCAAGCTCCGTAAACGAGCGTGATTATTTCAACCTGATGTCTGTGTACGGCGACGCGGTATTCCGCCCCCTGCTTGCCGAATGGACATTCCTCCAGGAAGGCCACCGTTATGAATACGGGAAAGACGGCGGGGGACTCTCCGTTACCGGCGTGGTTTACAACGAGATGAAGGGGGCTTATTCGTCGCCGGACAGTTATGCCCATCTCTGGTCGGTAAAAGCCGTTTTGCCGGATACCCCGTACAGCTTTGAATCCGGCGGTGCCCCTGAAAATATACCGGATCTGACCTGGGAAGACTTAAAACACTTTCACCGCCGAAACTATTCTCCGGCGAATTGCCGGGTCTTCCTGGCGGGGAACATCCCCACGGAAAAACAGCTTGCCTTCCTGAACGACAATTTCTTTTCATTGATAGAAGGGGGGAAGGCCACCGCGTTAATTAGCAAACAGAGGCGCTGGGCCGCGCCAAAAGAATACAACGTCTCATGTCCTGCGGGGGCCGATGAAGATGGCGATAAAGCCACGGTTTTTCTATCCTGGCTTCTCTGCGACGCTACCGACACAGATGAAAATATCGCCTTTGCCGCGTTAGGTGAAATCCTATTGGGTCATGACGGTTCCCCGCTGACAAAGGCGCTTATACAGTCAGGCCTTGGAGAAGATATTTCCCCGGTTTCCGGCATTGAAAGCGAACTGAGGGAAACGATTTTTGTCGTCGGTCTGCGCGGGGTCAGCGGAGCCGGGACAGATAAAAAGATTGAGGCTCTTGTATTGGGGGAACTGCGGCGGCTTGTTGACGAAGGGATTCCCAAAGGAGAAATTGAAGCCGCTCTGTTGTTTATGGAATTCTCCCAGCGTGAAGTCAAACGTTCGGGCGGGCCGTTCTCGCTGGTGTGGATGCGCCGCAGCCTCCGCGCCTGGCTGCATGGAAGCAGGCCCTGGGAAAGCCTGGTGCTTGTTCCGTCTATCGAAAAGATCAAACAGCAACTGGCGAAAGACAGCCGCTACTTTGAATCGCTGATACAGAAATACCTGCTAAATAATCACCACCGCGCATTGGTGACAGTGGAGCCGAAGGAAGATTTTCTTCCGAAACAGACGGCGCGGCTTGCCGAAAAACTCGCCAGGACGGAGCAGGGTTTTAGCGAGGCGGACAGGCAGCGTATCATTGACAAAGCCGCAGCCCTTGAAAAGCTTCAGAGCGAAGGCGACAGTCCCGAGGCGCTTGCGACTATCCCTCATCTTTCCAGAAAAGACCTTTCCCCTGAACCGGAATTGATACCCCGCCGGATTGAAGACCTGATGGGGCTGCCCGCGCTATGCCATGACATTTACACCAACGGCATTAGCTATATCGACCTTGCCTTTCCGCTGGATACTCTCCAGCCGGAAGATTACCAGTGGTTTCCGTTTTTCACGCGGGCTGTTATTTCAGTCGGGCTGCCCGGAATGGATTACGCCGAAGTGTCGAGCCTGCTTGCCCGTACCGTGGGCGGCTTAAACGTCTTGCTGCACACCGGTTCCCCTGCGGGCAGCGGTAATCCCGTTATTAAAACCCCCTCCGGCGAACTTGATCTTATTGGCCGTGACTGGATCATCTACCGCCTCAAATGCCTGGACGAAAAAACAGCGGCGTCGCTGGACCTGCTTCTGCGCCTGATAAGCGAAGCGGATTTTTCCGATTTAAGGCGTATCCATGATCTTGTTATGGAGATGAAAAACGAGGCGCGTTCCAGCGTTTCGCATATCGGGCATCATTACGCCTCTGTCAGGGCGAACCGTTTCGCGTCGGCTTCCACGCGGACAGATGAAACATGGAACGGTTTAACACAGCTTTTTTTCCTTCACCGCCTTGCCGATATGGACACTGCGGAAATAGCCGCCAAACTAAACAAACTGCGCGAAGCAATAGGCTCAGGCGGCCTTATCGCCAGCCTCGCCGGTTCAGCCGATGCCCTTAAATCCGGCGGCAGCCTGGTCGCCCAGCGGTTCAAGGGCTTTGGCCCTCCCAAAAACCGTGTGTTAGGCGACATTAAAAACGGCGGTATTCCCGCGCCTGAGGTTTTTTCCTCGCCGTCGCTACAGATTGGTTTTGCCGCGATGACAATGCAAGCGGCGAAATTTGACACCCCGGAGCAGATTGCCGAAACAGTTCTGGCGCACCAGCTTACCACCGGCGCTTTGTGGGAAAATATCCGCATGAAGGGCGGCGCTTACGGCGCTTCGGCCTCCAGCAACGGTCTTGAGCGCTGTTTCTCGCTGTCAACTTACCGCGATCCCAATCCGCTGCGTTCGCTGGATACGTTCCCCGCCATACTCAAAGACAGTGTCGTTGCGGCGGATGCCGTTGAGAAGATGATTATCGGTTGTTACTCAAGCGAAACCCGCCCCCGCACGCCTTCTGATAAAAACGTCAACGATTTGCTCCGTTTCCTCTCGCGCATTGACAACGACTGCCGCAGGCGAAGGCTGGAACGGCTTATTACCGTTTCCGAGAAAGATATTTCCGCCGCCCTGAAAGGGCTCGCGTCACAGATTGCATCGCAGCCCGCCCAAAACCGTGTAGTTATCGCCGGAACAAACAGCGCGGAGCAGGCGGCTAAAGCATTGGGGGTGGAAGTGCAGTTGCTACCTGTGTAGCAACTGCTTTCAAGGTTTGTTTAATTGCCTTTTAATTCGGTCAATATCGAACTGGAAATAAGTTTGTTCTTGTCGTCATAGGTTTCAGTTTTTGTCGTGCCAATGTTAGGCGCATACCACGTAAGGACTGTCTGAACGTTGGTAACGTTCATGGTGGTGGTGGTAATTTTTTGAGTGATTTTGTGGCTTTTGAATGTACCGGCCGGAGTTCTTACGTCTTCAATGGCAAGGCATTTTCCATCGGTCGTTTTTATAACGCTGCTCATTTTCATCATGCCAAGGTCCATTGTTATGGTTACTTCAGAATCCTTGAGCGTCTGACCGGGCTGCAGGCTGTTTGGCAGTTCCATCGGCGTGCCTTTAACATCTGTCTTTATTCCCTGATCTTTCATTTGAGCCGGAATCAACTGGTTTATATCCAGGATTACTACGCCGTCTTTTATAACCACCTGATAGGTTATTACGGGCGAATCTTTCACCGGTCTGCGGTTTTTATCCAGACTGGTTCCATTGTAGGTAATGGTCATGTTTCTGCCCGAACCTTTAACGTCTTTGATAGTCAGCACCGAATAGCTCTCGACATTTCCTGTGGCGTCTTTATTCGCATAGGTCAGCACTGTTCCGACCTTTGTGGCGAAAAAACTATTTTGCGCGTATAATCCCGCGCCGATGGCGATAACAAACATTGTCATTATCAATTTTTTCATACAATCAATCCTCCTTGTATGTAGTATATCAAAAACGGCGGTCTTGTCCAAGTCCTCTCGAGGAGGAAGAATTAGGAATTAGGAGTGAGGAATTAGGAATTAGGAATAGAAGAGGATTATTGAAACCTTCACGCACCGCTTGCCTGCAACGCTCTTTAAGAATTATGGGATGCAGGCGATAAAGAAGGGTATATCCGCCTTATGAAGACAACCCCCATACCCCCTTATATAGCAAAGGTAATCAAGGAAAAAGCAGGGGCAGAATATTTAGCAGGCTGGAATTTGTCGGAAGCGGAGGCTGAATTTGGACCTAGCTGGATTGATAAATAGCATTACTACCGCAACGGCTAGTATTGATTCTGGCAGAAAAGGCTTTGCCATAATAGGAAAAGAACGAGAAGGACGGATTAACTACGAAAAAGGCATTGCTGTAGCTATGTCCGCTTTTAAGGAAGCCCAATCCACCGCCGACCCCGAAACTATTCTACTCGCCGAATATACCTTCATCACCCAGGAACTCCAATTCTGCATAAAGACCGACAAGGACGCTATAAACAGCCCGTCAAGAGCCATCCGATTTTTTGATGACGCTTTCCTTGCCCTTAAAACCGTAAAAAATAAAACCCAATATCAGGGTGTTGAAAATTCCATTCCCCACGATAGTTACTACCGAATAAAAGGCTACCCAATGGACTCTTTTCACATTGCTGTTAGAGGGCATAAAGGCAGGTTGCAGAACATACTCAAAACCCCAGGGCTAGATCCCATAGAAAAAGCCCTGCACAAACAGCGGTTTGACGCCGTTAAAGCAGGGCAGAGGGGGTATTTGGAAATGCAGGGAAAAGCCTTAACAAATAGCAGGTAGCAAAGCAATGTCAACAAGTTAAGGCCTCAACAGTTAGATTTATGGTTATGGTGAAATTTTACTCTGCGGGGGAAAGGAGTCCTGGGCAGGGAACGGTTAGGGCGTATTGGAATGAGCCTCTTCTTAAGCAGGCGAGCCTGACAGGCGCTGTTTGTCATATAATCTGTCAATTTCTTGCCCCCCAGTATGTTAATTACCCGTTTTATGTTATACGCAAGAAATGTTAGCGAAAATTCTGCCGTTACTTTTACTTTCCCTTTTAATAAACAATACCCCGCGTCCATGCTTCTCTTTATCGTCCCGAACAGGTGTTCGACTATGCACTTCCTCTGGGCGACGATTTCTTTTTTGGCTTTGACAAGCACCTGTTTTACCGCCAGGCCCTCGTCTCGGTATTCTTTTGTAAACTCGGATTCTTTCATCACGAACTGGTACCGGAAAGCGCGCGCCTCTTTGGTGTACCGGCAACTGCATTCTTTACATGCGGCGGAATTGCAGAATACCGCCTCCCCTTTCGATCCCTTATAAAACTGCGGGTATAATACTTTTCCCATCGGGCACAGGGCTATGTTCCGCTTTTTTATATACACGCATTTCCCGTTCTTCCCTTATTCCTAATTCCTCACTCCTAATTCCTAATTCCTAATTCTTCCCTTTACTCCCTGCTCTTTTGTGGTGTAACATGAAGTAATGAAAGTCAGAGACATACTTGAAATTGATTATCTCATTTTGCTGCCGGTAATTATCCTGGTTGTTATCGGGGTGATGTTCATCTATTCTTCCGGCGTTACCTCTACCGGGGAAATGGTTTCCAATGAATACATAAAACAGATAGTATGGGCAGCCATCGGACTGATAGCGGCAGTGGTACTGGCAATGGTCAATTACCGCCGCTTTTATAAAATTTCAGTGTATATGTTTCTCGTGGTATTGATCCCCCTGGTGTATACGCTTCTCTTTGGCCGTATGGCTTACGGCACGCGCTGGCTGAGGATAGGAGCCTTTGGGCTGCAGGCATCGGAATTCGCGAAACTTACTACCATAATTTTTCTGGCCCGTTACCTTACCGATACCAGATTGGGCGGCAATACCTTTGTCCGGTTTATTGTATCGTGCATGATTGTGTTTGTGCCGATGGGCATAGTGTTTATACAGCCCGACCTTGGAACCTCGCTTGTATTTATCCCCATTCTTCTTTCCATGACTTATGTAGCCGGTATATCAATGCGCTATATTGTCTTTTTGATATCCTGCATTTGTCTGACAGGCTTTCTGACGGTTCTGCCGCTCTGGCAGACATATATTCTACGCAAGTCCGTGTACGCCCTGGTGGTGCTGACAAACCCCCGTCTCATTGCGATTGTTGTTCTTGCTTTTGTTATTATTATCGCCATTGCGCTTTTCGGGTTTCTTAAATACAAGAAGCGGTATTTTTTCTGGATGGTGTACGCTTTTACGATTGTTGTTCTTTCGTTAGGCGCTTCTTATGCCGCCCGCGCTCTTTTGAAGAATTACCAGATGATGAGGCTTATTGTGTTTCTTGATCCAAATATTGATCCCCGCGGCGCGGGCTGGCATATTATTCAATCCGTTACAGCCATTGGATCAGGAGGGTTTACGGGGCAAGGCTATTTAAAGGGAACCCAGAGCCATTACCGCTTCCTTCCCGAACAGAGTACCGACTTCATTTTTTCGATCTTTTCCGAGGAGACGGGCTTTATCGGCGGGATTGTGGTATTTATCCTGTTCCTGATGATCTGCCTCAGGCTTTTACGGATAATAAAAATAACCTCAGACCCTTTTGCCGCGTACATCTGCGCCGGCCTTGCGGGAATGTTCAGCTTTCATTTTATTATTAACGTGGGCATGACAATGGGCATCATGCCGATTACCGGTATTCCCCTGCTGTTTATATCCTACGGCGGCTCGGCGATGATCTCGGCGATGGCGGGAATAGGGCTTGCCCTGAGCATACACATACGAAGGTATATCCCGCCTGCGTTATGAGTTTTCACAAAACCGGATATGTTGATCCTGTAAACGATATTGGCGCTCTTCTCTTGGAGGTGGATAAGCCCGGACGCTATTGCGGCGGCGAGCATGGCCGTCTTGCCAAAAAAGAAGCGCCCATGCAGGCCCTTATCGCCTTTCCCGATTTATACGAATTAGGCATGTCTAACCAGGCCCTGCGGATCATCTACAACGGTCTTAACCGTATTCCCGGCATTTCCTGCGACCGCGCCTTTGCCCCCGCGCCGGACTTTGAGAAGCTGCTTAGGGAAAAAGGGCTGCCCCTGTACGGCCTTGATACAGGCATAAGTTTGCTGAACCTTGACCTTTTGCTTTTTACCCTGGGCTATGAACTGGGGTTTACAGGCATACTTACCATGCTTGATGTTTCAGGCATCCCCCTGCGCTGCGATCAGCGCGGCGAGGAGCATCCGTTGCTTATTGCCGGCGGCCCCGCCGTATCAAATCCCCTGCCGTACAGCGATTTTATTGACGCGTTCTGGATTGGCGAGGCCGAAGCGGGTTTTTTTGATCTTGCGCGGGAGCTTCTGGAGATAAAGCAAGCGGGCGGCTGCCGATCCGCCATGCTGGAAAAAGTGAAGGAGCATCCCAATATCTGGGTCAGGGGAAAAGAGAAAGCGTTTCGCGCCGTGGATGCCTGTTTTGCAACTCGCGGGATGTCGCCTAATGAAGACGAGTCTTCGGTGTACCCTGTGCCGAGTATGAAAACCGTGCAGCACCACGGCCTGCTTGAAATAATGCGGGGCTGCCCCAACGGCTGCCGTTTTTGCCACGCGGGTTACTGGTACAGGCCCATGCGCCAGAAAACACCTGAAACCGTTATCCGCGAGGCCGGGGCATTTGTCACGCTGGGCGGCTACCGTGAGATAAGCCTTTCTTCTCTTTCCAGCGGGGACTATTCCGGTATCGGCGATCTTGTCGATGCGTTAAACGATCAATTTTCCGACCGGCATGTATCTTTCCAGATGCCTTCTCTCAAGGTATCCACGTTTGCGCTGGGTCTGCTGGAAAAAATTTCCCAGACGCGCAAAAGCGGCCTTACCTTTGCCGTTGAAACCCCCCTTGATTTTTGGCAGCTTGCGATCAACAAACAGGTTACAGAAAACTATGTGGTGGAGATTCTCCGCGAGGCAAAACGGAACGGCTGGCGCGGGGCAAAGTTTTATTTCATGATCGGCCTGCCTGCCTGTTCTCAGGCAGATACCGGCAATGCGGTAGATACCGCGGTAGATACCGCGAAAGATACCGTGGTATCTTCATCTACCGGCGAAGAAATTGAAATTGTCAATTTTGTAAGTTCTGTTGCCAAAAAAACGTCAATGCATTTTAACATCAACGTGGGTATCTTCGTGCCAAAGCCCCATACTCCCTACCAGTGGGCGCGGCAGTTGGAGCGTGAGACAGCAGCCAAAAAACTTGACTTTATCCGTTCAAGGCTGAAGCCCCAGGGCCATAAGGTAAGCGTCTGCGATCCCTTTGTTTCAATGCTTGAGGGCATCCTGAGCCGGGGGGACGAACGCGCGGGCAGCATGGTCGAACAGGCTTTCCGTTTGGGGACAAGGCTTGATCCCTGGCAGGAATTTATTTCTAAAGAAGCCTGGCAAACGGTGCTGGAACAGAATCCGGGGCTTGCCGATGAATTCCTTGCCCTAAAAGACCCGGCAGGCCCTCTGCCCTGGAGTGTTATTAACGCGGGCGTTTCACCGGCGTATCTGCGAAAAGAGCTTGATAAATCTAACCGGGGAGAAATGACCCCCCCATGCAAGGAAGATTGCGTTGAACGCTGCGGGATATGCAATGAGGAATTAGGAATTAGGAATGAGGAATTAGGAATAATAAAGAGTAGTACGCAAGCGGCGGCTTGTCCGGCAGTTGCCGTTAAAAAACCTGATCCGGCGATTTGGCGGCTTTTGTTTGGGTTTTCCAAAGAGGGCAGCGCGGTATTTCATGGGCATTTAAGCCTTATCGAAATTTTTTCTATGGCTCTATGCAGGGCAGGGCTGGACGTGCAGTATACGCAGGGTTTTAACCCGCTTGCAAAGCTGGAGATTGTCTCCCCGTTGTCCGTGGGAATCAGCGCGGGGGGGGAAATCGCCGCCGTTGAATTTCTGCACGCGGTTCAGCCCGGCGAATTCCTTGAAAAAATGAACGCGACCCTGCCGGAAGGCATAAAGATAAACAAAGCGGAGTGTTACTGTATTCCTTCGGGCAGCAAAAAATATTCCCTTTCTTCCCTGCTCTGGGGTTTTGGCTACGCTGAACCGGACGGCGAGACGATTTATGTACCGGCATCCGGCGAGAAAGCCTTTCGGGAAAAACACCTTTCTTCCGGCCAGACGCTTTTCTCGTTGCGCCGTTCCTGCGTATTGGCTAAAGATGTCATTGGCAACTCCCGGCCCTGGGCCTCCTATTTTGACGTATACAGTCATTTATATGCAAATAGTTAGGGTAATACCTGCGATATAGTATGTATTTTGGACTTTATTTAGCCTTTTTATGAGTTTTAAGAAAGCATTTTCGGCAAAAAGGAAAAAAATTTAATTTTTTTTCATAAATCTCTTGAAAGCTGATTCCCAGTGGACGATAATTATAGTACCAGGATTATTAATCCGGTGTTTGTACAAAAATGTAGGGAGGCTGGTAAATGGGTTTATCTCTTAAGGATGTTGCGGGAGCATTAAAACTGGATGCAAGGATTGTTGAACGGCTTGCAAAATACCTATATCCGAACAAGGTGCTTTTAACCAACGATGAAGCGCTTGTATTGCGGGACTATTATTATAAATTCGGGGGAGGCCCCGTAGGCGTAGAAGTTGGACCGTACAATGAATGGATGAAGCTGGAACGGATGAAAGCCCTGGTCAGAGCAAGGCTGGAAATGATTGAAGAAAAGCAAAGCGCCTGCGTCACCAAGCTGAACACGCTTGCGAGCGCCTACCCGTCGGCGGAGGAAACGACTGCGTCCAAAGTGCCGCAAAGAGGGCATGATGCCGGAGCTGCTTTAAAGTTCCCGGTCGCAAAGGCTACGATCGTCAAACCTGCTGCCGCCCCCCCCAGGCGGACAACAAGCTTGTTTGGCGGACTTTCAGGAAGAAAATAAAAGGTTAGTCTTTCCAGGGGAAAAGAAAATTCCGGAACGACCTTGTTCCGGTTTTTTCCCTTTCATCAATTAGAATTGCGTCCCAGGGGATCTGCCTTCTCTTTTTTGAGCCTGTTTCATCAGGGTTGGCTTCCAGCCAGTCGTATTTTAGCAGGCGCAGCCGCAAGGCTTCATCAAGAAAGAGGAGTAACCCCGCAGGCCCCGGGAGGAGCAAGGCAAAAATTAACGAAATTATCAGAGTTACAATTGTATGCAGTAAGGCGTAGATCGCAAAACCGGGATTATCAAAAAAAATAATAAAGCATTTTTTAAAGACCTTTACCAGCTTTGTATCAAGCCGGGCGCGAATCGCGAAAAAGAACTGAAAAGAGCAAATCGCGGTCGCCACTGTCCAGAATATCACTGCGGCAAGGAACAAACCAAGCAGCGAATCCATTTGCAGATAAAACGGGATGGCATTTCTTGCAACGGCATATAACAGAAAGCCCGCGATCCCCAATGCCAGGCCCGCTTTCCAGCCTTCTTTCAGATTTGCCAAAAAATCAGAAAACCCAAAAACGCCGTAGTCCGATAACGCCTTTACCGAAAGAGCGGCGGCTGCGAGATACACAAAGCACCATAGAAACCCCACCGAAGACATAAGAATGGAAAGGATCGGGATGGGAATAAGCCCCGGCAGGAAAACGAGTATCGCCAGCGACGCGATAAAACCCATGTTCAGGAGCACCAGACGGAACATATTGTCCCACAAATCATAAAACGTCTTTTTAATGAGGAAGCCTATCATCCTTCCATGATAAGGAAAAAACGTGTCAGCGTCCACTCCCGCAAAAAGGACGCATACCAGATTTCGATACTTGCCCAGAGACTGTTCTTTCCCGACAAGAACCTGACGCACACGTTTTTATTTTACGACCCAGAAACCAGAATTTCGCTGAATGGGAAGATGCGGATAATAACGCTGG
>Ga0268262_10001626_pt1 | contig 27420 bp, 28 predicted proteins | sample TergutNc150P3_FD_190354 | JGI IMG/M metagenome (GOLD analysis project Ga0268262, IMG submission 190354) | Nasutitermes corniger P3 segment gut microbial community from laboratory colony in Florida, USA - Nc150 P3 (SPAdes) (version 2) | ecosystem: Host-associated > Arthropoda: Insects >... | reverse complement strand
TTTCATTGTGACATCTAGACCTAATGAAAAGTTTCAATTACTGGCAAATCGGCAAGGAAGTAAGCGAAAAAGCACAGAACGGCGGTTGGGGAAAGTCCGTTGTCGAAGAACTTTCTAACCACATCACCGCAAATTTTGGGGATATGCGCGGTTTTTCCCCTCAAAACATCTGGCGGATGAAGCAATTTTACGAAACCTACAAAGACAGCCAAATTCTCTCAACACTGTTGAGAGAATTGTCCTGGTCAAACAACCTTCTTGTAATGAGCCGAGCTAAAACCGATGAAGAACGCCTTTTTTATATCAGGCTTTCCATTGATGAAAAATACTCATACCGCGAACTGGAACGGCAGTTTGACGCTATGCGTTTTGAACGTGCCGCCATAAGTGAGAAAAAATCGGAAAATCTGCCAATAAAACAGGAAATAAAAGAGCGATTCCTTGATAGCTATGTCCTTGATTTCCTGAATTTACCTGAAAATCACCATGAATCAGATTTGCAAAAAGCGATAATAGCAAACATGAAGAAATTCCTGCTTGAAATCGGAAAAGACTTTTCATTTATTGGTGAGGAATTCCGTGTCCAGGTTGGTAATTCTGATTTTTTTATCGACCTTCTGTTTTATCATCGCGGGCTGTCCTGCCTTGTTGCGTTTGAGTTGAAAACAACCTCTTTCAAACCGGAATACATCGGAAAAATGAATTTCTATCTTGAGGCGCTTGACAGGGACCACAAAAAGAACAATGAAAACCCCAGTGTTGGGATTATTCTATGTGCTGACAAAGATGATCAGGTAGTCGAATATGCGTTACAGCGGAATCTTTCACCTGTTCTTGTCGCCGAATATACTGCGAAATTACCCGACAAAAAACTTCTCCAAAACAAACTCCGTGAGCTTAACGGTTTAGTTGGCTGACATAAATGAGGGGCGATGTGCGGCGGTGCAGGGTATCTGACCTCCTAAAGCGGGTCATTATGCCCCATTTTTTACTTATTATCTTCCTTTTTTCTCTTTTCCTTTTTCTCTTTTCTCTCGTAATACTAGACATAATGTCCTTAAATTGCTAAACTGTCCTATATATCCGGTTCCGCGCCCCGTTGGGCCGGGTGTACATTTTGAGGAGGTCAGTTGGCGGATAAGGATTTACGGATTAACGAGCAAATCAGAGTGCGGGAAGTCCGGCTCGTTCAGGATGAAGGCGAACGCCAGGGGATAATGTCAGTCCAGGAAGCGCTTGGAATCGCGCAGGAGATGGGCATGGATCTGGTGGAAGTCGCGCCGCAGGCGGTTCCCCCTGTAGTGAAAATTCTGAATTACGGTAAGTTCAAATTCGAGAATGAAAAGAAGGTCCGGGATTCAAAAAAGAAGCAGAAGCTCCTTAAGCTTAAAGAAATCAGGATGCAGCCGAAGATCGACGATCACGATCTTGATTTCAAGTCAAAGCATATAAAGGAATTTCTGCTCGAAGGCAACAAGGTCAAGGTAACGGTGAGGTTCAGAGGCCGGGAGCTTGCCCATACCGAACTTGGATTGGATGTCCTGAAGGAGGTCCTTGCGAACATTGAGGGTGAATATGTTATGGATAAACCCCCCGCGATGGAAGGCAGGTTTATGTCCATGGTGTTAAGCCCGAAAACAAAAAAGTAAATAATTTATTTTGTGAGGTGAATAATGCCCAAGATGAAGACGAAAAAAAGCGCGGCGAAGCGTTATACCTTTACCGGCACCGGGAAAGTTAAATACAAGAAGATGAATCTTCGCCATATTTTAACAAAGAAGTCCTCCAAGCGGAAACGGAATCTGCGCCATGCGGGGATTCTGTCTCCGGCCAATGTACCGGCAATCAAAAAGCAGATGCTGCCCTACGGTTAAAACGGGGCAGGGGCTGTCCGCAGTCCTCGTCAGCGAATTGACGCGCTTTGCGGGCAGAAACTAATTTTATAGGGGTAAAAAAATGCCAAGAGCAGTTGACGGTTCCAAAAGAAAGGAACATCAAAAAAAAATACTCAAACTTGCGAAGGGGTTTTGGGGGCGCAGGCACTCAAACTATAAAACCGCCAAAGACGCGGTTACCAAGGCGCTGTCTTATGCGTACAGGGACAGGCGGGACAGGAAAGGCGAATTCCGCAAGCTGTGGATCATCAGGATCAACGCCGCCTGCCGCGAAGAAGGGCTTTCATACTCCCGGTTGATTTCCGGGCTTAACAAGGCGGGGATCGCCATTAACCGCAAAGCCCTGGCGTATCTTGCAGTCGAAGACGCCCCGGCTTTCAAGGCAGTTACCGCCAAAGCAAAAGCCGCCCTGGGAATGTAATTTAGTTAGTGATAGTATACGCCGTTTTAATGGCGTATACTATTTTTTGGGGGAAAAGGAAGATACATGATTAACCTTGAGCAAATCAAACTGCTGGAAGCAAAAGTCGCAAAGACCATTGATTTTGTCGATCGGATCTCGAAGGAAAACGTGGCTTTGATTCGGCGGGAATCGGAACTGCAGGAAAAAATAGAAGCGTATCAAAAGCGGGTCGATGAGCTTGAGGTTCTAATCAAGGGTTTTAAGGAAGAGCATGGCCGCATAGAAGACGGTTTTTTTGCTGTTCTTGACAAGCTCAGCCAGTTTGAAGACGCGATAGAAAAAAACCTGAAGGAAAAGCATCACGGCAAACCCGCCGGAAATACTGCCGCCGGCAACGCTGCCGCTGGTTCCAAAAATGCGGCGAAAGATGCGATCAAATCCCACGGACAGAATGCTTCGGCCCATAAGGCCGCAGCCGCGCCTGCCACAGCAGGCGCGCCCGCTAAAGAAGAAGCGCGGCATGACGAAACTCCTGGCGGGCAGACAATTGAAATACCGGAGGACGAGACGGGAGACGACACCCTTGATCCCCTGAATGGAGTATTTGCTGAAGATGCCGTTAACGGCGATTCGCCGACAAAGGGCGGAGAGCTGGATATATTTTAAACAAGGAAACGGCTGTGAATGGGCCAACGCCGGAAGCAAAAAGCACCCTCCACGATCTTTTGATAGATGCCCTTGGTACAAAGTTTTCCATTACAACAAACGAGACTCCGGCGTTTCTTGACAAGGTATTGGCGCAATATCATGCCGCCGTTACCAATACCCAGAATATTTCAGGGATGAAGGACCCTCTCAGGGTTGCAATTCTGACCGGTTTTTTGCTCTGCGCCGAAATCAACAAATTGAAAATCCAGGTTGAGAAGGAACAGACAAGCGCGGAGCAGGAACTTGACCGTATCGCCTGGAATTTGATTGCCTCCATCGACCAGGCGATGGAAGAATTCAGTCCAAAAAAAATAGTTCATTAGATGAAATTTTATAAACTTAGAAATCAAGTCAAACACTACGACTGGGGTTCTCCGGTTGACATTCCCCGCCTGATGGGCATTGAAAGCGCTGACGCGCCGCCAACTGATGGCGCACCGTGGGCGGAGCTTTGGATGGGCAGTCATCCCGGCTCTCCTTCAATGGCGGTTCTGGATTCCGGCGAAACCGGCCTTGGGGAGCTAATTGCCCGCGATCCGAACTTCTTTCTTGGGGAAAAAACCGCGCAGCGTTATGGGGCGCTTCCTTTCCTTTTCAAGCTGCTGGCTGTTGAAAAGACTATTTCCATTCAGGCCCACCCTAACCTTGCCCAGGCCCGTGAGGGGTTTGAAAGGGAGACTCGCGCCGGTTTGCCCGTCGATTCCCCGAAGCGCAATTATAAAGATCCGAACTGCAAGCCTGAAATCATCTGCGCCATTACCCCGTTTACGGGCTTGTGCGGCTTCCGCCCTATCAGTGAAATCCTCAGCCTTCTGGGTATTTTTCTTGAGTCCTCAGCGCCTGTTTTGCGCGAAGGTTTCGCTCCTTTAACGCGGGCGCTTTCAAATCCCGATCCTGCCGCCGCTTTGCATGATTTTTTGGCGGGGCTTTTTGGCCTTCCGCAAACTGTGCGGGAGTCGCTTACCGGGTATGTTCTTTCGCTTCAAGCGTTGCCGTCCGCGTGCGAACTAGCCCTCATGCAGGGCATGGCGCGGCTGTATCCCGGCGATCCGGCGGTGATCGCGCCCCTTTACCTTAATGTTTTCCGCCTTAACCCCGGGGAAGCTGTTTTCCTTGGCCCCGGTGTGTTACATGCCTATGTTCACGGCTTTGGCGTGGAGCTTATGGCGGACTCCGACAATGTTCTGCGCGGCGGACTGACCGCAAAGCATGTCGATGTGCCGGAACTGATGAAGATACTGGATTTTAAGCCCTTCAAACCGCGTGTCATGACACCTAACGCAAATTGTTTTAGCTATCCTGCCCCGTGCGAAGAATTTTTGCTCACCAGAATCTGCGGTAGCGGCGGCGCCACTGGCGGCGCGGAACCCTGGCCGTCTGGACTGGAAGGGCCTTTGGTTTGCATTGTTACCGAGGGGGAACTTATTATCGCCTCCAGCGATGGGGAAACAGTTGTTAAAAGGGGAGAGTCGTTGTTTATCCCCCCTGTTACAAGCGATGAAAACCGCATTTCGTTAAAGGGCAATTTTACCCTTTTTATCGCATCCTGTGGGATACTACCCCATGAAAGAAGACCTCACGCAGAGATCGCAGAGGCGCAGAGGAAAGATGAAAATACTGGTTGACGCGGATGCCTGTCCCAGGGATACGCGGGAATTGGTACTGCGCTGTTCCAGACGGCGGAGGATACAGGCTGTGTTTGCGGCGAACCGCCCCATACCGGGGGTAAGCGGGGAAAATGTTGTCATGGAAATCTGCCCGCCCGGGGACAACGCCGCTGACGACAGGCTTGTAGAACTCGCCGTTTCCGGAGACCTTGCCGTGAGCAGGGATCTGGCTCTGGCAAAAAGGCTGTTGGAAAAAGGCTCTGTTGTTATTGACGACCGAGGCCGGCTTTTTACTTTGGACAACATCAACGAGCTTCTCTCGCTGCGGGATTTTACCGTAGGCCTTGCCGAAAACGGTCTGAGGATTGAGCGTACTGCAAACTACGGCAAAAAGGAACTAAAGGCCTTTGCTGATAGCCTGGATAAACAGCTAACAAAAATTTTAAAAGGAGGATAAATTACGCCAAAAGCGACAAATGGCTTGTGTTTTATGGTGAATTTTGGTATTATATTTTTATGGTGACAGGTATTATTTTTTCTGCATCAAGAAGGATAGTAAAATGAAACGCAATTTTAAAGACATCATTTCTTCTCGACCAGTAAAAATTGAAAGTTATTCCGCTATTTTTTCATCATTAGTGAAAATTGCGGTAAATGGTTTAAAAGGTGATTTTGTAGAAACTTCACTCTCCGCAATAGATCTGGTGGCTGCTTTTGGAATAGAAGGAACCGATGAACGGCTGAGCTGGGATTTAGTTAACCAGTCAGTAGTACTGGCTGTCGGTGATTTACTAAAGAATAGTCAAAACTACCTTTTTGAGAGTGAGGATGAAACCTTTATAGAAAAAATAAAAGAATTAAAGTATGACAAAGAAATTATAGTTGACAGCACTTTTTTCAAAAATCCTAAAGAGAGCGAATTTGTAAAAGACATACAAAGGATCTTACTCAACTGGTTTAAACTCGCTAATATTGAAGATCATAAAGCAGAAAATATGGCAGCGAGATTCCCCAGCTTTTTTGTATATGCGCTGAATGATGAATGGGGAGAAAATTCAGAGAAATATAAACGATTGCTCGTTCCTATGGAAAATCCTTTTTCAAAACAAGCCAAGATGGAAGATGATTGGGAAAAATATAAAGCCTACTTAGTTAAGCAGACGCAGGAAAGTATATTTGGCGAGGCTTTTAGCCTGTCTCAAATATATATACCATTATGTGCATATTATAAGGAAAATAAAGAGAATAAAGAAAAAAGAATAGTCGTTGATCTTGATCACGCAATAAATGATTGGTTGAAGAAAGACGATAAAAACGACTCTGTACGTATAATTAGCGGAGGGCCTGGAAGCGGAAAATCTTCATTTGTGAAAATATTTGCAGCGAAAATTGCCGATACGCATAGGGTTTTATTTATCCCGCTTCACCATCTTGGTTTAGAGAAAGGCATAAAAGAAGATATTAATGAGTTTTTAGTTTCTAATAAGTATTTTGAAAGAACCCCTATTGGTAATGAAGGGAAACTCCTTATTATTTTCGATGGATTAGACGAACTCTCAATGCAAGGAAAAATAGGTGTCGAATCAGCCCGTGATTTTAGCCGTCAAATAGAACACCTGCTGGTAAACTACAACCATCAAAAACTTCAGATTAGTATCATTATAACCGGACGCGATTTGCCTATCCATGAGATTGAGGCTGATTTCAGAAAAAACAGTCAAGTACTTCATGTTCTGCCGTATTATGTTGTTAAAGAAGAAGAAGGATCTCAATCATTAAATCTTGAATATATTGATAAAGAAAAATTATTGAGCGTAGACAAGCGGAATTTGTGGTGGGAGAGATATGGAAAACTCACAGGGGAAAATTATAAAGAAGTTCCCGAAGAGTTAAATAGTGATATTTTGATCGAAATCACCGTTCAGCCACTTTTAAATTATTTGCTGGCAATAAACTATGGTTGTGGTAAAATCAAATTTTCAGATAATACAAACCGCAATGAGCTTTATAGCGATTTAATCAGTGCCGTTTATGAACGCGGCTATCAGGGTGAACATCGTTTAGTGGAACCTATAGAAAAATCGGAATTTGAACAAGTTTTAGAAGAAATTGCCGTTTCCGCATGGCAGGGAGGAGCAAGCCGTACAACAACAGTAGAAGCCATAAAAAAAAGGTGTGAAAAAAGTAAAATAAGCAATGTTTTAATCAAAGTCCAGGAAAGCGCGGAGAAAGGCGTTTTAAATCTTTTGACAGCTTTTTATTTTCACCACGCTGGAAAAACGGGGGAAGGCAATAAAACATTCGAGTTTACACACAAGAGCTTCGGAGAATATTTATCCGCTCAAAGAATTGTGCGGCAATTACAAGAAACCCAAAAGGCCCTTAAACAGCAAGAAGATGGAGAAAATGGATGGACTCGTGAAACCGCCCTGGAAAATTGGATAAAGCTGTGTTGTAAGGTACCTTTAGATAGGGATATTCATAAGTTTTTATGTGATGAAATGTTACGCTATGAACGATCGGAAGTTAAAAGCTGGCAAGATATGCTTAGCGATTTAATATCATATATGCTTAAATTCGGCATGCCTTTTGAAAAAATTTCACCAAGACCTAAATATATTGATGAAACATGGCAATCAAGAAACGCCGAAGAAGCACTGCTTGCCGCTTTGAGCGCGTGTTCGCAATTTACTAATGAGGTTTCTAATATAAATTGGGATAATAAATCTGCGGAGGAATGGTTTTCAAAATTATGTGGACACCTTAATGGGTCTTTTGTTTATTCATGTTTGAATAATGTCAATTTGAGAAGTGCCAATTTGTATCTTGCCAATTTGAGAAATGCCAATTTGAAACATGCCGATTTGAGAGATGCCAGTTTGAGAAGTGCCGGTTTGTTTAGTGCCGATTTGAGAGATGCCGATTTGAGAAGTGCCAATTTGTTTAGTGCCAATTTGTATCTTGCCAATTTGAGAAGTGCCAATTTGAAACATGCCGATTTGAGAGATGCCGATTTGAGAAGTGCCAATTTGAGAGATGCCGATTTGAGAGATGCCGATTTGAGAGATGCCAGTTTGAGAGATGCCAATTTACGAGATGCCAATTTACGAGGTGCCGATTTGCACGGTGCCGATTTGATCGGTGCCGATTTGCGTAATATCATTAATTTGTTTGATGCAAATTTACAGGGAACTGTTTTCTTAAAAAGTGATTTAGACGAAGCTGATTTACAAAAAGCCATTGCTCAAGGCGCAATTATAAGAGAAGCAGAAGAGTCACCAAGCGTTTAGCCTCAGCCCTGACGGCAAGCGGGCAGAAACTACGAACCTTTCAGAGTTAGTGCTCCTACTTTAACACTGTCACGCCGTATTTTTTTGCGGCGGTTATCAAATTTTCATCCAGTGTACAGAGCGCGGCTTTTTTCCGTGATGCCAGTTCCAGATAGGAGGCATCATAGGAACTGATGTTGTAATCATTGCAGAGGCGCAAAAGTTTCTCGGCATAAGCGGGGCCTGTTTCAAAATCACAGGTTATACGAATGGCAGTCAGAAAAGGAAATAACTCTAAAACCTTGTCAAATGTATAGCGTTTGCGCCGGAGCAGATTTTTGAAAAGGTTTGCTATTTCATACCACAATAATTGCGGCACAAAAATTTCTTCATCCTTGCCAATATTGGCTCGTATTTTGTCAACTCTGGAATTCTGCTCATCAGGAATAATGAGAGATCCTATAAAAGATGCGTCAAATACATAGATCACTATTTACGCCCATCCTCAATCGCTTCACGAATATTAAAAGAACCTGGCTCACCGCGGAAATTTTTCCTCAGTTCTTTCATCTTTTCAAAAGCTTCTTTCCGAGTCATTGTCGGCTTTTGTTCAAAGGGAATAATTTTTGCCACAGGTTTTCCGTGCCTTGTAACCACATAATCCGCGCCGCGCTCGACTTCGCTAATTATTTGCGAAAAATGAGTTTTGGCCTCAAAAGCCCCGATTTGCTGGTTTAACATATCAGCCTCCGTATTCAACCAGTTTAACAGACTAGTTGAAAAAACACAAGCGTCCTAATCTCTATTTCCGAAGAAGCTCTCTTGTTATGCGTTTTCCGGGTACAAATTCTGCGTATGCTTGATATTGGGAAGCACTTCAAAAAATATATCTATCAATTCGGGATCGAACTTGCTTCCGGCAAGCTGGCGTATTTCTTCCAGTACTTTATCCTCGTCCCAGGGTTCCTTGTAAACCCGTTTGGAACAAAGCGCGTCATACACGTCGGCTATGGCGACAATCCTTCCGGCAAGCGGTATCTCTTCGCCCTGTTTGCCCAAAGGCTTCCCCGAATCGCCTGCTTTTATTGACGAGCGGGTAAGCGGATCGACCCAGCCAGGATAGCCGGTTCCGTTCCAGTTTTCATGGTGGGTCAGGGCTATTTCCCTGGCCATCTTGTCAATATTGGAATGAGTGTCGTCAAAAAGACTGGCCCCGTACAGCGTGTGATGCTGCATTATCTCGAATTCTTCCGGCGTAAAACGCGCCGGCTTTTTAAGGATCATGTCGGAGATAGCCACCTTCCCCACATCGTGGAGCATCGAGCCTATCTTAAGAATATCCCGAAAACTCTCGCGCTCTGAAGCGGGAATGTTATGGTTATGCGCCCACCTGTCGTAGATCTCAACGGCGTAACCCGCCACGCGGTTTACATGGGTCCCCGTTTCCTTTGGGTCCCTCAGTTCCGCCATTTTGATCATGCGGAGGATCATGGCCCTGGTTATATATGCCTGCTGCAACGCCATAGTAGCGTTAGCTGCAAAATGGGTGATCAGGAATACGTCTTCCTGGGAAAACACTATCGCCTTTCCCTTGTCATCCATCTTGTTGATAACCTGAATGACGCCTAATACACGCCCGCCGGCGGTGATCAGGGGGAAAGTTAATGTTGAAACGGTTTTGTAATTGGCTGTTTTATCGAATGACGAGTTAAAGGAATACGGCGCGTCCGCAGGGATATTGTACATGTCCGGCACGTCGATAATTTTTCCGGTTAAGGCGCAATAGCCGGATACGGAACTTTCATCGATCGGCATGGAAAATGTCGAGTAGATAAGTTTCTGGCCCGGAGGCATGGAATTCTGTACAGTGTCATTCTGAGCGTACTTGAAGAACAGCTTATCAACGGTTTCCCCGTTTTCTTCCACTGCCTGCTTGACGTATATTGAGCCCGCGTTCGCATGAACTACTTTTCTGGCTTCAAAAAGAATCCTTTCCAAAAGCAGGTCAAGATCCTGTATTTTTCTTAACTCAGAATCAATTTCAAAAATTGATTCAAGCTTTGAGATGTCCTTGTCCATGATTTATGCCTGAAACCCCTCCGTGTCTATTGTATATGTAATAGTCAATGGTTAGCAAGTAGGGAATTATGAAAATTAGGAATTAGGAGTGAGGAATTAGGAATAGGTAAGAGGCTTTGCTCTTTATTCCTAATTTATATAGTAACGTTCTGTATTGACATTTGTTTTCTGTATGTCTATTATAAATTCGATTGGATTTATAGGAGACAGCCTGCCTTTGGGGGCAGGTAAATAGATGTTTTCGGAGGATTTTATGAAAAAGAAGAGTTTTATATGGTTGCTTTTGGGTTTAATAGCTATTGCGGCTCTGGCGTTTACAGCTTGCGGTGAAAAAGGCGGGACTATTGAGGTGACAAACGGCTTTTCATCGTCAGCACTTATTTCCGTTGGTAAAGTAGTGCCGACGTTGGTTGGTGCGGAGGCGATAAATCGAGGGGATATGAAAAGGTTTTCATTCGATGAAGACGGGCTTTATACGGTTGCTGGTCAGCCCGCTGATTTGTCTACTACTCCAAAAACAAAAACAGTGACTCTGGCGCGCGGCAAAACAGAAAGAGTAACTATCGGAGGAGAATAACCTAAAGGGCAAATACACGGGCGAAGGTTCGTGGTATTTGCTCCAGGTATTTATATAAAGGAGAGTAATAGGAGAGTAAATGAAAAAGATTACACCACGGTTTTTGCTGTTGAATGTAATGGCAGTATTATTGATTGCTTCCTGCGCCAGCAAGCCTAAACAGGAGTTGCTGGACGAGCTGAACGCAGCGCAACTCCGAGCCGAACAAGGCAGGACGAGCGCGATGGCTGTGCAGGGGCAGGTCTATTTCCCTGAGGAATGGAATGTCTCCGAGTCGAATAATAACGGCGGCAAAAACGTTAACAAAAACGTTACGGAAGGGGTAAGGCAGGGTATTACGCTGTTTAATACCGCCGCTAACGGCTACGAGGAAATAGCCAGGAAGTCGGGGCCTCTTTACGCCAAGGACAAGGACGACGCGGACAAGGCGCTGAAAGCGGCAATAGCCAAGGCGGAGAAATCCCGCAAAGACGCGCAGGATAAACAGGCTCCCAAATATTGTCCAGATGAGTACGCCGACGCGGAGACTGAATACCAAAGCGGGGTTGACGCAAAAAAAGACACCATCCAGGAAATGAAATCCGCCACGGATATATTTATTTCTGCGGCTGACCACTACGACGCCATTTCCGTCAAGAGCCAGCAGATCCTGGCAAAGGAAAAGGCCGAGGCGGACAAGGCTTTGCAGGAGGCTATGGCCCGCGCGGAAAAATCCCGGCAGGCGGCAATGGCTGTAAACGGCCAGACATATTACCCCGCTGACTGGAAAAACGCCGAAGATAAAAACAACGCGGGAAAGAGCGCGAAGAAAACCACGCCTGAAGAAACAAAAGCGGCTACAGAACTGTACGTCTCTGCGGCGGACGGGTATGACGACATTGCCAAAAAGAGCCAGGATAGGTACGCAAAGGACAAGCAGGATGCCGACAAGGCTCTGCAAGACGCTATTGCCCGAGCGGAAAAATCCCGGCAGGGGGCTGTCGCTGTAAACTCTCAAACGTATTTCCCCAACGACTGGAAAAGCGCCGAGGATAAAAATACGCAAGGGAAGAACGCGAAGAAAACTACCTTAGACGAAGTAAAAGCGGCGACGGCGCTGTATGTCTCTGCCGCGACCGCTTATGACGATGTTGCCAAAAAGAGCCAGCAGGCTATGGCGAAGGACAAGCAGGACGCGGACAAGGCGTTGCAGGACGCAATGGCCCGCGCGGAAAAATCCCGACAGGATGCAATGGCTGTAAACTCTCAGACGTATTATCCCGCTGACTGGAAAAACGCCGAGGATAAAAACACTGCGGGAAAGAACGCGAAGAAGACTACCATAGATGAAGTAAAAGCGGCGACGGCGCTGTATGTTTCTGCCGCGACCGCTTATGACGATGTTGCCAGAAAGAGCCAGCAGGCTATGGCAAAAGACAAGCAAGATGCTGACAAGGCGTTGCAAGACGCAATGGCCCGCGCGGAAAAATCCCGACAGGATGCAATGGCTGTAAACTCTCAGACGTATTACCCCGCTGACTGGAAAAACGCCGAGGATAAAAACAATGCGGGAAAGAACGCGAAGAAAACAACCGTAGATGAAGTAAAAGCGGCGACGGCGCTGTATGTCTCTGCGGCGACCGCTTATGACGACCTTGCCAAAAAGAGCCAACTGGCTATGGCCAAGGACAAGCAAGATACCGACAAGGCGTTGCAAGACGCAATGGCCCGCGCGGAAAAATCCCGACAGGATGCAATGGCTGTAAACTCTCAGACGTATTACCCCGCTGACTGGAAAAACGCCGAGGATAAAAATACGGCGGGAAAGAACGCGAAGAAAACTACCATAGATGAAGTAAAAGCGGCGACGGCGCTGTTTGTCGCGGCTGCGAACTCCTATGACGACCTTGCCAAAAAGAGCCAACTGGCTATGGCAAAGGACAAGCAAGATGCCGACAAGGCGTTGCAAGACGCAATGGCCCGCGCGGAAAAATCCCGGCAGGATGCAATGGCTGTAAACTCTCAGACGTATTACCCCGCTGACTGGAAAAACGCCGAGGATAAAAACAACGCGGGAAAGAACGCGAAGAAGACAACCGTAGACGAAGTAAAAGCGGCGACGGCGCTGTATGTCTCTGCCGCGACCGCTTATGACGACCTTGCCAAAAAGAGCCAACTGGCTATGGCTAAGGAAGCTGACGATGCCAACAAGGCGTTGCAGGCAGCGATGGCGCGTATGGAACAGTCCAAAAAAAGGGTGCAGGACGCGAAGGCCAACACTAATTTCCCGACCGACTGGAATAACGCCGAAGCCAAAAACAGGACGGCAAGCGCCGCCAAGCGCTCCAATGCCGCTGAAATGAAATCGGCGACGCCGTTGTATATTTCGGCTGCGGAAGCTTATGAGGATATCCTCAAGAAAAATAGCGCTTTAGCCGCTGCTCCTCCCCCTGCTCCGCCGCCGCCACCTCCCCCCCCGCCGCCACCACCGCCTCCTCCTCCACCGCCCCCGCCGCCACCCGGACCTCCTGCTGTCAGCCAGCAAGATGCAGAGACCGCCAGGACACGCGCGGGACAGGAACGGCAAAAAGCGGTAGACATAAGGGCTGATATAGCTTCCGCGAAAGAATTTGGCGACGCGGATACGGTCTACAAGCAGGCATCGGCGGATTTTGATAAGAAGTCTTTTGGAACGTCAAGAGACCTTTATAACAAATCGGCGGATCAGTTTATAGCCGCCACCTCTTTGACGGAAAAGAAAAAGACAGTTGCCGGTCAAACCGTTGGAGAAGCAAAAGAGAGATCGCACCAAAGCGTTGAATTCGCAGTCAACATAGGTCATGCAATGGAGGTTGGAAATGAAATGTAGGCAGTTACCCGGATTAATCATTTTACTATGTTTGCCGGTTATGGCTCTTTCGGCAGTGGAAGATCCTCAGTATTCGGAAGTTGTCCAGAGGCTTCTCCACAATCAATACCTGGAGGAGAATCTAAAGCAACTCGGGCTGGCGGAAGATGCTTACGCCAGGGGCAATTATGACGACGCGGTTAAGTACGCGCAAGAGGCGATGAAATACGCCAAATTGTCAGACGAGTATGTTGCTTTGCAACTGAAGATTAAAGGGGCGTTTGACGCGATTGCGGCGGCCCAGGCCCGTCTTGACCAGGTAAAAAAAGCGAACCTCCACACAAAGTACGCGGAAATTTACGGGAAGGCGGAAACTACTTTTGCGGAAGCCCAGAAATACCGTGCCAATGAGGCGTGGGATCAGGCCAAAGAATCGGCGCTTAAGGTGATCGATATTTTGGCGGCAATACCGTTGCCGGTTCTTGTGGCGCAATACCGTGTTAAAACCTGGCAATCTGTAAGGGACTGCCTGTGGAACATAGCCGCGAGAAAGGAGATTTACGGAGATCCCTGGAAGTGGCGGGTGATATACAACGCGAACAAGGATAAACTTCCGATACCAGGCAACCCCCATCTGATAGAGCCGGGAACCATTCTTGACATTCCCAGCATTGCAGGCGAATACAGGGCAGGGATACTGGAATAACAAATAACAAATAGCAGGTAACAGGTAACAAAGTTAAGAAATATTCTTTCTTTGTTATTTGTTACCTGTTATTTATTATTTTCTTCGCGGTCTCGTCAGCATACTCTTCAAAACAATAAGGAAAAATTTTATGGGATTAATTAAAGCATTAGCGGGGGCCGCTGGCGGCACTTTGGCGGATCAGTGGCTTGAGTTTTTTGTCTGCGAAAGCCTTGAGGCGGACGTATTGGCAGCCAAGGGGCAGAAAAAAACAAGCAAGAGAAGCAGCAATACCAAAGGAGAGGATAACATCATCTCCAACGGTTCAGGCATTGTGGTGAACAAAGGCCAGGCGGCGATTGTTGTTGACAACGGGCGTATCGCGGAGTTTTGCGCGGAAGAGGGACGCTATACCTACGACCAGTCAAGCGAGCCAAGTATTTTTTACGGCGGTCTCGGCAAAGGTATTGGCGACCTCTTTAAAAATATCGGCGAACGCTTCAAGTACGGCGGCATTCCCGGAAAAGACCAGCGTATATACTACTTTAACACAAAAGAAATTATGGGGAACAAATACGGAACCCCAAATCCTATTCCCTATCTGATTGTTGATCCCAATATCAATTTACGCCTAACGATAAGCCTGCGGGCCAATGGGGAATATTCTTACCATATTATAAACCCCGCCTTGTTCTACGCGAATGTCTGCGGCAACGTGGAAGACTTGTACACGCGGGACAAGATAGACAGCCAGCTTAAAAGCGAAATCATTACCGTTCTGGGGCCGTCTTTAGGCAAGCTGGGTAAGGGGATGGAATACCACGAAATTTCATTCCAAACCGACAAACTGGCTGAACTCCTTAACGAGGCCCTTAGCGCCAAATGGAGGGAAGGCCGTGGCATAGAAATTGTCAATTTCGGGATTACATGTACCGCTTCGGCGGAAGACGAACAGCGAATCAAGCAGCTTCAGACGGCGGCGGTAATGCGCGATCCCACAATGGCCGCCGCGTCACTGGTGAACGCCCAGGGCGACGCCATGCGTACCGCCGCTGGAAATACAGGCGGCGCGATGACCGGCTTCATGGGTATGGGCATGGCAAACATGGCCGGCGGCATGAATTCCCAGAACCTGTACGCGATGGGAGCGCAACAGCAGCAGCAACAACAGGCACAACAAGCGGCTCCTGCCGGAGCCGGTGGCTGGACATGTTCTTGCGGTCATGCTGGAAATACCGGCAAGTTCTGCGCCGAGTGCGGGAAGCCCGCGCCCGCGCCAGCCGCGACATGGGATTGTGCCTGCGGACATAAAGGAAACACCGGCAAGTTCTGCGCCGAGTGCGGGAAGCCCGCGCCCGCGCCATCTACAGCATGGGATTGTGTTTGCGGGCAAACGAACAATACCGGCAAGTTCTGCGCCGGGTGCGGAAAGCCCAGGCCCTAAGGCGGGATCATGGAAATAAAAGAATATAAATGTCCCAACTGCGGCGGGGCCGTTAAGTTCGACAGCGGAACCCAAAAAATGAAATGCCCCTACTGCGACACTGAATTCGAGATCGCGGCGCTGGAGGAATATCAGAAACAGCTACAGGGCACTGAAAAGGACAACGTAAATTGGGACGGAAAAGGCCCCGCCAAAATCTGGGATGAAAAAGAACTTGAAGATCTTTCAACAGGTTCCTGCCCCTCGTGCGGGGCCGAGCTTTTAGGCGATAAAAATACTGCGGCTATGGTTTGCCCCAACTGCGGTAATACGCAAATTGTGTTAAAACGGCTCACAGGATTATTGAGGCCCGAATACATAATCCCCTTCAAATTGGACAAAAAGGCCGCGGTAGAAGCCCTTAAAAATTTCTACAAGGGCAAGCGGCTTCTTCCCGATTGCTTTAAAGAAGAAAACCGCGTCAACAGCATACAGGGGGTTTATCTGCCCTTCTGGCTTTTTGACGCCAATGCCAGGGGGCAAGTCTGTTACAAGGCCACAAGAATACAGACCTGGAGCGATTCAAATTACCTTTATACGAAAACCGACTTTTACTCCGTTGTGCGCGACGGCAATATACAGTTTGAAAAAATCCCTGTAGACGGTTCCGAAAGAATGGATGACAGCTACATGGATGCCATAGAACCTTTTGATTATACCCAGATAAAAGGTTTCCAGACTGCTTTTCTTTCGGGTTATCTGACGGAGAAATATGATGTGGACGCGGAGAAAAGCAAGGAAAGGGCGGTACAGAGAATCAAGACAACGGTAGAAACCGAGTTTGCCAGATCGGTTACAGGGTACGGGTCGGTTAGAACAGAAAGTTCCGCAGTCAGCGTCGATAACGGCAAGGTGAGTTACAGCCTCTTTCCGGTGTGGGTACTCAATACAAAATATAACAAAGAAAATTATCTGTTTTTAATGAACGGACAGTCAGGCCGCCTTGTCGGAAGTCTGCCTGCCGCTTCCGGCAAGTGCTGGAAATACCGTCTTTTGTTTACCGGTATTTTAGGCGCGATCTTTACGCTTGTCATTCAGGCTTTGCGGATATTCATGTAGGAGTTTTAATGAAAACAAAAATAATAAAATTTTGTTTACCGCTTTTGATTGTTTTTTTTGCCCCGTCCGCTTTTGCCAGGGAACGTATTGTTGATAACGCCGGTCTTTTAGGCCCTCAGGAAAAAGCGACCCTTCTCAAGGCTGTTGATGACGTTGCGTCAGTGTATAATTTTGATCTGGTAATTGTAACTGAAAAGAATATCGGCGCGTCCAGTCCCGTGGAATATGCAGATAATTTTTTTGATAAAAACGGCTACGGTCAGGGTCAGAATCGGGACGGCTGTCTTTTTCTGTTGGTAACGGAAAGCCGGGACTACTGGTTCAGCACCTCAGGCAGGGGCATAAGGATACTAAATTCTGCCGCAGAAGGCAAACTTGAAAACAGTGTTGTACAATCGCTAAGAGCAAACAATTTTTACGGGGCCTTCCGCGACTTTCTTCTTGATTGGGAAGAATTTCTTATCCTTGACGCGAAAGGCAGGAGCTACAATTTCTTTCATCAATGGAACCTTGTTTTGGTATTAATCGCATGGGTTCTGGCCCTGATAATAGGCATTATCGTTGTGCAAAGCTGGAAGAAGGGAATGGAAACTGTTCTTCCGCAAACCCAGGCCGCCGCTTACATGGTTCCCGGCAGTCTCGCGTTTAAGGAGAAAAAAGACAGTTTCCTTTACAGCACTGTTACCAAGACCAAACTGCAAACCCAAAGTTCTTCTTCAGGTTCAGGCAAAGGCCTTCATACCGGTTCATCCGGCAGCAGTCACGGCGGCAGGGGCGGCAAGTTTTAATAATGCGGTATTGTCAAGAAATTTTTTCCGTTGCATTTTTCGCGGAATTCCGGTATTATTTTAACTTACAGTAAACGCTAAACTAAGGAGAGGATTATGTCAAAGATTGATGAAATTGCCCAGGCTGTGGAAGACGGTAAGTTGAAAATTATCCAGGAACTTGTAAGCGGAGCCCTGAACGAGGGAGTTGACGCTCTTGCCATCCTTAACGACGGAATGGGCGTCGCAATGGGCAGGGTCGGGGAAAAATTCCAAAAACAGGAGATTTTCGTTTCCGAGATGCTGCTGGCGGCCCGTGTCATGAAGATGGGGGTAGAGGTGCTAAAGCCCAAACTGGCAGGCAAGGCGAATGTAAGCAGGGGGAAATGCATCATCGGGACAGTTCATGGAGATCTTCACGACATCGGGAAGAACCTGGTGGCCCTGATGATCGAAAGCAGCGGCTTTGAGGTGATCGATCTTGGCGTGGATGTGGCGGTGGACAAATTTATCTCGACGATTAAGGAAAACCCCGATGTAAAAGTGGTAGCCCTGTCGTGCCTGTTAACAACGACCATGCCGGCGATGCAGGAGACGGTGGCTGCGATAAAGGCCAGCGGCCTGTCCGGGTTCAAGGTGATAGTCGGCGGCGCTCCCGTTACAAAGGCGTTCAGCGAGGAGATAGGGGCGGACGGTTATTCCACGGACGCGGGAGGAGCCGGACAGCTTGCCAAGGAACTGGCGGCTTAATACTCTACAGTAATTATCAGGGTCCTCGCCTGTGATCAAAAAATGCCTCACAAATGTCTAGGTATGGTACACTGCGGTGAAAAACTATTTTGAGAAAAAAAAACTATTGACAAAAATCCAGGCGCTCTTTGGCGTGCTGGTGTTGTCTGTTTTCGCGGCTTGTCCGAAACCGGATGCGGAAAACAACCCCAGCCATTTTGCTGTCGATCCGGTATTAACCTTTAAGGCCGGAGTCAATGAAGGCGAAATCGCCTATTCGTGGACAGCAGCCGAGGGCGGTGTCAATCCTGTATATACTTTGTATATCACTGGCGGCAGGGTTGATACGGCGGATAATATTGCCAAAGACGAGAACCGTTACGATTTTTCGGTAAAAGCGCATAACGGAACATTTAAGGGCGACAAGGACGAATGGTACAGCGCGGTATTGCGGACGATTGACGGCGATACGCACTTTGATTCCCAAATAGCGCAGGTAAAGTCCAGGGGGACTATAAGTCTTGGGGATGATTACGATCTGCGCTTTGGGGTAATTTCCGACACCCACATCGGGGGCGGGCGCGGGGCCGTCAGTTACCCCCTCTCTGCGCGGCTGGCAAAAGTCGTTAAGTGGTACAGCACCCAGCCGGGGGTAAAAGCCCTGGCGGTTAATGGCGACATAACCGAAGTCGGCGCCAGGGAACAGTTTGACACATTCATCGATACATGGAACGCAAACAGGGGCGACCTGCAGTTGCTTGCCAATCTGGGCAACCACGACGGCAACTACGAACTCAACAGCGACATCACCGGCAACACCGGAACCGCCGCCCTTGAAGCTTTTGAATCAACTACCGGGCTAAAGAGCAACGCCCATTATGTAATAGACGGTTACCACTTTATTACGGTATCCGGGGGCAGCGGGGATTTTATCAATACCGGCGCGGCGGGAGGCGCGATAGATTCAGGATATATAGAATCGCCTAACGGAAACGCGGGAGTTCCCCCGTCAGCAAGAAACTGGCTGCGGGGCCGTATCGACTACGCAAAGGCAAACGCGCCGGGCAAGCCAATCTTTGTATTCCTGCATTGGCCCATACAAAACACGTTCTACGTTTCCAATGAATGGTACACCAACAGTTTCGGCTCGGAGCCTCTTACCGGCTGGTTCAAGGATGATAAAGAAGTTGTCATCTTCGGCGGGCACATCCACAGCCCCAACAACGATCCCCGTTCCATCTGGCAGGGGGGCTTTACCTCGGTAAATGTCCCGAGCATAAACTACATGGAAATGGAAAAAGGGTATCTGGGCGATACGGGTGACAGTGTCAGTCCGGCCACCAAAACGTATCCAAAAACTGCCAACTACGCGACGGGGCAGGGCCTGATAGTGTCGGTTAAAGGCTCTAAAGTAACCATAGCCAACTACGATTTTGATTTATGCCGGGGGCCTCGGGACCCGAACGGCATTGTAAGGATTCCGCAGACCTGGGAATTTGACGTTACGGGGGAATTTCCCTACACCGCCGCCAAACGCGATACGCAAAAGACCGCCCCGGTATTTGATCCCGCCGCCGTTGTGGACGCTGCCATAAGCGGCGGCATAACAATCAAAAATACCAAAGTTATAATCTTTGAAGTGGAATTTACCCAGGCGAGGATGCCTTTGCCCAATCCCGGCAATGAAGTAGTACATTCCTACCGTTTCGATTTTATTAACAAAGCTGACAATACCGTTGAACGCAGCATGAAACAATGGTCTGACTTTATGGTAACCCCGCGCCTGCAAAAGACAACTTACACGCAGGTTCTCGGAGGGCTTGTCGCCAACAGGGAATACGAACTGCGTATTTACGCTTACGGCTCATTCCAGGAGTGCAGTACCCAGTATCTCACCGCTTCGTTCAGGACTGCGCCGTAATCACAACAAAGATTCGGGTTTTTCTTCTTCTTGCGGCTTTACCTTCCAGCCGCCCCAGCGGAATCGTATACCCGCGCTGCCGTTTAGACCATTATTATAATATTTGTCTTTGTCATATTTATTTTTATCAAAGAAAATAAGCCCAAAAAATCCTGAAAGAAAGTTGGTGGATAAGGCGAAAGTGACCGTTGAATTATTAATACTGTCGTATTTATATATTAAACCGAGCGTGATATGTTTTAAGGGAAAATAAATACTTCCATTAAAGTATCCAGTGTCGGTATAATCTTCTTCAAAGTATTTCGCGACATAATAGAAATGTTTGTAGCCGCCTTCAAGGGTAAACCCGAACGGAAAATCGGAAAGCGCTCCGTTTATTTTTACTCCAAATGTGTCGGTTTTCGCCGCCGCGTCATAGTTGCCCCTTGTATATATTGTCTGAGCGGTGAGAGCGAGAGGGGCAAAATTAATACGGTTAAACGTAAAGTCAAGGGCGGAATTGAGAGAATATACAAGGGCGGTTATTTTGGAATCCCCCTCATCGTTCGCGTATATAACGGCATCTCCCGTGCCCAGATAACCCAAAATATTATCCAGCACCTTTCCGACATATTTCCATCCTGATGTATTAACTAGCGGCGCGAGGGCGATTTTGAATCCGCTTCTATCAATTACAAACGCTCCCATGTGTACTTCATTCCTGTCGTGGTACGGGTTAGGTAAAGTTATTTGTTCTTTGTCAGAATTCCACGTAAGCCATCCCAGGTAAATTCCGCCCTTTATGATGTCTGTATTAACGAATACGCCGCTTCCCCAAAAAACATCAAAACCGGCTCCCATCAAGACCGCCGGGGTTTTATATTCTACGCCTTCATATACATATACAAATTCTTCGAGATTTCGGCTGTATCCGTAACCGCCCATACTGAAAAAAAGAGGTATATAGAATTGATTGTTTATCTTAATCTGCGCCCCCAATAATATATTTGTATCAATTGTACCTTTGGCGCTGGCTAAATTTTCAGAAGTGATAATTTCATTATAAAAATCAGGATAGTCGGAATATAGCGATTTAAGATAATCCGTTTGATATTCCAAAAATGCGTTTTCCCAAGAAGCGCTGGCAAAAAACGGGATATTAATATTATTTTTTGCCTGAAACCGCATAAGCGATGTCATTTCCTGCTGGAAATATGTCATATTGGAAGGGTTAGGGAACGGCATATCGTCAAAAGCCTGCGCGAAGCCGCTCAGGGCTATTGCGGAAAAAATAAAAGCTAAAAAAAATGCTTTCATATATAGATTTATCTTTCCATAGATTCTTATTCTATTTGGGGATAATGTCAAGCGTCCAAATATGAGTCACCTCCGAATAAATGTGCATAGTACTCTGTAAAGTCTAAAAGTTTACTCTGTTTATCTCTCGCAAAGGCCGCCAGGTTGCATTATTGAATACCGGTTCAATCTTGTATTATCATTTATTAATGAAGGGTTGTTCGATTGGTTATTGATCCGGTTGCAGAAGGGCAATTAACAGCGCGGGGCGATCTGGCGGCGCAAGTACAGGCTGCCAGGCAGGATAAACACGCCCTGAATACTCTGCTCCGGGATTATATGCCGTTCATAAAAAAATGCGTCGCGGGCGTTTTTTTCAAAGGCCAGTCGAAAGCGGACAACCTTACCGATGCCATGCTTGCGTTTTCAAGCAGCGTTCAAACCTATAATCCCGAACACGGGGCGTTTATCCAATACGCGGCGGCAATAATCCGCAACCGCCTCATCGACAGCGCCCGCAAAGAACTGTCGGTACAGAAGCGTTTTTTTTCATTGCCTGCCACGGCAGATGAAAAAGACACGGCATGGGAAAACGGAATATCTTTACAGGCATCTAACAGGGCCCAGGAAGAAGAAAATCTGCGCCTTGAGATCGAAGAAGTGAACGGTGAATTCGCCAAATGGGGTTTTTCGTGGGCAATGCTGCTCAAAAAATGCCCCAAACAGGAACGTTCCCGCCTCATAGCTTTACGCATAGCTGAAACCGTGCGGCAAGACGCCGCCCTGCTGGCTGACATGCTCAAAACTCGCCAGTTGCCCGTTTCCCGCCTCGCGGGGCTTTTTCCACGAAAGGCATTGGAAAAGTACCGGCACTATATAGCGGCTCTTATCATACTCTCACAGGGGGATTATCCGTATGTATATTCCTTCTTGCCTCAATCTTTTACAATAGAAGGGGAAAATACATGAAAGGGGTTATTGTACAAGTAGGCGAACCCAAAAGCATTGTTCTCTTTAATAACGGAAAAATCCAGGCGATACCGACTCCCCCCGCCTGCCATGTGGGAATGGTCGTTACGGTTAAATACAGCAATTTATTGAAAATACTGATTATCACCCTTGCCGCCGTTCTTTTGCTTGCGCTGGGCATTTTTATCGGGATAAAATTGCGGGGCCCGGATGCATCCCTTCCTGAATCCCCCCGGCGCAACGGACACGGACATATGCACATGATGGAACGGGGTCGATAAAACTCAGCCCGATAATAATTTTTTTACACTTACCCCCCCGTTTTCCTCCCCTTTCTTTCGTATCCTATACTATCAGCAGGGGATTTCCCTGACACATTTCTTTGGAGGTTTTTATGAAAAAACTTATGTTTCTGTCGGCGGTTGCCTGTTTGGTAACCGGAACAATTTTTGCCCAGGGCTGGGGCGGCGCGTCCCAGACCATTACCGTAAACGGGACGCTTCAATTGCAAAACGGCCAAATCGCCCTGTCCGGCGGCAATACCGTTTATTTTGTCCCCGCCCTCGGACGGTATATCGGCTTCATTGACGGGTTAAAAGAGGGGGCCCGCGTCTCTATTGACGGTTACGCTTCGGGGAACTACCTGGAACCCTCAAAAGTAACCATAGACGGCAAATCCTATGACTTTTCCCCCAATAATCTAAGTCAAGGCTGGGGCGGTTATGGGTATTGCGGGTCTTATAGTTCCGGCAGACACGTTCGTCGCGGATACGGTTTCGGCGGCTATGGGTGTCATTAGGAACAGAAGGTAAATAAGGAAGGTAAATAACTATGAAAAAGATTTTATTGTTTTCTCTTTTGGCTGTAGTTTTGTTCATCATTTCCGGTTGTGAAAACAGCCTGAACCACGACGGAAACGGGTTAACCGCCCGGAATATTCTTAATGCGGCATCGGACACTGTTGCCGGTTGTACCCTGGAAGAAGTACACCAGCATAACGGAGTACATTATTCCGGACATTACAATAACGACGGCCACGGACACCACGGCCTTGCGGCTGATAACGTTTGCGTATTGCCAAATTGCGAAATAACGGATTTACATACCCATAATGACATACATTACGCGGGCCACAACAGTTCCTGCGGTCATGACGGAGACGGTCATCATAGTTAAAACCGTAGTAACGCTCCCCGCCCTCCGGGGCGGCGGAAAGCGGAGTGAAAATCAGGCGAAGTAATATTAGTAAAAATTAAGCTGGCTAATGGTTATCCCCGATTTACATTATTCCCATAAATATATATAAAGATATGTATATGACAATGAAACGCTTAATAATCATTTTGGCGTTGTTCGGGGCGCTGGTCTCATGCAAAAACAGCGAATCGGACGATAATAATACGGCAAAACTGCACGCCTCGCCGCCCGGCACCAAACGCGGCGTAGGGTATGACTTTAGAACATTGAAGGCCCCAGGCGATAAAAACCAAAGTACCGTGTATACCGGAAAGGACATGGAGCTTTTGATGAGCGGGACGGTCGGAATCCGCTGGTTCTATAACTGGGGAGTTGCGGGCAACGAAAATATTGTGGAAACAGAAGCCAGAGACCGGGGCCTGGAATTCGTCCCGATGACGTGGAACGGTCAGTATACTGAAAATAATTACAAAAATTATGTGAAGCGCAATCCGGGGACAAAATACCTCCTCGCTTTCAACGAACCGAATTTCCGCCATCAGGCGAATATGACACCGGAGGAGGCGGCGAAGGCGTGGCCGAAACTGAGAACCCTCGCTAAAGAGGCAAACTTAAAAATCATCTCGCCCGCGATGAATTACTCAGGCGGCGGTGAATCGAACGGATGGAACGACCCGACTGCCTGGCTCGACGAGTTCCGCAGGCTGATAGGCGAAAAGGCGTGGAATGAAATTGAAGGCATCGCGGTACACCTCTACGCCTGGTGGCCGAATGTGGTAGACATGAACATTTATAGAAAATACGGCAAGAAACTCTGGCTGACCGAATTCTGCGGATGGGAAGACCTTCAGAAAAGGACTCCGAGTCCCGAACTACAGGCATGGTACCTTAGCCAGGCTGTTGTGTACCTTGAGGCTGACCCGCTGGTAGCGCGTTACGCATGGTACTTGCCCAAGGGCCATGTAGCGGCAACAAATCCCCCAACCGGTTCCGCTGGCGTAAACCCCTTCCATAACCTGATTACCGAGGTGAACGAGGGAACGACTCCTGAGCTTACGGATCTGGGTATCATTTATACGAACATACCGTCCCTGGACAAGGGCGTTTGGTATTCTGCGGGCGATACAATCGACGCGTCCCAATTTATGAACAGCAATCTGGCTGAGGCGGCACAGACCGGCAAGTGGTCGGATTCTGTGTTGTTCCGCCCGGTAACCGACACGGACAAATCGTCCGGCGCTTTGGAAATTTACGAGTTCGGGAAAAATATGTGGGTGGAGTACCAGATAGACGTGAAGACGGCAACAACATACACGCTGACCGTGCGGTATAACGCGGCTGCAAACGCTGCTTTGATTGCGAAATTCGACGGTAACGCTGACAAAGAAAAAACACTGAACAGCGGCGGCGCGTGGGATACTCAAACTATTGATCTGGGCAATATTGAGGCTGGCAAGCATACGCTTCGCCTGCGGATCAACAGCGGCAAGTGCGCGCTGAACTGGCTAAAAGTGGAGTAGTAAAAAAGACATTCATTTACACACGTCCACCCATGATGAATAATGTGAATACTTTTCCAGTTCTTCTATTGTCAATTCAATCGCGCTGTTGCCGCTTCCGCAGGCGGGGAACACCGTTTCAAACCTTTTAAGCGATTCATCAAGATACACGACAACCCCTTCTTTAACGGCGAAAGGGCAAACCCCGCCTGTAGCGTGGCCGACCAGGTTTTCTGTCTCGTCAGAGGCGAGCATTTTTGCTTTTGCCTTAAATCGGGCTTTGTATTTTGCGTTGTCAATTCTGCTGTCGCCGGCAGTTACAATTAGAATTACCTGTCCGCCGACAATGAAAGAAAGCGTCTTCGCGATTCTTTCCGGTTTGCAGTTCAGCGCGGCGGCAGCCAATTCCACCGTCGCGCTTGACACCGCAAATTCCCGGATACGGTCTTTCAGGCCGTATTTTTCAAAATATATTTTTACATCTTCAATCGACACCGGTTTCCCGCCTGTAGCTATTTTTCCCCATTAGTCGGTGACAGCCACCTTTTTATTTTTCAGTAAGATCCCTCGAATTCAGAAGCACCGATTTGCCGTCCGCGCTCTGTGTCAGGATGTACCCCTGTTGCAGGCTTACCATCGCGTTGGGATGCACGCTGGTTTTTGACTTGGCTTGCAGGGCCATATCCGTGTTAAAGCGCCCCAGATTGAATGTCCCGTCGGGGTTTGCGGTAATAGCGTACAAGTCGCTGCCAATAACCCAAATAAGGCTGCCGGGATGAATGTCGTCGTCTCCCTGACTGATCATTTCCAGACTGCGGGGGTCTATCTCGATTAACCGTATTGCCCCGCCGCCTCGGTTCTCTCCGGCAATGGCCAGTACCTTGTTATTGATAAAGGTAAGCGTCCTAACATACACCGTATTCATCCCCGAACGCCGCATTTCCCTGCCTGTAGCGGGGTCAATGCTGACCAGCCTGCCGGAAGTGGAGTCGGGACGCTCAAGCACAATGCTGACTACCCCCTGGATTGCAGCCTGGGGCATCGTGCCCTGATCGATCATTGTCTGCTGGTCTTTGGCAATATCTTCCCTGTCCTGCCGGGCTTCGTCCTGTTTCTGCTGGGCGAACTGTTCCTGCCTTGCCGCCTCTTCCTTCTGCGCGGCCAGGTCTTTATTCCGCTGATCCAATTCGTCTGATTTTTTATCCGCGTCCTTTTCCCTCTGTGAAATTTCCGCTTCACGCCTGTCGGCCTCTTCTTTGGAAATATCGCCTGACGACTTGTCCCGTTCAAGCTGCTGCCGGTCCCTTTCTATTTGCTGTTGTTCTGCCTCAAGGGACTGCTTGTCTCTGGAGATTGCGCCTTCTTCGGCTTTGGCGGCTTCTTTCTTGTCATCGGCATCCTGTTTCGCCTGTGCCGCCTCGCGCTCTTTCAGATCAACCATGTCCTGACGCTGGGGGACTCCCTTGTCGTCTTCGGTTCTCATTCTATCAATCACGTTTTTGTCCGAAATCGCCGAAGTGTCAATGGAACTCAGCCCGCTTGTATTCAAAGGTATCACCATGAGGGTTCTGCCGGGCCATTCCTGATACCGGGTGGACAGTCCCACGGAATCGCGGTTAAGGTTATCTATAACGGGCTTCTTGAAGCGCTCCGAAAAATAGTTCCAGTTGTTGCGGTACACGGCGTTGTAAATGGTGATGTATTCGGCGAGCAGGGCGGCGTCGCTTGCGGAATAGCCGTATGCTTCCTGCAAATAGCCCTGTATGATGGTTCTGAGGTTGCGTATATGGTCAACCCCGACATTGGGGCCTAGCCCGAAAATATCAGCGTCCAGTTTGTCGCCGTCCGGCGCGGATACGGAGTGAATCACAAAGTAACGGCCTGCGGCTCCCGTTCTTGTTTGCCCCGCCCTTACTTGCTGTCCAAGAACAGCCCCAATCTGGCGTATCTGTGCCCTTGTTTCAATTCGCGCCTGCGGCCCCTCGTAATTAAAAAACGTAATCGGGGGAAGATTTCTCTGCAACTCCCTCCTGTCAACCTGGGCATGGACAATACCGATTATTCCTGCAAGAAGAATAACAAGGAACAGCGCTTTGCGGACATATTTCATGAAATCACTCCTACTTAAATTATAGTATAACATAGCCCGTTTTAGCCAGTGGAGAAATCAAATAACAAATAACAGGTAACAGGTAACAAAGGGAAGACAGGCAAAATGAGGTGGTTTTTTTTACGAAATGCGGTATTTTATAAATAATGTGTACAGGTTTAGATTTTCAAAGATGAATAGCCCGCTTTTTATCCTGCCAAGCAGGAGACTGAATGGCTCATTTCTACTGAACGGGTAACTATTCAAGCCCCTTGAAATAAGAATTAAAAACCGCTAAAAGTAGTAGAGGGGCAGATAGATTTGGGAACAAACTACGGCAGAGACATATTTAAGCAACTGCAAGAGACGATAGAACAAGTAG